>Ga0208683_100855_pt1 | contig 10938 bp, 13 predicted proteins | sample BED_Mat_host_9_1_FD_187141 | JGI IMG/M metagenome (GOLD analysis project Ga0208683, IMG submission 187141) | Extremophilic microbial mat communities from Yellowstone National Park, USA - BED_Mat_host_9_15 (SPAdes) (version 3) | ecosystem: Environmental > Aquatic > Thermal springs > Hot (42-90C) >... | reverse complement strand
CAGCTTGATTCAGGATGCGATATTGTACAGATTTTTGAATCATGGGTTGGAAATATGTCACCGGCTGATTATTTGGATTTTCTTCACCCCTATGAAAACATGCTCATAGAAAAATTAAGGCTGTTAAATAAGCCAATTATTTTTTTCGGCAGGAATACACACCACCTTCTTAAATATATAGTAGATTTGAGATTCCATGTTCTTGGACTGGATTGGAATTATGACCTATATGAACTTTCAAAGGAATATCCGTGGCTCTCAGTTCAGGGTAATCTTGACCCGTCGTACCTCTTCCTTGAAAATAATAATTTGGAAAATAAAGTCATAGAAACGTTGAGATTGGGAAGCAGATTCCAAGGGCACATATTTAATTTGGGCCATGGAGTTCCCCCCAACGCTGATGTAAATAAGCTAATACTAATATCCAAGGTGATTGGAAACTATGAAAAGTAATGTTTCAGTTGCTTTAATGTATTATGGATATCCTGCTGACGTTTCAGAAATGAGGGAATACCTCAAAGACATTATGAATGGGAGGGATCCTCCACAGTGGCTGATTGATGAAAATATAAAGAAATTACAGATGATTGGTGGGGAAACTCCATCAATAAAGACTGTTAATAACATCAGGGACAAATTGGAAAGTCGGTTGGATTTAAAGGTACATTTGCTCACTAAACATTACAGACCTAATATTAAAGATGCTGCTAGAATTATCAACGACCATATCATAATAGAAGTGCCTTTATTTCCAATATATTCCAAGCAGATATTCGATAGCTATTACATTCCTTTTGAAAATTCGTTGAAGGGAAGGAACTTTATCAGAATTGAAAATATAGGTTTCCATCCTCTCATAATTGATTATTACAGGAAAATTCTCGAGAAACACAATGAATTTATCCTTTTTTCCTCTCACAGCCTCCCTGTTAGAGGTTACGACCCTTACCCTAAGCTTCTCGTGGATAATATGAAATTAATTTCACCTCTTAGAAAATACATGTGGTTTTACCACAGTCAGGGACCATTTGGCGGTAAGTGGATTGGTCCGGACATGGACTATATCGTTTCAAGATTAACTGAAATGGGAATAAGAGAAGTTATAGATGTTCCCATAGGATTTCTATATGAGCACATAGAAGTACTTTATGATCTGGATATTTTATTCAAGGAGAAGTTATTATCCAAGGGTATTAGGTATGAAAGAATCAAGCCTGTTTCCGACGGAAATGAAACATTAGATGCAATTTCCCAGTTAATATTGGAAAAACTAGATAGAATTTAAATTTAAAGAATACATATTATTTCATGTCTCAAAATTCTAAACCCTTCGTGCTAAGTGGATATGAAGAAAAATTGGAAAGGGACAAATTCTATGAAATTAAAAAGACCATAATAGACATAAAGCTTGACTTTGAAAACAGAGCCATATTAGGTAAGGTAACGCATAGCATAGTTATGAATTCTTTTTCAGTGGAGAGCATTGAAATGGATGCCACAGATATGATTATTTATAGTGTGAGTATCAATGGGAATAGTTCCAAATTTTTCACATATGGAGAAAAACTCATAATATTTGGGGATTTCAAAGCAGGCAGACATTACAACTTGGTAATCACATACAAATCCGTTCCCAGGAGGGGTGGATATTTCGTTGAAACAGATGATGGGGTACAGTTTTGGACACAGGGGGAGGATATGGATAACCATTCCTGGTTCCCCACTTATGACTATCCCAATATGAGATCCTCTTATGAGATAAGGGTGACTGTTCCCAATGATTATTTTGTTATAAGCAATGGTCATCTAGATTCGAAAATTGAAGGGGAGCATACTACATTCATTTACAAGGAAGATTTTCCATTCCCATCCTATCTTGTGAGTATTATAGCCGGGAAATTCTCTGAAATGAGGCAGGAATGGGAAGGTATACCAATAATCTCGTATTTCCAGAAAAAATATGAAAGCTTGGCCCCAAGGTCATTTCAAAATACTCCAGATATGATGAAGTTCATAAGTGAAAAAACCGGTGTTAAATACCCTTACGAGAAATATTCTCAAACCTGTGTTTCCGAATTTACATTTGGGGGTATGGAAAACCTCAGTGCAACTACCCTTACTGACAGAACTTTACATGATGAGCTTGCACATCTCGATTACCAATCAGATAGTCTGGTTTGCCATGAACTAGCACATCAATGGTTTGGTGATTACGTAACCTGCAAGGACTGGTCTCATGCCTGGCTTAATGAAGGTTTTGCAACCTATATAGCTTTAATTTACATGGAAAAACTAAAAGGAAAGGATGAATTTTTAGTGGAAGTTTTCAAGCATAGGGAAGCTTATCTCAATGAATTTAAATCAAGGTATTCCAGATCTATTGTGGAAAATAGATATATGGACCCTGCAGAACTCTTTGACAGGCATCTTTATCAGAAGGCTTCCCTTGTACTGAGGTATTTAAATTACCTTGTGGGGGAGGAAAATTTCTGGAAAGCAATAAATTATTACCTCAATGAAAATAAAGGAAAAAGTGTTGGAACCGAAGCACTAAGGTCGGCATTTCATAAGATCACTGGCCTCCCTATGGAAAAATTCTTCCACGATTTCATTTACTTGGAAGGCCATCCTGAAATTCACGTCAAAGTCGAGCACTCAAAGGAAAGGGTAAAAGTTATCATAAGTCAGAAAGGCAACATCTATTCCTTAAAGTTACCAATCAGAGTATATAAAAATGATAAAGTAGAAGAAACTGAAATGTTAATAAACAACGCAGAAGAAATTATTAATATTGATGATTCAGGGTACAAAGCTATAAGTGTTGACCCTGAATACAAGGTTTTGAAAGTATTGGAATATGAGAGGCCCAAGGAAGAGGCCTATTATATAATAGGGCAAGGCTTATCACCACTTGAAAGAGCAGATGCTGCTCTTGAAATATCTAAATATGGCCCAAGTGAACTTGAGTTCCTCAACTCTTCATATAAAAATGAGAAGTTTTGGTTTGTCAAAGGGAAGATAGCAGAAAGCATTGCTAAGATAGGAGGTAAAAGAGCAGCTGAGATTTTAATGGAATTTTTGAAAGATCCGGATTACCTTGCCAGGAAAGAAGTAGTTAAAGCATCTGCAAATTTGCAATATACAGAACTTGGAGATTATTTAATGAACATTTATTCAAAAGAAAAGGCATACGGAATCCGTGGAGAAATCCTATTTTCATTGGCAAAAATCAATGGTGAAAAATTCTCAAAATTCATTGTAGAGCATCTTGACGATGAATCATATGATGATATTGTTAGAACAACAGGATTAAAAGGGCTTGGGGAGATAGGTGACAGAAATCTCATAGATGTGATCAAAAAATACACGGGAACCAATTATAACTGGCAAACTAGAGCTGCCGCTGTTCTTGCACTGTCCAAGTATTATTGGAAAGATATGAGTTTAGCCGATACATTTCACACCGCTCTAAAAGATAAATATTTCGCTGTTCGGTTGAGTGCCGTTAACGCTATAAGGAATACGGGCGATACTAAATTAATACAGGGTCTCAGGGGCTATCTAGATACAGAGACTGATGGTAGGGTTAGGAGAGCTATTAGAGAAGCATTGGAATACAAGAATTCAACCTCAGAGGAATTGAATGAGTTAAGAAACTTAATAGAAAAACAGAGCAATAAATTAAAGGATCTCGAGGCAAAAGTCAACTCTCTTATTAATAAATTATAGCTCTAATATTACATATTATTTATTTAAGTAATTTTAATTTAATATTCAAATGTAAAAATCTATTTATACTTGTCTGACAATTATCATACAGATGTCTTATGGCAAATAAAGGAGTATATAAATGGATGAAGGAACATACAATAGACGATATCGCAGACCTTTCTGAAAAAGATGATGAAGTAGGAAAATTGGCAAAGAAAATTCTTGAAGAGCTCCAGGAACTAACTTCTGAAGCATAATCCTTTAATTTATTTCATTCTTTTTTTCTTATGAGGCAGAAATTTTTGATAAAAGTTTAATATCTTCATGGATTTTCGGATTGTAATATTAATGGGGCCGTAGCTTAGCCTGGTTAGAGCACCCGGCTGATAACCGGGAGGTCGCCGGTCCAAATCCGGTCGGCCCCACTTAGAGTATTAAGATTTGATTAATCTAAAGTCTCCCCTATTTTAGAATTTTATAGTGCTAGCTTATTTGAAACTATTTGTTGTAAGATCAAAAATTTAATAATTGTGAGAACAAAATTTTGAGATCGCGTTTCCTAGGTTTGGAAATAGTATCGTTTACTTAAAACGTTAGGGAATTTTTGAGTGAGTTTTAAGTAATTCTTTCACGAGATTGTCGGTGGTGTTTTATTTAAAAACGAACTATATATTCTATTGAGTAATATGTAGCTTAAATAAAGTACTTTCATAAGCTCTTTCCCTTTTAATCCATTCCTAAACTGATAGCAAATGGATCACATAAGTGAAGATGCAAAAAAGATAGTAGACTCATTGAACGAAGCAAAACCATCTGGTTTTCACTACAAAACATGGGTCACTGCTGGTCTGGGTTTTTTCACTGACGCATACGATCTCTTCATAATAGGAGTGGTGCTATCGATATTGCCACTTGCTGGATGGAGCAAATTTACCACAGTTCAGACATCCCTTTTATCATCAACAGCCCTTTTGTCGGCAGTTATAGGTGCCATGATTTTTGGTCGGCTCCTCGACGTATTGGGCAGAAAAGCGGTTTACGGTCTGGAGCTCGTGATACTTGTTATCGGTGCACTTGGAAGCGCATTCCTTGTTCCAGTAAATGGTGTCTACTACCTGATAGCATGGAGATTCATACTTGGTATAGGAATTGGTGGTGACTATGCCACAAGCTCCGTCATAATGAGCGAATATTCCAATACAAAGAACAGGGGAAGATTCGTAGGAATGGTATTCTCAATGCAGAGTTTGGGTCTTGTTGCAGGACCCTTGGTAGCACTGGCTTTTCTTACAACAGGGGTGAATCCGGCATTAACGTGGAAACTTCTCCTTGCAATAGGTGCAATTCCGGCGGCAGTAGTCATCTATTTCAGAAGGAAAATGCCTGAACCACCCAAATACTCTGCAATTGTAAAAGGGAAAATATTGAAAGCTGCTCGTGACCTCAATTCATATACCAAAATAAACATCTCACCTTCGGTCTCAGAGGCAAGGGCAAAGAGCCATCTGACGATGGGAAGGATTCTAACGGATAGAAAACTTCTCGGTCTAGTAATTGTCACAGCAGGAAGTTGGTTCCTTATGGACTGGGCATTGTACGGCAACAGTATTATGTCAAGTGAAATGCTAAGCTTCCTAGTACCTGCCAGCGTAAAAGGAATAGCGCATGTCATAAGAACTACCGAATTATCAGCATTGGTATTTGGGTTAGCAGCCCTCCCAGGTTACTGGCTTGCGACATTCACAATGGATAAAATTGGCAGAAAACCTATTCAGGTTGCTGGATTTGCTATGATGGCTCTTTCCTTCGGAATATTAGGTTTATTCCCCTTCCTGACTACGCCCGCTTATATCCTACAGTTCATGATTCTTTACGGAATAAGCTACTTCTTCATTGAATTCGGTCCAAATGTAACTACCTTCGTAGTCCCGCCTGAAGTTTTTCCAATATCAGCCAGAGGAACAGGTTCTGGAATTGCAGCTGCCGGTGGAAAGCTTGGCGCATTTATAGGAACTTTCCTTAACGTGTTCATATTATCGGATTACCATCTAAGTGGTCTATTCATATTGCTTTCAATTCTCTCCATCATTGGTCTGGTGATCACAATTATTTTACTGCCTGAACCGAAAGGAAAGGCACTGGAGGAAATTTCAAGAGATGCAGAATACCTCTCTGATGTGTGATGAGAAGCCAGGGTACTGCCGAGAAATAATTGATTTTATCTACTTTTATTCATTTCATTCCTTTCTCCTATAAGGTTATTTAAAGCAGAGAATTTGAAAAGCTTTTCCCTTAAATGCAAGGAAGGCCATTTCAAACGATTATATCCTCGGCAATTTATGTTGATATCAATGGACTAGGTTGTTTTAAATGGGGGAGAAGGATTCAAATGCTGTATGTTCATAGTAGACAGCTTAAAAAATAGAGTACCCATCTGGAAACAGGATGTTTATGAGGATGGAACAAAGAAATGGCATTAATTTTGTTGAAGAAATATCATAAAGTATTGATATGAATATTTGATATATTGCTAAACTTATTTTACAACTATTCTCGTCCCCCAAATAGCCTGAGAATACAGTTGAATGCCGTATGCAATTTCAAATGTTTTTTTCTGCCATATGGAAGGAACTGTGGAAAACGTGGAACACTCTTCTCCGGAAGAGATTGAAGAAGTGTTTAGGATAGCATCCCCAAGGGTGTCAACAGAATAAAATTCACCGGAGGAGAACCGCTTATCCGCATGGACCTTGAGGAAATTATTTCAAGGACAAGAAAACACATCAAGGGTGGCATATCACTGATCACTAACGGTTTCTTTCTGGAATCAAGGGCCAAATCACTCAGGGAAGAAGGACTTGACAAAATCAACATATCACTGCATTCCTTGCATAAAAACAAATTCGGGATAATTACAGGAAATGAAGGAGGTGTATTATCTGTTGAGAAAGGGATTGGTGCAACACTAGAGGCGTGATTAAAACCGGTTAAGATCAATTTTGTTGTACTGAATGGATTGAATACTGATGAGATAGATGAAATGATAAAGTTCGCATCTGAAAAGGGAGGAATTTTACAGCTCATAGAATATGAAACAGATAGGAATGGAGAAAACAAAGAAGATTTCAGAAGATATCATTATGACTTAAGGAATATAGAAGAAAGGCTGGAAGATAAAATTGTAGGAGTTTCCTATAATTCACTTCATCACAGAAAAAAATACAGAGTTAATACTAGAAGCACGGAGGTGGAAGTTGAACTTGTTATGCCAATGCGGAATCCCTATTTCTGCAATAACTGCATTAGGCTAAGAGTAACATCAAAGTGTCAATTCCAGACATGCCTCAACAGGAAGGATCAGGCATTCAGTTTCAGGTGAGAAAAAGATATACAGAAGATTATGGAAGAGGCAGTCAAAGCAAGGGAGCCATACTGGAGGTGAAACATGAAGGTCACGGTGAAATATTATGCTAAATTCAGAGAATTTACAGGAAATATACAGGATGAATTTGAATTTGACAAAATTACTCTTCACGAAATAATAGAAAAGATAGTTGAGATATATCCAAAGATTGGAAAGGAACATAATTTGAATGATATAGAAATCAATGAACTGAAAGAAGATTATAATCTATGGGAAGATCCAATCTGGCAATATTTATAATATGCTTTCTAGGTTGTTGAAAATCACCAAATAATTTGTGCATTTGAATTTAATCCTCCCAATTTTTTGCGTGCAATATCTTTATTTATCCTGTCGGTAAAGGTACTATGACCTTGGAATCAAAATTAGTGAAATTGAGAGACCATCTTGACAGATTTCTAGGAGTTTATGTGGCAATTTCCATTGTCATTGCCTTTATAATTGGTCTTAGATATGCTCAGCCAGTTCACCAGAATATTAATGCAATTAAGTCCCTTGAAATGGTAGCTATAATCATAATGATATTCCCTATGATGGTCATGATGAATGTAAGCGGTCTTGCGAAGGCTGTAAAAAACTGGAAATTACTTCTCATAGTTCTTCTTATGAATTTCGGCTGGGGACCATTGATGGCTATAATACTTGGAGATCTATTTGTTTCAAATCCTCTTATTAGACTAGGAATTTTCCTTGCTTGGCTTGTGCCCTGCTCATCGATGAGCATCGGGTATGTTGGTCTAATGAGAGGAAACATAGAGGCAGCAACTGCACTTGTTGCAATAACATTCATAATAGGCATTCCTATAATTCCATTATTTGCTGGATTATATGGATCAATTTACCATTTAAAAATATCCATGGTTCTTCTCGTTATGACTATAATTGAAGTTATTCTCTTGCCATTAATTTTTGGGGTAATCACACATTATGGCTTAATAAAGTGGATGGGGAAGGATAAATTTATAGAAATAAGCCCGATTTTTCCTACTTTAACAATGCTAGGAATGTTCATGATAGTATTTCTTATATTTCTGCCTAATTCGCCTATGGTCATAAAGAATTTCCATGAAATCATAGGAGTATTTTACACTGCAATGGTTTTCGGGACCGTCTCGCTAATATTCCTCACAGTTTTACTTAAAAAATTAGAAATAAATTATTGGGACAGCATGGCAGCATTATTTCCAAGCATAGGAAAGAATGAGGCGACGGCAATAGCTATTGCTTCAACCGCTTTTTCACCCCTTGTGGCTATTCCACCTGGAATGTTCCCCATATTTCAGATAATATTCTTAGTCACATACATAAAATTGAGACCTAATATTGCACATTATTTTGGAATTAAGGGTAAAGACGTAAAATTTATGCATGAAGACGAAGTAAGTAAAACAGGTGGCGAGTAAAAATGGAAAATAATTCTATTAAAAATATATTGATACCCGTAGATTTCTCCAAATACTCAGAAAAAGCCGCCAAAGAAGCAGTCAGAATATTCACTGATTCTGAACATTTCAATTTCATCTATGTTCTCCCTCTTTACTATGCAGATATATGGGATTTCGCTGACATAGACAGGATGAATAAGATCAGAAAAGATTCAGAAGAGAAAATGGTCAATTTCATTAAATCCCTAAAAATTCCTGACACCATAAAAGTTGACTACGCTATTATAGATGGGGATCCAGCCCGCAATATTATCGAATTGGCTAACAGTGGAAAATTTGACTTAGTGGTGATGGGCCATAGAGGACATTCGGTAGCAGAAGATTTTATTATTGGAAGTGTAGCAATGAAGGTGATCTCCAAATCAAAGATACCCGTTATGATAATTAAATAAAATTTATATTTTATATTCCATTTTTCAAAGAACTTATAAATTTCCTTTCTTTTTTCATACTAAATAATGCGATTCCTATTCCTGCTATTCCCCCCGCTATTGATATCAGTAGAATGATATGACCAATGTAACCGGTTGTAGATATATATACCAAGACAGACATTATAACTCCTGCTATATTGCCTAGGATAGTATATATAAAATATATCAGAGTTGAAACTCCTGATTCAAGCCTTCTCGCGAGAATAACCTGTTCGAGAGTCATTGTATACACAGTAAAATCCTTTGATAAAATTTCCATTTTATTGTTACCACCATTTTCATCCAAATATCTGTAAATTTCATCTCTTTTTTCTTTGACTATTTTTTCCAGTTCCGAGATATCTTCATTTACATCCAATTGATTTGATATCTTGATCCTCTTCAAGAGAAATCTTTCCAGAAAATTCACATTTGGTCATTTCTGGTTGATATTAATTCCTTATCGGCAGAATTTGCTTACATTAATTATTTATCCCTCTCAGTTATATTATTCTAAATATGAAAGAGTTCAGGTTAGATAAGCTCGATATGGAGATTTTAGAAATTTTGGAAGAAGACTGTTCTCTGACTTATTCAGAGGTTGCCAAGAAAGTCAATGGAAATATGTGGACTGTAAGGGATAGAATAAACCTTCTCAAAAGTAGAGGAGTTCTAGAAAAATGCAAGGGTATTTTAAATTACAATAAGATGGGTTTTTCGTGCAAGGCACTTATTTTCCTCAACGCCAACCCCTTAAAGTTAAATGAGTTAGTTTCATTTTTGAGGGGAGAAAAGAATGTGAAAAGTTTGATGATCATTAGCGGATCTGAAAGAATCATAGTTTCAATCGTTGGCGAAACTTGCATAGATATAAGGAATTACATACAGAAAGAATTAACTAAATTCGATGTCGAAATAAAGCAATTCAATATTGTGCTGGAAGAGCCTATTAAATGATTTTTAGTAAAACAATTATCATGAATAAGCAAATTATTGATTATTTTTCTGTGTTAAGTTAAATATTTGTCTGCAATTTTTAACTACCCTGCTCATATAATATATTATGAGCAGGCAACAGTCATATAGTAAAATAGAGAAACTAAACAATGAAAAATCTCATACAAGAACTTTAAGGATACTAATACCTACAACCTGTGATCAGTACACAGTTTCCAATATATATTCCATTTTGAACATGTTTGACAGTTCTCTAAGAATAACATTTTTCCACGTGGTACCTTTTTCTGTGGATACACTTAATGATTGCATTGATAACGGAGACATAAACTATGCAAAATCAGTAGCCGAAAAGAAAATGTATTCATTTATCAAGATGATGCCAAAAAGAGAGAATGCTGTTTACGATTATAAAATTTCAACTGGTAATTCTAAAGAGGAAATATCTAAGATCATAAATAGAAATGAATATGATATAATTGCATTACAAGTTGGACAAGTGGGTCATTATTCCCATTCTATATTCGATATCCTGGAGATGGTAAATCTCTCGAATATTCCTGTCATTGTTTTTAGAAATAATCACTCTTCTGAAGTAAGAAAGTCTCAAGAAGAAATTATGGAGGCTGATGAACATGAATTATGAAATAAACAAAATCTTTAGGATAAAAATTTTTAGTACAAAAATATATCTAATTAGAAAAGAGGTGATGAGAAATGAGTGATCCTTCCCCCAACAACAATTTTGGGGTCAATTTTTATGGATCAGAAAAACTGCCAGATTCCACAAAACTCGTTGCACAGTTTCAGAAAATTGTTGACAATAAATTCGCAAGATGGATAATGACAAAAATGACCGAACAGAAGAAATTTGAGCACGTGCTTGGCGTCTTTGCAGGAGTGGAGGAACCTGAAGGTATCAAAGAGATAACTGAATCTAAAATTATCGAGAAAGCTTTGATGCGTGGAATGAAAACATTTGGAGTTG
>Ga0208683_100854_pt1 | contig 10945 bp, 19 predicted proteins | sample BED_Mat_host_9_1_FD_187141 | JGI IMG/M metagenome (GOLD analysis project Ga0208683, IMG submission 187141) | Extremophilic microbial mat communities from Yellowstone National Park, USA - BED_Mat_host_9_15 (SPAdes) (version 3) | ecosystem: Environmental > Aquatic > Thermal springs > Hot (42-90C) >... | reverse complement strand
GTTCGACGTTAAGCAGTATAGAAAGTTATTCATTGTCCGGAAAAGATTTTCTAGAAGAGAAAAATTCAGAGAATCGAAAAGTCAAAAAGTAAAAGCGTAAAAGCATAAAGAAAAATTTATAAAGGGGGTGTTACATAAATTATGTTGACCTAAAATGAAGTATCAGTTAAAAATTGAAAAAATCGGAAATAAGACATATGTTAAATGTCCAATTTGTGGAGACATATTAGCTACAGACGATCCAGAATATTTTTTAAGGAAATTCCATAAAAACGCAATTGAGCCGTTAAGCAGTTGTCCACATTTTGAAGTTGTTGATGTTTACAAAGACCAGAAAAGTTCCCAGAATATTCCAGTTTATGAGAAAAAAGCAGTCATGAAATTCGAATTTAGAAAATATGTAAGTTTTATCATTCCTCGTGAAAGTTAAGTTTTTTTCATTTTTTTCTTTTTCTCTTTTTTCTCTTAATTTTCTAATTCTATTTATTTTTATCAAGAATTTTTTTTAAGTTTGAGTTAAAAATTCAAAGCTAAGAGAAATTGGTCAGTAATGTAAGTAAGGGTAAAAAGATCGAAAAATCAATACGTAAAAAAATAGAGATAATTTTATAAAGGGGTCAAAACATAATTTAAATTGATGATAAAAAATGAAGGTAAGTAAAAGGGCAAAGGCAAAGGCATTAAAAATATACAACAAGATATTAAATGAGACCGAAGATCCGGAAGTTTTGGAAGCGTTGTGGGAAATCCTGGACGAAGAACTTCATGTAACATATCTCTAATTAAGCTAGCTTTTTTTATTTTCAATTTCTAATTATGCCCGAATTCTCGAAAATTTTTCTCAGTTTTCAAATAAAAATTCAAAGAGTTTAGAAATTGAGAGTTTACATGTTTAGCGTTAAAACTTTCGAAAAATGCAAACGTAAAAATGCAAAGAAAACTTTATAAATGCAAACTTGCATAATTTAAATTGACCAATATGACAAGTGTGAAAGTAAATTCAAGTCAAGTAGAGGAATTTAAGAAGTTTGTACATTTTTTGGCAAGATGGACTCAGTTGTCCAGTCCGGAAATTGAGTTCGCAGTTCTATTATACAGAAAGTTCAGACATGATAAGCCGGTGGAAGACGTTTGGTTGGAATTCGCTAAGACCCATAACCCGCGAATCTTCAAAATGCGTATTTTACATGATAGATATCCAAGTTAATTTATTTTTTTCATTTTTTCTAATTCCAATTTAGCCATAATTCTCGAAAATTTTTTTCAGTTTTGTGATAGAAATTCAAAGTTAGCAAAAATTCAGAGTTTACATGTTTAGCGTTAAAGAGATCGAAAAATGCAAACGTGAAAAGCTAAAGAAAACTTTATAAATGAGAAGATACATAAATTAAAATTGAAGGTGAAAAAGATGGTTGAGCTAAAAGTTAGATATGAGGGTCAATTCAGCAAATATTATTGTCCATTAGACCAGACATTGTTAGCGATTGTGCATGATTCCGGTAGCGGTTATGTGTACACGCCATGCAGTCATTACGAATGGGGGGAATATGGCAATTTGTACTACGAATTAAAAGCGCCAGCGTTAAACCGCAATGCAGTGTTGAGAGTTCGGAACGGTACGACAGTCTATATTTTGTATCCCAAACAAAGCCCATCTTAAGCTAATATTTTTTTATTTTTTCTAATTCTAATTTGCCTAAATTATGCTTAATTTTTCTCAGTTTTGTGATAAAAATTCAGAAAGTTAAGAAATTGAGAGATAACGTGTTTAGCGATAAAGAAATCGTAGTTTGTAAAGGCAAAAGCATAAAGAAAATTTTATAAAGGGGCAAATGAAAATGTAAATTGGGGAAAAGGAAAATGAAAGTTGTGCAAATCGGTCAGACAAAGTATTACATAAATTCGAGAGACGATATGATTTCAATAGTCCATGAGCTTGCAAGACAAGGTTATAGCATTGCAGAGATCGCCTCATTTTTAGGCATCACAGAAAGGACTGTAAAACGTTATTTATCCGACTGCTGGTAAGTTAGCTAATTTTTTATTTTTCAAGTTCAAAGTCATTAGTTTGCTTTTTTTCGGGCCATATTTAGCTAAAGCTATCAGCGATTTTTCTCAGTTTGTAGATAAAAATTCGAAATTCATAGAAATTCAAAGTCATGATGATTAATGTTAAAATTTTTGAAAGATAAAAGAAGTTTTAAATTTGTCATAATGCATATGTTATTTTGCGGGTGATAGATTAAATGTCTCAAAATTCAAGTCAAGAAAGTCAAACTAAAAAATATGAAGTAAAAATACTAAAGCAAATAGAATATCTGCCATCAGTCTTCATGATAAAACATCTTGATGGTGAGGTTACCAAGATCTCAATATTAGCAAAATATTTCGAAAATTGCACAAATTATATTTCAAGATCTAGATTAACTTTCAGCGGTTGTTTTAAATATCTTGAAGATGAGCTTCTACAGACCAGAGGCATATATTATACTCCAGCACCACCGATATTTTCAGTTAACAAAAGAAGTAAAATTACTAGAAGTCTTGAGGATATGAAAAACATTATACTAAAAGAGATAGAACTTCTAAACCTCAGATTTAAAGAATTATTGATTTCCTATGATAATTATTCGATAACAATTTACGATTACTATATTAAAGGTCAATTGTACCAATTTAACCTAATATACAACCAAGATTATCTAGAAATTTATGAAGTTCCGCCAATAAATAATGATTTAAATCTTAGTTTTAATCATTCCAATAGCCTAACAATTTATCATCACGAAATACAGTTTTCCAGTCCTACATTAACTAGAGATTTATATTCAGACCCCGGCGTGGCATTTTTAATACATCCGGAAAATGAAGTGACATTGACTTTAAAATCGCCAACAAGTTCTACAGATACAGTTATGCTAAAAGTTAACAAATACTATTTAATAACTCACCCAAAACCTAGGACTTAGGTGAGAAATATGGTTGAATATAAATATAACCCAATAAAAGATGTAAGGGAAGAAGTCATGAAGATGGTTAAAGAATTTCCAGATTTTCCAAAAGATGTGGAAATTTGGACTGCCCAAATTACAGTTGACAAAGAAGGAAAACAATATCTACTTATTACGTTTGTTAAAAACGATATTTTAGATTACTTTTTCCATGAAATAATTGACAATCTCGAGAATACAATAAAGATGGCATTAGAATATATAAAAGATGTAGAAGAAGAAATAGAAGAAGAGTGAGTTAAGATGTCTGAGGTAAAAATTCTAAAATATCTAAATTACCTTCCAAAAGTCTTTATGGTTAAACATATAGAAGGTCAAGTTACCAAGATTAGTACAGTTCAAGGCGATTATATTGATTGTGCAAAATATATTTCTAAATCTGGAAGAAAGTTCAGCGGTTGTTATGAATTAATTAATTATGCTTTAGCAGAAGCTAGGGGCATATATTATATAACTGCACCGCCAAAAATCTTTATATCTTCACGTGGAAGATTTGCTGAAAATCTAAATGATTTGACAGACCTCATTATGAGAATTATAGAATTTTATGATTTGGAAGAAAAAAGATTGCTCATTAATTATGATGAAAAACAAATAATGATTTTAGATAAATATGTGAAAGGACAATTATACCAATTCCCGTTGATTTATAAGAATAGGCAATTAGAAATTTACGAAACTCCAATGCTAAAATATACCAATGAACTTAATTTTGATATTAAAAATGAACTAACAATTGAGAATTATGAGCTAAAGTTTTCGAAAAATGTTGAGATAACCGGTCTAATCTCAAAGCCGAATATAGCATATTTTATGTATGCTAAAGGAGTTAAAGAATTAACAATAAAAACTCCAGATAATCAAGAAAACAAAGTGATGTTAAATCCGGAAAAACATTACTTAATTATATATTTAAAATCTAAAAAACAAGAATAAGAGGTGAAAGTTATGGAATTAAAAGTTGAGAAATTTGGAGATTTAATTGTTTATAAATGTCCGATATGTCATAGGGAATTATTAATAAAAACGTCTAATTATTTCCCGCTTACAAATAGTTGTGATCACTATAAAGCTTATGCATTACCCTTATCAACAATTGATCAATGTCCAGAAAATAAAAGAGAAGTTGTATTAGTAAATGATAACGGTTGGAAATATGTAATTTGTAAAAGATAAATGTGGTGAGATAATGAGAAATTATAAATTATGTTTTGAATTAGCCGATACAGTTGGAGATATTATAATTTTTAAACATAAGAATAATTTTGAAATTATCTTTACTAATGAATATACATGTTATATCTCAGATTATCAAGACAAATATTGCCTAGTCCAACATGAAGATAGCCGTGGAATTTTCGATATTTATTTTATACCATATGAAGAATTAGGAGTTAAAAATCTAGACGAATTATTCCAATTGCTAGTTTTAAAGCCAAGAGAAACAATGAAAATAGTAACTGAAAACGATATACCGATAAACAGACTTATTATAGAATATTATGAAGATTAATCTTTTTTTAATTTTTTAATAGCTTTTTAATTGTCATTTTTAAACTTGTATTTATGAGTTGTAGAATGTGATATTATTTCCTTCACGGGAAAACTCATGATCTTTATGGCTTAGTAATTCTCTTTATTCTATCTTTTATTCTCTACTTTTCTGTTCAAAACGAGATTCTAAAATTGATTGTGATTTTTCAATTGATAATTATAACCGGGATTTTTGTAGATTTATGGAGTCATTGTTTCCATCATTAAAAAACAAAAAAATCATTATTTCAAATAAACACGTAATTTTTTTCTTCCAGTTTCTGGATTTGTTACCTTTTTTATTTCTATAAATCCTTTTTGCTCCAAATTATACAATCTGTCCATAAAAAAGTCATAATAATCGGTACTATGAACAAAATGTTTTATTAATTCGTCTCTCCAAATTCCGTCTGGATATTTTTTTAAAAAATCTAATAATTCTTTTTCTTTTTTTCCTAATCTAATTTTTTTTCCTTGTGGTTCAGTCATTTTATATCAAATATATAAAAAAGAAATATGACAAATATAAAACTTTAAGAGAACTTTGATTTTCAAAAAATACAAATTGTATTGCTTAAAATATCTTCTTCAATCTGTCTATGATTTTTTGTATATCTGAAACTAAAGATTTTACAGTATTTATATCAGTTTCTGGTATTTCTAATATTAATCTTGGAGTCATTATTTCTCCTAATTTATCTATTAGAAATTCAAAGCTTTGAACTATATATGGGTCTGGAGGATAATTTACTAAAATCCCGCTTTGATATTCGTATTCTATAATTTCCGCAAAATCATAAACTATTGTAAATAGATTTTGATTAATTGGAGTTACTTCTAGTAATTCGCCAAACAAACTTTGTAACCCAGTAAATCCATATTCTGGAGCTATTATCACAGAATTTGCTGGAATTTGGAAGACAAAAGCTATAGTTCTATCGTAATATTTGTCTCTAACAATAGCTAGAGAATAAAGCGGAATGTTTTGCAAATTAGTTATAAAGCTTGAGAGTTCATTAGCAAAGTAAACTTCAGCGAAAGCATTGCCAAAAAGATAATTTGGAATTGTGTACATTTGGTTATTTTCGCTTAATATCCCGCCACGTAAAAGCGATACAAGTATTGGAGAATTAGTTTTGTTTTGCATTATCCAATCTACTTTTCCTTGGAAAGAATTGTAGTTATAATATAACGCTAATTTGTCATTTTGCCATAGAAGATTCGCGTTTTGTGGTATAGATGTATCAACTTTAATTTCGTTTGTATGTGTATGGAATTTCCTCATTTTAGGTCAAATTGTATTTGTTTTATGACATTAAAAAGTTAATATGTTCCTAAATCTTTAGAATTATAAATTCTAACTTTATTTTCTTTTATCCGATTTGCTAAATTAATCAAACAATTAGCTATTATTTCATTCAAATTGTCATCATTATTCATATTTTCTATTTCAAAAATTACTTTGACAATTATCCTATTTCCATTCTTGGAATAAATTATCATATTTAAAAATAAGAGTAAAAATGTTTTTAAATATGTCATATTCGAAAAAGAAGAATGATGTGATATGAGTATAGTTTTAAGAGGATTAGATAAAGAAAGATTTAAGAAAAATATTGTTATATGGTTAAATGTTGATAATATTATTCAAAATTGTTATACAAATTTTAAAGATATTGTAGCAGATGCAATAATCCAAATGATTTCAGAAATTGTAGAAAAAGATAATTGGAATTTACAATATTTTGATGAAAAGGAATTACAAGAATTATTCAATGCATTCATGAAAAATTCTAAAATTATGATACAATTAAACAAACAAATTGATGAATTAAATTATGCATTTGAAGAAGTTATTGTTGAATTTGATTTTCCAGAAGAAGAAAAAAAGAGAATTGTCAAAAGATACATAGATAATATACTAGAGGCTTATGGATATTTGGATTTATGTATTTTTGTAAATTTAGAAGAAATAAATGTAGATACAATTTCTGAAGCTTTAAGTAATGAAGTTTATGGTCTGTTAAGCTCTGAGGAAATTAAAGCAGAATTTAAAGATAAAATAGAAGATGCTATCAAGATTATTAATGATGAAAATGTTATTGATGATATTGATGTTAGTGATGTTGATGTTGAAGAAGAATGATGTGAAAATATGAATTTTTATATCTCAAGTTCTAATTCATCTTCTTCTTTCTTTATTTTCCTTTTCTCTTTCAATATCTCATTAGCAATTTTATAATTTCTAATTAACTCCATTACAAGGCTGTCTAGTCCCATTTTCCTAAGTTTGTCAGCATATCTTGTATATTTATTATCAATCTTCCAATTATTGTATATTAGAATATAAGCGTTCATAACTTCTATAATTTTTCTGTTTGATAAATCATATTCGAATGGGAAATTAATCTTGTCCAGAAATTCGAAAAGTTTCTCTTTCTCTTCCTCAGTAAGTTTATATTTTTCCCTAACTGTCTTTTGATTGCCTACATATCTTCTAGACCCATCAAACCAAAAAATATCTCTATAGCCCGTTACTTTGCTATATGTAGCTGTGTCCATGCTCTCAGCAAAGTCAAAGGCTTGAATAAAATATGGTGCTGACATTCCTAGAACGTGAAGATATGGAACCTTCCTCCTTATGTAATAGATCCACGGAAAAGTATATATCAAAATTTTCATTTTTGAAGATGCTATAAGTCCTCCAACTGCAAAATAATAAGTATATTGTTTATAAAAATCTATAGCTTCATCTATATCTTGAATTGGATAAATATGAATTACTGGTATAATTTTTTCTATATACTCAATTTTTGTATAAAGATATTCGAAATATTCGAAATTCTTTTTATCAAGTGGAGAAAATATGCTAGGTATATCTAGAGAAAAAAATGCATAAGCGTCTATCATTTTGTATTTTTGTAAGACGTCATCAACTGAGATTTCTAGACCATGAATTGTAATTTGATAGCCCCCGCTGTCGACCCAAGTCTCATTTTTCCATGTCTTTGTTCTAAATCTTAATTGATTAATTAGAATTGGAAAATTTGTCTTTAAAATATAAGAAGTCGGCGAACTTAGTCCGAAAACTAACTTCATTTTTACTCTCCATGGATTGTCTTTCTCCTTAACAAGTATATAATTCCGCCAATTATCGGCATTATCAATATTCTTAATATTGTAAATATGGCATTTCCTTCTATTACGAAATTATAGAATATTTGATTTTGTAGTCCTAAGTAGAAGAATAGAAATATCTGCAATATTAAACTAATTAATACAGTTGAAAATAATAGTTTATTGTTTGTCAATTTCAAAAATGCGAAACTGACAATTAAGAAGTTCCAGAAGATAAATAACAATCCGGAGAAACCAAACGATATTGAAAATCCTAAGATATTTTCTAGAACATTAGCAATTGTATCTGCACTGAAGATTAGCAATAAAATATTGGGGGTAATTTTCGTGAATTTTTCCGGAAGAATTCTATCAAACGTCATATTTTGGACTAATCGAGTTTGAATTATAGAATTTACGAAAATGAAACTCATATACCAGATTGGAAATAGAACAAATAGAATATTTAGGTTTGAAAAACTGTCTAATATTGCTAATATGGTAACTACAAAATAACTCAAGAAATATCCGATTTTTGCATTTTTATCTACATTTTTAGTTTCTCCGGCTATATAACTAATCGCATTTATGAAGAGAAACATTGACAAGTCAAATAGTAAAGCTGAAAGTAAAGTATTTGATATTGTAAAGTTTTGTATCTGGAAATGAAAACTTGAAATTGGCAAAATTAGCGATACAATTATTTGTAAAATTGCTAATCCGTCTACTATATATGCATAAATTGTTTTTTTAACAACACTAAATAAACCGATAGCAAATAATAGTTCTGAAATTAAGAATTTCTGAATTAGAGGAATATTGAAATTCATAAGTACTAAATCTGTTAAAATTGGTGCTGAGAATACATAAATTAACCATAAAGAGATTCCGAAAATTGTGTAAAATTTTGGAGAAAATGTGTTTCGAATATATGCGTAATCACCGCCGTTAAGCGGGATTTTCTTAGTTAGAATGTAATACATTACAAGTAACGGAATTTCGAAAATTGCACCGATTAAGACCGCAATTAATAGATTTACATTTTTCATCATTTGAGAAACAAAAATTGGATAACTTATTCCGCTTATAATGCCCATGTACAAAAGATTTATAGAAAAAATATCTAGAGAATTAAAGCTTTTAATTATTCCCGAACTTTGTCTTTTATATTCCATATTATGGGTTTGTTTTTATGACCAATTTAAGAATTACTCAAAATTTAAAGAGATATAAATGTCATAATATTTTTATTATATTGATGACTAGGGAATTAAAGTTAAGACAAAATACAATCGTAAGATTGAATAACAATAAAGCTGAGATAATAGTAGAAGACAAATACAGACTTTTTATAACTTTAAATGAGAAAAAAGTAATTGCAAAATATTCGTATACCGTATTGTCTATAGAATTTGACAAATTCAATAGCGAAAAGTTAGCTAAGAAAATCCATACTATAGTTGAACAAACTCACAAATTCTCAATTTTGTTAATTCAAGAAGTTTTAGAATTAATCAAAATCAATAATTTATATGATGAGATAAATGAAGAAATTAAGAAATTAGTGGAGAATAAAGATATAGATAAATTACAAAAAGTTCATGAATTTTTAAAGTCCATCTAAAGAATTAAAAAGTTGTTTTTTTACAGTTTTATAACTAAAATTCTCAATCCAGAAATTATAATTTTCCTCAATTTTAGCTTTATATTCATCAAGATTGTCTAAAACTTCAAGAACTTTATCCACAGCTTTGTCAATACATATTTCTACGCCTTTTCCTATATGAATTGGATTATTTGGAAGAATTGTTGGGAAATTACAAGAATCAATTAGTAAATCTTTCAATTTTGGAGGAAAATATTCTTCCCATGCCCCGCCTTTTGTGGCGATTGTTGGAATTTTTGACACAAAAGCTTCCAGACCGTTTAACTCGAAACTCCCACCTCTGCTAGTTAGAAGATATAAGTCAGAAATTCTATACATCTTTACAATGTTATCAAAATCTGTATTTCCAGTCAGATTGAACATTCTTAAGTCTTGAAAATCTGTCCTCGGCCCACCACTTTTTACTAAAAAATAAATGTCATTCCTTTCCTTCTGAAGTTGTCTAGCTATATTGTGGAATAAATCTGCACCTTTTCTATAATCAGAATGCCATAATGATATGAAAATTAGTTTTATTTTCTTCTCATTTTTGATTTTCTCAATATAACGAATTTGTTCATCAACTTTTAGTTCCTCATCTTTTACTAAAAGTCTCTCGTTAAAGTTATGTACAACTTTAAATATTGGAATTTTCAGACCAGAGTTCTTGAATGTTTTAACTGACCATTCAGAATTTACAATTAGTCTATCAGCATAGTTATTAGCATAATCTATGAATTTCTCGGAAATTCTGTCACTGTCAGCAACTTCAACGCCTATTATTGCACTTGTTTTAGTTCTATATTGCTCAAAGAAAGAAAATTCTATTTTTCCCCAATGCCACATTGAATAAAAGAACGGATGAATTATAGAAATCGGGTAACGAAAAGGAGTAAATTGATAGAAAGATAAAGCTGGGATTTCGTAAACTGTATATCTCTCTTTTAGCATTTTTATATGTTCTTTAGCTACAAATTTAAAACTAACATCATGATGTTGTGGATAAACGTAATATATAATATTTGCCATTTTTATTTCACCATGTGCTTAATTTTGAGTTTATAATTTGAAACCATTTCCATAACTTTCAAACTCATAATTTCAAATTTGCATTGGTTCGGTCTTAATTTTGAATTAAAGAACTCCATATTTGACCTCACCAAATTATTAATACAAATTCTGGAATATGTTCAAACAATTGTGGTATATCTTCAAATTTAAATTCCATTTTCTTTTCATCACATGGAGTTTTCACATAATGTATAGTCCCTAATTTAGCCACATTTACATGGAGAATATGGTCATGAATGAAAATATCTACTGGAATTTCTTTGTAATATTCTTTTTCCAAATAAGTATTTAATATAATTTCAAAAATTGGAATTTGATTTTTTCTAAATATATAATTAGTTCCAGAACAAAATGGTCTAATTTCGTTAGCCCAACTATAATAAAGCCAGTAACAAAGCGTGAGAATTCTATTTAAAGGGTCTATTTCACGCAATTTTGGGACTATTAAATCACTATCAATTATTGCAAAAATGTCATCATCTAAAGTTTTAGCTATATCTAAAATTTTCAACAATTGTTTAGCTATTCTGACCCATCTGATTTCACTGTTTGTTTCATTCCAGATTAT
>Ga0208683_100850_pt1 | contig 10983 bp, 12 predicted proteins | sample BED_Mat_host_9_1_FD_187141 | JGI IMG/M metagenome (GOLD analysis project Ga0208683, IMG submission 187141) | Extremophilic microbial mat communities from Yellowstone National Park, USA - BED_Mat_host_9_15 (SPAdes) (version 3) | ecosystem: Environmental > Aquatic > Thermal springs > Hot (42-90C) >... | reverse complement strand
CTCTCTTGTACATTTCCTCGTCCTTATAATATAGCATGAGAATCATAAACTCGTGAGGCACGGGATCCTTAAAGTACTCCTCTATATCCTCTTCCAAAAGTGAAGGAGCCAAGGGCCTCCACCACTCCCTACCTTTTATATCGTTAACAGCTTTCCAATATTCTTTTCTGGTCGGATCAGCAATAATAGACCTATTACCCAAAGCTCTGGGACCAAGCTCAGCCCTACCTTGATACCATGCAACTATTTCACCCTTAGCTACCAAGTCTGCAACTGCATTTACACCGTCCCCTATATATTCAGCCCTAAGCTTACTCCTCTCCACAAGTTTCTTTATTTCCTCGTCAGAATATTCAGGACCTAGATAAACGTCCTTAAGCCTGCCGTGTTGCATCTTACCGCCCAAAACATGTTCATAGACATAAGCTGCAGCACCAATAGGTCCACCAGCATCGTTCGCGGCAGGAAAGATAAACATATCGTTAAAAATCCTTGAATAGTAAAGTTCCATATTAGCCTTAGCGTTTAAAGCTACACCACCGGCCAAAGCAACCTTATCTTCTCCAGTGTGATCCTTAGCCCATTTAGCTAAATGCAATACTAACTCTTCCGTTACTTTCTGAACAGCCCATGCTAAATTAACAGCATCTGTGTGTAAATCGCCACGAGGATTCCATGGAACTTTGGATTGAGGGTAAAGAAGGTCTGCGATTTTGGGATAAAGTTCATTGAAATGAACAACACTCTTTGAAGCTTTTGGTTTAGAACCGTCAAGTGTGAAATAATAGGGGTGGTCATCAGAATCTTGGATTTTTACAAAAGATTTTAATTTTTCATAATACGAACTAATTTTGCCATAAGGCGCTAAACCCATTACTTTACCTGGACCTTCTAGATAGTCATATCCAATTTTATTACTTATCGCCTCATAAAAATGACCTATAGATCCAATATTAGCTGGTATAGAAATTATTTTCTCAAATTCACCTTTTCTAACTTTCCATATTACTGTAGACTCGAATTCGCCGTTACCATCCACCGTCATTACTGTAGCTGAACTGTATCCTGAAAAATAGTATGCTGAAGCAGCGTGAGTTAAGTGATGGCAGACTGGGACTATTTTGATATTAGAAGGCACTTCTTCATTTAAACTACGAATTACATGTCTTACAAGCGAGTAGGCAAAAACAGGAAAGTCCCCTGCAAGAATATGTAATGGAACCTTGAATTTAGGACGTAAATATGATAATATATCATAATGTCCAAAAATATTAAAGAAAGTCGCTTGAGTGCGGTTAAATCTATATCTCCAAGACATATATTTAGGATCCCAATTTATAGCAAAAGCGTCGATATCCTTAGGTTTAATTCCTAGTCTATTCTTTAAATAGAGAAATGCTTGCCTGAGTGCATTAATTGGCGGTTCATACACAGAGTGTTTGTGTCTTGTGTATCGCTCTTCTTCTGAAGCAAAAATTAATTTCCCATTTACAATAACTGCTACCGCATGATCATGTTCAATAAACCAATTAAATCCAATTACTGTAGTCGTATATAATTTAAGTTATATATCCTTTATAAATTTTCGTATATCTAATACGATTAGCGTTTATCGAAAAATCCCTTGAGTTTGAAGAAAGCATAGAAACTTTTAGAATTTAACGGGTCGAAATTTGAGTACGTCCATAGTGTCATCATTTAGGTATAAATATTTGTGTATTGAGTAATATTTATGGGTATGAAGCGTGTTATTGGGCAAGACCTCTCTTATCCTTTTTACGGTATTCACCGTATGGTAATGAATTAAAAATATTGTCTATGAAAAGGAAATCGACCTTATTATCTCTCAATATTCCTTCAATCTTTCTTAATGTTTCAATACTATGCGAATCTCCTTGAATTAAAAATATTTCCTGCTTTTCTTTTTTATATATCTGAATAAAATTCTTTTCTCGATTATTTGATAAAGATCAGCTGAATTAATGTAGCTTCTTCATGTGCAATATTTGAAAACAAGAATAATGTACCGCCTACTGCTGTTCCGATTTCTAAAACGACTTTAGGTTTAGCTTTATCCAAAATTAATAATAAATTCTTAATCTCATACATTATCTGTACAGGCCTGATAAAGTTTGAATTAAATGCAATTCTTAAAATATCGTCAAGCTTCTTTGAGTTCCTTAAGTTTACTTCTAAATGAATGATATCCTGCAAAACTAAGATAATTTGTAGAAATCTTTTTATCCAAACAGGCAATTTAGCGTAAAATCTATTATATATGCTAATAAGAGAAGTTGTCATGTTATTTCTTTATTTAGTTTATAACGAAAGATAAGGTTATATTGACTGCTAATCTCTTTCAGTATCTCTTATATGAACTTACCCGAAAAACTTTATGCTAAGAGACATTATTATAATTTCTCGTTTCAATTAATGCCTTAAATGAATGTGGACAAACGTATAATTTACATTTCAAAAGCTTACCTAAAGACCCAAGTAATAAATCAAGCATAACCCATAAATAATTCTTTTCATGAATAGATATTGCAAAAACAAAAAGTTAATTAAAAACAACTCAAATTTTTATTTCTCAGTATATATTGTTCCATGATCTGATAAATGATAAATTCCCCAATTGTGCTTAAATACTCTAAATTTGCTGAAGCCTTTGCTTTTTAACTTATCTATTATATGGTCTACTTTCGGTCTATTGAAACCTGTATATTCTATTTTCACTTTTTCAAATTTTGAAATTGCATCATCTTCGATAATGTAATATTCGCAGCCTTTGCAATCAGCTTTCAACAAGTATGGATTGTTTAAATTGTTTTCTTCCAGAATCTTTCTAAGACTTACACTTTTTATCCTCAAAGCTTTTTCTTTAGCTGGACTGTATATGCTGAAACCTCCGTTTATGTTTCCTCCTATTGATATTTCGATTTCCTCATCTTTACCTACTGCTTCATTAAATAGCTTTATTATATCTTTTAAATGCGGATTTAATTCAATATTTTTCTTCAGCCAATAAAATTGATTACATGCGGCTCATAAGCATAAACAATTGCTCCTAAGTTTTGCATAATATAATGCTGTATCTCCAACAAAAGCCCCAATGTCAACAATTACTTTGTCTTTTAAATCAAAACCTACGAAATGAATATCGTGAATAAAGTTTCGGGGAAAATCGTCAAATCTATTGCATATAAGTAAAAGCGCAATCCATTTGGTAAAATTAAAATTTTATTCCGCCAATCAACACGCCAGCAATATTCGCAATTCTCTTTTGGATCTTTTAAAGGAACACTTTTATATAGCTCGTATAAAACATAAGCTAACCATTTTGTTTCTTTGTTAGAATCTATCGTTAAACCGCTCCTAAATTTCAATTTTGCTTTATCTTTAATGCCTGAAAAATATAAAATTGCATCGCCAAAATTCTCGAATGTTCAGCTATGTTTTCAATTTCTAAAATAAAATTAATTCTTCCTTTTAATAAATTATATAAAGAAATAAGCTTTTTAAATTTTATCATAAACTATATAAATTAACTTTTTATTTAGTTTTAAGTAAGTATTTTTCAAATCTAATTCGGTTGGCATTTTTGCTTTAAAAACTAATTCATTTTCTCTTATTAAATTAATTAAATTTTTTATCTTATTAGAGATATCTTCTTCATTATAAATATCGAATAAAAAATTTTCATCTTTTATATATTCTCTTACATTAGGCAAATCAACAGCCAATATAGGCATTCCGCTCATTAGATATTCAGAAAACCTTATTGGAGTATTAAAACATGATCCTAGATTTTTTAAGCTTAAAAAGAGAACTATATCCGAAACCCTTAAGTAATGGTTCAGCGTCTCCTTATAATATGGTCCCAGATACTTTACTTTTAAGCCTACTTTATTTCCTTCTTCGATTGCCTTTGAGATAAACTCTTTTCTATGAGTAACGCCAATTATCGCAAGTGCAAGATTTTTCTTAAACTCGTTTTCTAAGCTAGCAAACGCTCTTATAAATTTTAACATTGCTGAATAATTCCCTGCCCTAAAAACCCCGCTAGTCATGATTATGATCTCGTCTTTATTCAGCCCTAGTTTTTCCCTTAATTCTTCTTTGTTTACATGGTTTCTAAACCTATTAGGGTTAACAAATTGAGACAAAACGAATATTTTTGAATCTTTTATACCATAATTCTTTAAAAAGTTCTTGGCAAAATTGTTTAATACCAATATCAAATTGGAGAATCTTAAAAACCTTATAGTGACTTTATCATATATTTTGTTAATTATACTCCTTTTTTCCTCCTCTTTGCCTCCAAATTCATCTAGATCTAAAATTACTTTAAAATTAAATAACTTATTAATTTTGAAAATAATGGTTAGAATATACAAAGGAATAACGTTAGAAAAGAAGATAATTGCAACAGGTCTAAATTTTGCAATTGTATATATTAAAAATGGAAAACGAAATAATTGATTAAATATGATTTTAGATTCTAACTTTTTAAATCTAAGGAGAAATCTAACATAATTAACATGATTATCTTTTTTTATTACTATATTAAAAGCATGATTGTGAAGAAATCCTACATCATATACCTCGAAATCTTTAGCTAAACTATCGAATAATAAATCAAGCCTATCCCACCAACCTTTACTTGTCCCCCAAAAGCTTACGTAGAGCAATCTACTCATGATAAAAATCTTTTATTTAGGTATATATATGTAATAGTCTTGATTTAAGAATTCGCCTAAGTTTATTACTATAAATTCTCTCTTCAAGAAAATCTAAAATTTGTTTTAGATCCGTGCTGATTTCAATTATAAGATATTTCGCCAACTTTAATGTGTATTAAGAATCTTTAAGAATTTCATATTCTGAACATTCAGCGTCGATTTTTATCACGCCTATTTTTTCAATCCATTTGATGTAGTAATTTCATCCAAAGTTATTGCTTCTAATTTTATGTTGTTGCTGTTATCGGTAACAATACTTTACATCGCTCGTATATCTTTGTTCTTAAAAAAACTTTAATTTTTGTTCTATAGCTGTATGCATCGTTTTATACACAATTGCATTTTAACATCATTATAGTAGATATTCAGAAGTAGGAACTTGTAGTTTTCAAAATTAGGTTCAATAGCAATTATTTTTCCTTTTATTGCTATCTTAGCAAATCTTATTGTATATCCTACTCTGTAAGCTCCAACATCGATTATTACAGAATCTTCTCTAATTAGAGCTTATAAGCATTAATGAGCGGAACCTTTGGAGATGCTAATATCTATTTAAAAAATAATTTTAATTTTATTTTCTCTTTCATTGCATTTTAGAAAGTTAATAAAATCGTTTAAAATGTTTCGAAAAGCCATAGGAGATAATAATTTATGAGCGATTTCCTTTGATGCATGACTCATTTCTTTCAAGTCTGCATTTAACATAAAAATTATTTTTTGCTTAAGATCGTTTATGTCATCAGGATTGTATAAAACGCCATTACCTTTTATTACTTCTTTAATTCCATGTAAAGAAGGGGCAATTACAGGTAGCTCGCTCGCTAAGTATTCGGATAATTTAAGACCTGCAACGAAATGCATAAACAATTCATTTACACCGGTCATAAATCCTATATCTGATAATTTATACAAAGCTATTAATGATTGACTTTGAGGAGGTAAATATCCAGTATATACCACATCAAGCGATAATGTTTTACTAAGTCGCATTAAATATGGAAGATGTTCGCCGCTCCCTACAATTATTATTTGAATTTTTTCTTTATATGGAATGTCGCTTACAGCTTTAAATAACATAACTAAAGATTTTAAATGCCTTATATGAATAAAACCTGTCCATAATATTTTATGTTTATTTAAATTTATATTAAATTTTGAAATAATTTGGTTTTTAACTTCTTCTGATACATTATTATAGATTTCTGGATCCACCAATTCCCGTATTATAAATATTTTTCTTGCTACAGGACTAAAGTATTTCTTTCCAAATTCAGTTGTGACTGTTAATCCTTTTATATTTCTCGGAACTATTCTCTCGTTAATTAAGATACCTAATTTATATAATATTCCTTTTTTATTAGGATAAGAACCCAATCTTACAATTAAATCATGATAATCTGCAAATGTTTTAATTTTAAATATCTTTGAAAATATAGTAAACCAAAAACTAAAGCCAACAGGTTCATTTTGAATAATCACCGCATCAGGTTTTACTTTTAGACATAAAATTAGAAACATGATGGCTTCAAAAAAGTCGTCAATAAATAACGTATTTATAAATATATTACCAATCATTGATGTCCATTTGGGTCCGATAATATTAATAGCCTCATCAGTTTTTTCGAAGTATCCGAGCAATTTTTGCTTTTTATCATTCCATGTTTTTTTTAGACCTATAACATAAACTTCATGTCCTGCTTTCCTTAGCTCTGAAGTAATAAAATCAAATCGTTGCCACCCTTTTCTATATCCAGTATACGACCAACCGAAATACATATGGATTATTTTCATGATTTTATTATTTATTATAATTTTACAAAATTTTTAAAATAGCAGTAGTAAGGTAATTTTTCGCTTAACCTTTCTACCTTTCTCTATAGATACTTCAACTGCTTTGTAATGAGTTCAAGCGGGTCTGCTTTAATATTTTCATCTTTAGCTATTTCTTCATAATCTGAAGTAGTCTTAACATTACTTGGAACATCCTTAAGCGCTTCAGGATTGCTATCGCAAACGTAACTTAATTTAACTCCATTAATGTTCTGCAAAACTCTCAAATAATTCCTTCCCCAATAACCTAAACCTATTAGAGCTACGTTTAACATGTTATTAATTTCAGCTTAATTTACTTGGTCTCTATTTTTAACATATCACTTAATAAAAAGAACACCTATACCAAATCCATCCTGGTTTCTATCTTTAATTATTTCCAAATGTTCGTATTTCCCTTTAATTTCATTCCAAAATTTATAGACACCGGAAGATGGCTTAATCCCGCGTTTTGTATAATAATCAGGAATTATATCGTGAAAAGCTATTATTCCGCCTTTTCTTACCAAAGTTGAATACATTTCAAAGTCCTTCTTAACTCCTTCATAACTATGATCACCATCTATAAAAAGAAAATCTACCTTATCATCTCTCAATATTCCTTCAATCTTTCTCAACGTTTTAATACTATGCGAATCCCCTTGAATTAAAAATATTTTCTGTTTTCCTTTAAGAATATATTCCAATAAAATTCTTACCCAAAGATGTTGGTTAAGATCAACTGAAATTAATGTAGCTTCTTTATGTGTGATGTACGAAAATAAGAATAATGTGCCACCTCGCGAAGTTCCGATTTCTAAAATTACTTTAGGTTTAACTTTATCCAGAATTAATAATAAACTCTTTATTTCTTCTCTTATTTGTATAGGAATAAGAATCATCCTTGTATCAAAAGCTATTTTCAAAATATCATCAAGAGTTTTGACTTTTCGTAAGTTTGTTTTTATATAAATTAAATCTCTAACTAATAAGATAATCCCCACAAATCGTCTTGGTAATGTTGGTAACATTGAATAAAACTTATTTATCATGCTCTGTTTATCTTACTTATTACCTTTACAGTAATATTTGCCCTGTGCTGTGATGTATGGTATTGAAGTAGATGTTTTCTATTCTCAGCTATTGCTAAATAATTCTTCTTCATTCCCTTTTAGAAAGCAAATTTTGAAGAAAAATCTAATTTAGATTTTTGGATCAAATACAAAATGTCCTACTCTTCTAAGAAAACTTTGTACTGATAGTTTAAGATGATCTGTCATTGTAAATAACTATTGTACTTCTCAGCGATTTGAGTCCAATCGAAAATTTTTGCTCTTTCTTTTGCTAACTTAGAGTATTTTTTACGTAACCCAATATCAGAAATTAATAGCTCTAAAGCATTTTTTAATTCTTCTGAACTAGTGTTAATAAGTATACCTGCGTTAGTTAGTATTTCTGGAATTCCTCCTGCTTTTGTAGCTATTATAGCTTTACCTGTGGCCATAGCTTCTAAAACTGCAATGCCGAAAGGTTCATAAAGTGCTGGATGAACAAATATGTCTGCTTCAAATAATATGCACTTTAATAATTCTCTTGAAACATTTGAAAAATTTATTATTTTATTTTTTATATTTAAAATATTGATAAGATTGATAATTTCTTTTTTGCTTTTTAGGTCTCCGCTACCTACAATTATTAAAGTCCAATCTTTTTCTTTAATTTCAGCTAATGCTTTTATTAGGATATGAATTCCTTTTCTTTTTGAAAATCCGCCCATAAATAATATTATATTTGAAACTCCAAGCTTATCTTTTAAATTAATTTTTCTTATATTATTAAATTCTTTTAAATCAATTCCATTATGAATAGTTATTATTTTATTAGATTGAAGATCATAATAGTTTATTATTTCTTTTTTTATATAATTAGAAACTGCTATTACAGCTTTGCTTTTTTTGAATATGTTCTTTTCAAATTCTGAATTGATCAAATTAACTAAGCTCAAATAACTTCTCCCAAAATTGAATAAGCCAATTTCAGTACCATGGCAAGTTATTGCTAAATTATCTCTTTCTCTTATCGTATGAACTAAAGGAGAAATATGAACATGCTGAACATCAATTAAATCTGGTTTAATCTTATACTTTATTTCCTCGAATTTCTTATAAGCTAGTAAATTGAAAAGTAAAACCTGTGGTAAGGGAACAGGAGGAATTTTAAAAATATATTTTGGAATTTGAACATAATAAGCATTGACTTCATTGCTTACATATTCTCCTTGCTTTGTTATTACATGCACCTCATAACCCTTTTTTGCAAGTTCACGAGATAAATAATAAACTCTATTGCCTACACCTGAATGCTGATTTGAGACATAAGATATGAAAAGAATTCTAGACATTATTTTGTAAAAAGTGCATTATGGTCTAAGATTTTTCTGAGTTTAAATTTCTCTTCTTTCAATATTCTATAAGCATTTGGAAAAGATTCGCTTCTTTCAATAATTACCCTTTTTGTTCTTTTCAAACAATTCCTCGCTCCCTCTAATACTAAATCCTCAGCTCCTTCAACATCTATCTTCATCAAGTCTATGCTTTCTTCATTTATTATTTCATCTAATCGTTTCATTTCTACTTCTATGAATTCCTTTTGTTTTAGTTTAATTGAAGGTGTTCCATAGTGCCCTAGTTCATAAGATAATTTTATTTTTCCTTTTTCTTTAGCTGCAGCTATGTTAAAGCTATTTATTTTAACATTATTCAGTTTTTCATTAATTTTCAATATTTAATAATTTCTAGGCAAAGGTTCAATTGCATAAACTTTAGAAGACTTAGCAGCTCTTACTGAATAACCGCCTATATTTGCTCCAACATCAACAAATACCTTGCAATTTTTAATTTGTTCTTTAAAGAAATTAAAAGTTTTTAGTTCATTATATAAACCAGCATGTAGATAGTCTAGAAGATGATTTACATAAAACTTACTATCATCATAAAATTTAATAACGATAGATTTTTCCTGTATCAAATAACTTAAGATTTGATTTTCAATATTGAATCCGTAGTGATAAAGAGCAAAACTTAAAGTTCCAAAATCTTTTTCTTTAAGCTTATTTTCTAGGTGCAAATACCTAAAATATCCAATTAAAGGTTTAACATTTCCTCTGATGAGTGCGCCGATAACTGGTCTGAGAAATCTTATTTGTTTGTAAATTTTGCTATTTTTTGTTAATAGATTCATGATAACAGGTTAATTCTTTAAAGCAAAACCTACATTTGCTAAATCTATCCAACTTGCTTTAACTTCTTTACAAAAATCTTTGAAAGCATTATTCAAATCTATATTATCTGAAATTAGTAATCCTCCTTTATTTAATTTTCCCCAAGCTAATTTATATTCAAACATCATATGTTCATAAGTATGTAAAGAATCATGGTAAAAAATATCTATATTGCCAAGCTCTTCTAAAAGCTTAGGAAGCTTTTCTTCAACCTTTCCCAAAATAAGAGTCCAACGATCTCTTAATATTTGCGGAACTAGCCACCCAACTTCTTTATTTTGAGGTATCATTGCTGTAGAATCCAAATTAGGAAAGTCAATTGAGAAAAGATGACCTTTTTTATTCCTTTTTAAAGCAAGCAGTATATAAAACGAGGAAGCACCATTTGCTACTCCTGTTTCTACTATGATATTTGGTTTTAAAGCACGGATAACAACATAAATTAAATCCAATGCGGCAGCCATGCCAGGAACATTTATTTTTACGTGAGATATTTCCTTTAAATAATCTTTTATTATTCGTTCATCTATACCTAAAAATTTTGAAATAATATTTACTTTAGTATGATTATATATATTATATTTAATATTTTGTAGTAAATACATGTATACAGGCGTGATATATCTTATATAATATTTCATAAGTTTATGAGATTATAATCGTATTCATATCAGTAATGGTTAATTCAATAAATATTCGATACTCTATATTGTTGCATTAATCTTTAAATTAGACTATTAAGAAATCCAATAGCTTTATTTTTAATCTTCTCAAGTTCGTTTAATCTAGTATATGCTGGTGGATTACCTGCAATATGATCTGCAATTGTTGGATTAGGCATCCACAAAGTGTATTCTCTTAAGCTAAGATAGTATCTTAGAAATTTTAACGCACCAATTCTGTATCTGTAATAGGGAAGGTCTATCCTAAGAGGTCTTATATTCTTAGTTAATATTATAAATCTATACATATCTCCTGTTTTGTAATATAGGTTTAAGAATTTATTTACTTCTAACAATATATTTTTCTTAGTCATGAAAGTGTTTGTAGTATAAGGGATTTGAATCCATTCAATTTTATTCTGAATAATTCTATTTTTTATGAACTTTTTCCAAGGCGTATTAATTATCTAAGGATGGAGATAAGGTGATA
>Ga0208683_100846_pt1 | contig 11008 bp, 10 predicted proteins | sample BED_Mat_host_9_1_FD_187141 | JGI IMG/M metagenome (GOLD analysis project Ga0208683, IMG submission 187141) | Extremophilic microbial mat communities from Yellowstone National Park, USA - BED_Mat_host_9_15 (SPAdes) (version 3) | ecosystem: Environmental > Aquatic > Thermal springs > Hot (42-90C) >... | reverse complement strand
GGACCTCGACCTCTTCTACGGGGTCAAGGTCCTGGGGATCTCGGGGAAGGCGGTGAGGGGGAGGATAAGCAGGATCAGCCTGAACCCAGGGGACACACTCCTGGTTCAGGGGGAGGAGGAGGGGGTGGGGAAGATGATGGAGGCCCTGGGCTTGGTCCCCCTCTACCAGAGGAGGATCAAGCTCTTCAACCCGAGGATGGGACTCACTTCCCTGGCTTCCCTGATCCTGGGGACCGTCCTCTCCTCCCTTGGGTTGAACATAGCCGAGTCCTTCCTGGTGGCGGTGATCCCCGTGGTTGTGACCAACTACAGGGAGGTCTACAGGAACATGGAGTGGCCACTCCTGGTCTTCGTGGGGACCTACATCTCCCTGGGCCAGGCCCTGGCCTCAACGGGGTTAATGACCCACATCCCACTGGTCTCGAACCCGGTGATCCTGTTCGCGGTCACGGCCCTGATCGCCAACCTGGTCAACAACGCTGCGGCTGCGGTGATAATGGGTCCAGTGGCCCTCTCCACCCCAAACCCCTTGGCCTCGATCACAGTGGTGGCCATGGCCAGCTCCTCCACCTTCCTAACCCCCTTCAGTCACCAGGCGAACCTATTGGTGACGGAGGCTGGGAAATACGGGGTCAAGGACTTCCTGATCGCTGGATCCATAGTGTTAGCGCTCATAGCCCTCTCCACGCTGACCTTCGTCGCCCTGGTCCACTAGGGGATCGACTCCCTCACTAGCGTTCAGCTGATCCTCTCCGCGTCCAGGCTCTCCGTGACCCACGGGGTTCCGCGACCTCATATGACCTCCACCGAGTCACCTGTTGAGGTCGTATACGCTATCGTGAGGAGCTGAACCCCCTCGCGTGACCAGATTCCCCGTGTGCCGATCCTCCGCTCTGGAGTCTGCGGTCCAGGGTGTCCCCTCCTCCTCCAAGAGGTTTACCACGCTGAGGTTCCCATAACTGCTACCTACCCGAATCAAACCCCGCTAAAATACCGTAACCTTCAGGGTCGGGCTTCATAATCCCACAGTGCGATATCGATCCTCAGCCCTTGGGCTTCACCGGGGTCACGGGGAAACCCGTTCACCCCCCGGGTAACCCTGACCCACGTCCTAGGTTAAAGTCCCATAACCGCGTTCATTAGCCTTTGCTTCGCCAATTCACAGTATTCCTTGCTTATGTCTACACCAACTGCCTTCCTCCCGAGTAACCTGGCAGCTATCAAAGTCGTTCCGCTACCCACAAACGGGTCTAAAACGACATCGTCTGTGTAGGAGAATAATTTAATGCACCTTTTAGGTAACTCCACTGGGAAGGGAGCTGGGTGATCTACCCTTTTCGTCTCTCCCTGAAACGTCCAAAGCCCTAGGGTCCACTCTTTAAATTCCTCCGGAGTCACGTCGCTCTTCCCTTTCCTGCCTTTCTTCCATCTGTCCTTGTAAAGAAGGACTATAACTTCCACCGGCGCTATTACGTAAGGGGCGGAGGCTGATGAATAGGAACCCCAAGCAGTCCTTCTCGAAATGTTGCCCTCGTTCCAAACGATCGTGCTGAAGTACTTGAGTCCGACCCTCTTCGCGATCTCGACTACGTCAGCGTATACGCTTTGGAACCCTTCCCCATCCCTTCCCTTACTCTTGTCCAACGGTATATTCAGGCAAATTCTGCCGTCGGGCTTTAACAAGTTGCGCGTTTTCCTCAACCACTTCTCAGTAAATTCCAAGTACTTCTCGTAGGGTATATTGTCCGTGTAGCCCTCGTACTTTACATCGACGTTGTAAGGGGGGGAAGTTACAACCAAATCAACGGTACTCTCTTTCAAACTAGTGTTCAAGTAATCGTCGTTTATCAGTATTACTTTACCATCTGGTGAACTATAGAAAACCTTATCTCTGGCAACGCCCAATTCCCTGTCTAGTCCGTTTAAACTTTCCATGGCGTCTGTCTTAACCGAGGTGGAAAACTAAAGCCTTTGTGCCTCCTCCCTCCCTGTCCTGGAAGGGTTCTGCACGGTTCCCGCCACGGGCTGAATCCTTTTTCGCGTTGATAGAAATCTTTTTATATTTGTTTATTATCAACTGATTTTGTGGAGAGACTACTGAGACCTAAGGAGGCTTGCCAACTATTCAGCATTTCATACTCAACACTCCTACGGTGGATCAGGGAGGGAAAGATAAGGGTAGTAACAACTGAGGGTGGGAAGTATAGGATACCTTACAGCGAGATTAAGAAGTACTTAGAGAGGAGGGAGGAAATAAGAGCAGTAATTTACGCTAGGGTCTCCTCTATCGATCAGAGAGAAGATTTGGAGAGACAAATAAACTATCTCACTAATTACGCAACGGCAAAGGGTTACAAGGTAGTTGAAGTGTTGAAAGATATTGCAAGCGGGTTGAACACGCAAAGGAAAGGTTTACTCAAACTATTCAAACTGGTTGAAGGTAGGAGTGTTGACGTCGTATTAATAACCTACAAAGACAGACTTACAAGATTCGGGTAAAAAGAGTACCCTAACTCCCAGTTAGGGTTTCGACTCCCCCCATGGGGGGTGGAAGAGTTGAGGGACTAGAGACACAGGGAATTTAAGGCGATCAACTGGGTCCATGGGGATCCAGGGCCTCTGCCTGGCCCTCACCCAGGCCTTCCCACAGGGAGGGATCTGCCCCAGGAGGGGAAGATGGGAGGTAACTTGATCCTCCCGATCGGGGGAGTTAAGATCGCGAATGGGGTCGTTCGGGCTCAAGGGGCAATGAGGTACGTCGGGCTGGGGGAGTCCAGTTGTGACGATCGCAAGTTGTTATCCACCTGCGTCTACTTCGCCAAGGACCTCAACAGGAAGTTTAGGGTTCAGCTGAGGAGTACCCACGAGAGGCGTGGAGGGAGCTTCTGAGGGAACTGTGAACCAGGGTTTTAACTTCGTCCCACACGTTCGCCCCAAAGGTCATAGACATGGACCATTGGAGACCGTAACACTTTTACTTAATAACTATAATAAACAACTTCTAGGATCGTGTTTCCTTGGGGGCACAGCAGCTCCGTGGGCCCAAAGTTCCAGAACGATCCGCCACAGTTAAGGACGGGGTGAGCACCGCTGAGTCGTCCCAACCAGCGGGGTACGCCCCTGCCACATCAGTAGCCGGCATGATCACAGGTCTGGGAATATCCTCCCAACTGATGACGGCTCCGCCCACGGGGTGATGAAAAGTCGGATGGGAGGGTAACGCTTTCCCCTGGACTGACCACAAGGAGTTGAGGGTGACCTTTTCCCTTACAGGCGCCCGCGGCGTGATTGGAAGTGATTACAGAGTTATGTCACGGCTGAATATCCTCCTCACATTCCAATCCTGATGTCCACGGTGTAGGCGCCTTCCTCGTCCACTATTGGAGGTTAACGTCCAACTCTATCACGTTCAGGTCCGCTATCATCCTGGAAATTGTGGATACGCCTGGCCACTGAGCCGAGGTCGTAGTTCCTGTTCCTCGGTCAATAACCGACCTACTCCCCGCCCTGGAGGGTTCAAGGCGGTTCACGGTTCGCGGTTTAACCACCTCCACCCTCATTACTTCAGCCCAGTGAACCGTTTCTCCACCCAACTCCGTTCGTCAGGGGTAGAGCGCGGACTGAGCCTTCAGCCCATACCCTCAGCCGCGGGGATCCCTCCCGATCCTCAGGGACCCGGTGATGTGTGGAGGCACGTTCAGACAGTGAACCCCTTTCGGCGTTCCCCACACTTTCATTTCCATCCTTATTTTCTGAACTTTCACCCTGCCCCTAGAAGGGGCTTGTCAATCCTTGGTCACTTTAATTCCGTGTCTTATCGCCACCCTTCTTAACCCGTGGTCGTAGGTCGCCAACTCCAGGTTCAGCCTCTTAGCCAACGCGAGAATTACGTAGTCGTTGATCATCCTCAACGTTCTCCCGTCATCGCTCAACGTCTTAACTCCATCAACTATATCGTCTAACTCTTCCGCAATCACTTCGAAATCCTTTAACTCCTCAACCTTTCTTTTAATTAACTCGGCGTCGTTGGTCAGTTTCGCCAAGACCCATATGAATTCGTGGATTACTACCCTAGGGATCACTACTTTTTCCTCGCTCAATATCCGTAGGGCCTCCTCGTGCCTGTCGCTATCCTCAAAAGTCGAGTATACCAAGACGTTGGTGTCAACCAATATCCTTCGTGAACTCATTCATAGCGTCCTCTATGGCTTCGTCTATGTCCCCTTCCGTAACTCTCCTGTTCAGTTTCACGGTGGTCCACTTCTTCCTATAGGGTTTTACGATTATAGCCCCGGAACTCTCGTCGAACGAGACGTCCACGAACTCCCCTTCCCTCAAGTTGAGTTTCTCCCTTATTCCTGCAGGAATAGTAAGTTGAAAGTTCCTAGTAACTTTGACCTTCATATTAACTACTAACTGTAGGGGTTTAAAACTTTGATGTCTGGTTACCTGAGTGTGTCGATAGTGTCAATATTAAGCTACAAATCATTTAAGCTACAAATCATAGGATTAGGGCGTTCCCCTTGAGAGTATGGCGTTATTCACCCTTCGTAAACACCATTCTCATTGGCTAGAGGAAAATTTCGTAGCTCAGTGCTGACACTCTCGCCGGGCCCACCAGTAAGTTGGTCAAATGGGTCGTCCAAGACCCAGTTGAGCTTGACCTCCAGGGTCCTTCCAGGGAGGTGGAATAACGCGGGTAACCTAGGGAGTGCTTCCCACCCCTACGCTTAAGCGACGTGAGGACCTGTTTCCAGGGGTTAGGGTTTCGACTCCCCCCATGAGGGGTGGAAGAGTTGAGGGACTAGAGACACAGGGAATTTAAGGTTAGACTCGCAGCTGAACCCATGAGAGAGTTCCTGAGCCTTTGCCTGGCCCTCCTCCTGGCCCTCACCCAGGCCTTTCCACAGGGAGGGGTCTGCCCCAGGACTCCCATAGAACACGTGGTGATCTTGATACTCGAGAACCACTCCTTCGATGACCTCTTCGGCCTCTACCCCCTCGGCACCCCACCCTTGGTCAACAATGTCACCCTGTCCCTCATGAGGCCCCTAGGGCTCAACACCAGCGTCACCCTACCTAAGGACCCAGACGAACCCTCACAGGGAGGGGTGAGTCCATACTACTCCAACTCGGTCATACAGGACAATCCAGATGAGGGCTACCATGAGTACCTGGAGGACTGGGACGGGGGCGCAATGGACGGCTTCGTCCAGGGCTCAGGACCACAATCCATGGCCTACCTCTCCTATCAGCAGGTCCCCCTCCTTTGGGACTACGCTGAGGAGTACGTCCTGGCGGACAACTACTTCTCCCCAGTCCTGGGGGTAACGCAGCCCAACAGACTCGCTTACCTCACGGGCTACCCCACCCAGGTCAACGGGGATTCCCTGGTCCAGGGGGTGATCCCCTTCCAGGACACCATACTCTTCCAGCTCTCCCAGCACGGGATCTCCTGGGGTTACTTCGACTACGGCTACGTGAAGGGACAGAGCCTTCCCCCCTTCCCCCTGGCAGTCCTCAAGGGGGCCCAGGACTACTCCTCCCACTACTGGAACACTGACGCCTTCCTGAACGACCTGAGGACGGGGGAACTCCCCTCTGTCTCCTTCCTCTCCTTCACCGGGGGAGGAGGGACTGACTCCCACTCAGCCCTGGACTTCCACCCTCCCTTCAACTTGACCCAGGGGCAGGTGAACTTGGCCTACTTCCTGGACAAGATCATGGAGAGTCCATACTGGAACTCCACCGTCATCTTCGTGACCTTCGATGAGGGGGGAGGATTCTACGATCAGGTCCCGCCGCCCGTGGTCTACACCTTCGGGGCGGGGACTTTCCCGGCCTTCAGTTCCTTGGGCAACTACTCCCTCCTGGGCCAAAGGGTACCGCTCCTCGTGATCTCCCCCTATGCCAGGGAGGGGTGGGTGGACAACTACTCCCTCTCCGGGTACTCCCTCCTGGCCTTCCTGGACTACAATTGGGGATTACCCTACCTGTCCCCCTTGGTGGAACACTCCGATGTGCAGGGGATCCTCAAGGCCTTCGATTTCTCCCGTCCCCCCAGGCCACCCCTCCCCCTGGGACCTGGGAACTGGAGTTACCCCACACCCCTCCAGTACCCAATACACTACGGTTACACGGCCTTGGTCAAGGGCAACTACACAGGCTATTGGGTCCTATATAAGGCTGGACTCACCAGCCTCAAGGCGCTGGGATACGTAATGACCTACCAGGAGGGAGGGGGGAACTCCTCCGTGAGTGGTAGGGCTAACGCCGCGACGCTCAACTACTTCGAGGAGGGGGGAGACGGGATCTGGGGAGGGTGGATCCTGGTGATAGGGGTAGTAATGACCTCGATCTGCTTGCTGGGTAGGAGGAGAGGTCGAAGTTTACCTTGATGAGTTTGAGGGGAAGACCCCCTAGGAGGATGCGGACTGTCCGTGGAATTTCCTGTAGTGTGAAACGCTTAATTGCTTCTCCACAAATCTAATGACGCCCCTGGGGACGTAATAACGACGTGGGAGACAAGCTGACCTCCTCCCCGCCCTGGAGGGTTCCCTTTCACCGTTCCCACCATGAATTCGTGGTCAGTCCTTGCGGATGGGAGCTTTGGGGTTTCTTCACGGTACACCTTCATCACCACTTCAGGGTGTTTACCCCGACCCATACCGTTTGTCCCTACATATTCATTCCACTCATTTTATCTTCATTCGTGATTGAGTGTAGGGACTTGGCCCTCGACCGCTGCCCAACTTCAAGATTGCTGGATCATGGGACCTGAGTCCAAGGGCGCGGAGTCCACATCCCCTGCTTCACTCCCTTGGACAGGGCCCACATAGGGTGAGAGATCACCTTTCATCAATGGGGAATCCAGAATGACGAATGTAAGAACTCTATTAGCGTAAAAAGGATTCAGCCCTCGTTAAGACATGGGCTTATTCGATGTGGGAATCGGTGGGGCAGAGGCGTACCACACCCCCAACTTCAGAGGCGTATACCCTGTCAGTGAGCGGAGGAGTTGGGAAAGAGTTAAAAGCCTTTGAGGAGTTGTCCATCCCCTCCCTGACGGTCTCACGTCCCCATACCCCTGAGAAGATAAAGAAAGCCCCACGGGCGAGGAGGAGGTCAGAGGTTGCTTGAGTTTTAGAGTAGGGCTAAGGAGCTGGTCAAGGGTTTGTCACCGAGGTCGTTGATGAGGTGCGGACCTATCTCAGTTCCAAGGCCTTTCACAAGTGGGTCTTCACTCGTTTAAGCTTCAGGCCTTTCACCTATTCTACTGAAACCGCCGATCACTGCTCAATTCCCCACCCCGTTTCCCCCAATCCCCCCTCAGTGCCTCCTCCACTGCGCTCCAGCTTAAATTCCCCCTCCTCTCTATTCCCGGGTGGATCACATGTCGGTGGTAGTGGTGGGGGGAGGACCTGGTGGGATCGGCGCCGCGGTTCAAGCCTCCAGGGAAGGGGCCAGGGTCACATTGGTTGAGGAACTCCCCTGGGTTGGAGGACAGATGACCGCCGCTGGGGTGTCAACCATGGACGAAGGGAACCTGGACTTCGATAGGGTAGGGGTATACGCTGACTTCGCGGCCCGCGTCAGGGCCCACTACTCCTCCCTGGGGAAGTCCGTGGGGACGTGTTACCACACCCCCACCTCGCTCTGCTTCGAACCCTCAGTGGGGGAGAGGATCCTGAGGGAGATCCTAGCTGAGGCTGGGGTAAGGGTCCTGACGGGGGTCAGGGTCCTGGGGGTGAAGAGGTGGGGGAATAGGGTAACCGGGGTGATCACGGAGGCTGGGGAGATCGAGGGCGTTGTGGTGGACGCCACTGAGTTCGGCGACCTCATGCCCCTCGCCGGGGTGGACTATCTGGTCGGGAACGGGAGGCGTGGGGACCCAAGGGGGTGCGTCCAGGACGTGACCTACGTGGCGGTGGTGAAGAGGTACCCAGGAGGGGTTCCGCAGGGGCTCAGGGTCACCTCCCCCGTGGGGCCCAGGTGGGAGGACGATCTCCGGGTCTTCAGGCAACTGGTGAGACTCCAGGGCGAGGACTGGTGGAGGAGCGGGAGATATGGGGCGGTGCCGGTGGGGTGGAAGTCCTATGTGGCATACAGGGGTTTACCCAACTCCTCGGAGCCGGGGGACTGCGACGCCTCTCCCGGAAGGGCTGAGATGTTGAGCAAGACCTGTCTCAACTTCGGCAACGACTACCCAGGCTACTACGAACACCGCAGGGACAGAGGGGAGGTGTTCCCAGCGGAGGCGGTGGAGGACCTGGGGAAGAGGAGGGAACACCTGTGCGCAGCCAAGGTCAGGACCCTCAACCTCCTCTACTACCTCCAGGTGGAGCTGGGCCTCCCCTGGTCAGTGGCTGACGATGAGTTCCCACCCTGGGGGGAGGGGTGCCCCGGGGTTCCGGAGGAGTTGAGAGGGGTGGAGAGGAGGCTCGCACTTTCCCCCTACGTGAGGGAGGGTAGGAGGTTGGCTGGGGTGCACGTGCTCTCGGCGCGGGAGGTGGAGAGGGGGAGGTGCATGAGGAGGGGGAGGAACGGGGAGTGCCTCAGCGGCTACTGGAGGTCCAGGGAGGTGCACTGGGACTCGGTGGGAGTGGGGACCTATCCCATGGACCTCCACAACTGTCATTGGACAGAGACCCTGGAGGGAGAGGACTCTGGGGAGAGGGGTAGGGCAGGCCCCTTCACCGTCCCCCTGGGAACGCTGATCCCCAGGGAGGTTGAGGGTTTCACCGTGGCCGAGAAGAACATCTCCCAGACCAGGCTCGTGAACGGAGCGACCAGGCTCCAGCCGGTGGCCATGAGGCTCGGGCAGGCGGTGGGGGCCCTAGCGGCCCTGGCCGTTGCGCGGGGAATAGGACTTAGGGACGTGAGGCCCATAGAGGTCCAGGACGTCCTAGTGAGGGAGGGGATCCCCGTTTCGCCCTACTGGTTCGCGGACGTCCCTAGGGATCACGAGAGGTGGGGGGACGTGCAGATAGCCACGGTCAGGGGGATCATGGCTGGGTACCAGGAGGAAGTGGAGGGACCGGGGGAGGAGGTGGTATTCGGTGTCCACGATCCCCTCACCGAGGCCCAGTTGGAGGAGCTCCTGGAGGGCTTGCTCCACGGGAGGAGGGCGAGGGTGATCCCCCCAGGGGGCCCCGCGGTCTCCAGGTCTGAGGCTGCGAGGGCGTTGGTGAGAGCACTGGGGTTGGGAGGGAAGGGGCAGGGGGTAGCGGAGTTCGCCGACGTCCCCCCTGACCACGAGGCCCACAGGGAGGTGCAGGTGTTGAGCGTCCTGGGCCTCATGGGGCCGTGCCAAGTGAGGGGAGGGATCGCGAGGTTCTGCCCTGACCAAGAGTTGAGGAGGGGAGAGGCAGCGGGGATCGTGAGGTCCTACCTCATGAAGTTCGGCGACAGGTTGAGGTGAGGAGGGTTCCTTAAGGTGTCTGCGGGCGGGGGTCCAGGGTTCCACACCGTGCTCGATCTCTCGTCCCCATTCTTCAGGCTCCCCACGCCGTCCGCGGCGGCTCCCTGCAAGGACGTGAACCCCACGACTTCCGAGTCCTTACGTCGTTCCCCACGTAGTGATCTTCCGTAGAGTTGAAGACATGGCGCTTCAGGCGTAATCGATCCACCTGTTAGCCTAACCGCGGTCGGAATCGTGGAGCTCCGGCTCCCCCCTGCCCGTCGAATGAGGGCTCTGAACCCGAATCCACGGTGGGAAAATGAACCAGGAACCCTTCCAAGGCGGGGAGGCGCCAGACCCTCTAAAACCCAAAATAGTAAAGGTCGATCCTGAGACGCGCAAGACAATCTTAGAGAATGAAAGGTGGGGAGGGGGGAAGGTGTCTTTGACGGAGAAGAGCCTCTCCTCGTTGGCTTTTTCCCAAAACTATCAAAGAGGCACTACGCTCCTCCATACTGTAACGAATTTCCGTGAGGGCTAAATAGTGCTATCAATATTCTCAATAAATAACAAATTATCTAACTTCTTGTCCTTTAACTCCCTCTCCGATTTAAATAGTGCCATCGTTCCTAGGGCCTTTGCCACCGCGATAGCAGACACGTCCATTATGGACAGAGGATTATTACACTTAATTTCAGCGATGACGTCAGCGAAGTCCAACGCGTTCACCACCTCAAAATAACCGGAACCCAGGAGCCTCTCGACGAGCTCCCTGGCCCTGTCCATTCCGTATTTCCTGCATACGACGTAGATCATTTCAACTAACGTCAAATCGGTGATCACGGGCTCCAGTTTTCCGCTATCAACCAGGTGGACGAACTTCTCGCCCAGTTCGGAGCCCTCCAGGACTTCCACCAAGACTCCCGTATCAACTACCACCTTCATCCTCTACCCTCGACCTCTCAAGCACTTCCCTGACTCCCCTAGCGGAACCCAACAGGGACAACAGCGACTGCTCATTCCTCCGGGTCCTCTTCTTCTCTTCGTAAAGTGTTATCAAGTATCCTATCGTGTCGTTCAAGCTGACCTTTCTCCCTTCGCTGAGCTGTAACTCAGCGGAGATCTTGACCAGTTTCTCCTTCACGTCTTTGTTAACCCTTACGACCTCGCTCACGAAATAAAACTGTTGGGTGATATATATAAAGTTTACTTTGTATACTTCCTCTAAACGTGGAGTGACGAGAGTGCCCTGGATGGGTTAGGCGAGGAGAAGGATTCGCTTTCCTGTGAATGCCAGGCCAAGGCTCAGGTTACTCAGGGGGAGAGGGCAGTATAGGGAGAGTTGGAAGGATCACTCCGCCATTGCCCATCCTTTTCCTAGACTGAGGAATGGAGAAGAGAAATTACTTACGTGTTTGGCCTTTTCCGAACCTGGAGGTGGCTGAAGAGGTATTTTCGGCTGACTTCCTCCCCGCCCTAAACGGTAGACCCAAAATCACCTCCTTGAAAATAAATCTATATTATTAATAAGCGGTTCTATTGATTTAAGTAGAAAATCTTTTAGATAGAATAAATCATCAGAAAACAAGAGTATTAGGAGTAACCTGA
>Ga0208683_100845_pt1 | contig 11009 bp, 8 predicted proteins | sample BED_Mat_host_9_1_FD_187141 | JGI IMG/M metagenome (GOLD analysis project Ga0208683, IMG submission 187141) | Extremophilic microbial mat communities from Yellowstone National Park, USA - BED_Mat_host_9_15 (SPAdes) (version 3) | ecosystem: Environmental > Aquatic > Thermal springs > Hot (42-90C) >... | reverse complement strand
GCTCGGGTTCAAACTGAGCGAATTCGGGCTCTTCGAGCAGAACGGAGTGAGGGTGGCCGGTGCAAGCGAGGAGGAGGTGTATTCTAAGCTGGGCTTACAGTACATTGAGCCAGAGCTGCGTGAAAACACTGGGGAGATAGAAGCCGCGTCAAAAGGTGTGCTTCCAAAGCTTGCGGACGCATCCGACGTATTCGGCGACTACCATGTTCACTCTACGTGGAGTGACGGTGTAGACACACTTGAGAGGATGGTTGAAGGAGCCCTCCGCCAAGGCTACAAGTATGTTGTCTTCACAGACCACTCTAAAAGTGAAAGGGTGGCTAACGGGATGAGTGAGGAGAGGCTGCGAAAACAGGCGGAGGAAATCGAGAGGCTGAGGTCAAAGTATGGGTCAATAGAGATCCTTCACGGCTCGGAAGTCGACATCCTAAGTGGTGGAAGACTGGATTACGATGATAGGACACTCGCCCAACTCGACTACGTTGTGGCCTCTCTGCACAGGAGGTTCACCTCAGACACGGAGGCGCTCACCGAGGCCGTGATAAGGGCGTTGGAGAACAGGTATGTGGACACAGTGGGCCACCCCACCAACAGGATGCTTGGGAGGAGACCCGAGAATGGCGTGGATTTGGAGAAGGTCTTGGCTGCGGCGAAGAAGAACTCAAAGTTCCTAGAAGTAGACGGCCAGCCCCGCAGAATGGACCTCCCCTCAATATGGGTTAAGAGGGCTGTGGAGGAGGGGGTGCGTCTGGTGCTCTCAAGCGACGCCCACTCAACCGCCGAACTCGGATACATGATGTTCGCGCTCATCAACGCGAGAAGAGGGTGGGCGGCCGCCCAGAATATAGCGAACAGCTCACACAAATTCAGAAGCGCGAGAACGTAGGCAACCCACTAGTGATTAAAGCTGTGGCCGGATTGGCGCGGAGGCTTACCGTTTAACTATTTAAACCCATTCACACTAAGTATTGTTCTAGAAAGCCATTAATATCTGGAGGGTGGTTATTGGTTGATGACGATAAAAACGTTTAATCCTTATACAGGTGAGGTTTTAGGGGAATACCAGGAGGAATCCGTTGAGCAAATCAAGCAGAAAATCGCTAAGTTAAGGGAAGCCCAGATGCATTGGGCTAGGAGTACCGATGCGAGGATGGATGCGCTAAGAGAGGTCAAAAAGAGGTTGCTCGCGAAGAAGGGTGAGCTCGCGAAGCTGATGAGCATGGAGATGGGTAAGCCTGTCAGCCAGTCTGAGGCTGAGGTGAACAAATGTGCTTGGCTTATTGACTACGCGGTTGAGAACATGCAGAGGTTCCTCGAACCCGAATATGTTAAGACGGAGGCCGCGAAGAGTTACATAAGGTTCGACCCGCTGGGTGTGGTGCTGCTTGTGATGCCCTGGAATTTCCCAGCGTGGCAGGTCATGAGGGCGGCTATCCCAGCCCTAGCAGCGGGGAACGCCGTCATCCTCAAACACGCTTCTATAGTGACTGGTACAAGCCTTATGCTTGAAGAGCTCTTCGGCCTCGACGTTTTCAGGTCAACCGTGGCCCGCGGTGAGACGGCGTTGGCAGCCATAGAGTACGTTGACGGTGTGAGCTTCACTGGCTCCACGAGTGTTGGTAGCACGATAGCCTCGGAGGCGGGCAAGAGAATAAAGAAGAGCGTGCTTGAATTGGGGGGCTCCGACCCATTCATAGTGCTTGGGAGCGCTGACCTGGATAAGACCGTTAAGAACGCTGTCTACGCGAGGCTTCAGAATAACGGTCAAAGCTGTATAGCCTCGAAGCGCTTCTTGGTGCACCAATCCGTGTACGATGAGTTCAGCAAGCTGATGCGTGAGGAATTCGCTAAGGTGGCTGTGGGCGACCCTCTCTCCACTTCAACATTCCTTGGCCCCCTCTCGAGCACTGAGCAGAAGCGCACCGTGGTGCGCCAACTCGAAGAATTGGGTAGATTGGGTAGGGTTCACAGGGCTGAGGCAAGGGATGACGGCAACTTCGTGCCCCCCACACTCGTAGAGACTGGCGCACTCTACACGGATGAAGTGTTCGGCCCAGTGGCCATACTCAAAAAGTTCTCCACCATGGATGAGGCAGTGCAGCTAGCCAACGAAACACCATACGGGCTAGGCGCATCAATATGGGGCGACCCAGAAGAAGCCGAGAAACTCGTCCCAAACATCCAGGCGGGCATGGTGTTCATAAACAAGGTTGTGGCCTCCGACCCAAGGCTACCGTTCGGCGGAGTGAAAAAGAGCGGCTATGGTAGGGAGCTATCACGCTACGGTATGCTCGAATTCACCAACATAAGAACCGTGTGGGTAAACTAACACCTTAAAACCTAAACTTTTTACATGTGGAAAACTATAGATTGGCTAGCTCACCCTGTGAAACCGGTTGCGCTCGATAAGTAGGTCAACCCTCCCAAGCGCACTTATGAGCTCTATAGGTATACGTTCAACGCCAACCACAACCGACAGATTTCCATCCTCAAGCACCACTGGGAATGTCTGCGTCGCACCCTCCTGGCTAAAGCTCGCATAGAGCATTGAGCCCGCCTGTCTGAGTTCGAGTTTAACCGTGCCGCTAAAATTCTCGTATACCCCGCTCAGCGTGTCGATGAGCCGCTGATATCTCACGAAGGGGAGGCTCTCCTCTTCGATGCCTAGTAGCTGGGTTAAAGCAAAGGCGCCAACGTATGCGGTGTGTATGTTCTCGCTGTTTGAGACAAGCGCGACACCAATCTTTGCCTCGGGTATAAAGCCCACGTAGGCGGTTGACACACCTATGTTACCTGAGTGATACACGAGGGTGTGGCCGTAGAAGTCTTGGTTAACCACCCACCCATACCCATAATACTCGTCTCCGAAGGGTGTGGGTAAACCACACTTGACATGTGGAGCCACTAACCTCTCAAGGAGCTTCTTCTCGAAGGGTTGCGGGTCCGCTATGAACACGCCAATATACCTTAATAGGTCACGCACACAGCTTATCAGGCCCCCAGCGGCGTAAAGCAGCGGGTGGTCGGGGAAGCCAACCCTCATTTTCCTTTTACCATCCACCACATATGGCTCCATGGAGTCGTCATCGGATAGCATGCTCACTCCAAAGCCACTCCTACTCATCCCGAGCGGTGTGAGCACCCTTCTACCCACGAATTCGCTGTAGCCCAGGCTGCTCACCTTACCAACTATCTCGCCAAGTATGGTGTACCCCTCATTCCAGTAGAGGAATTTTTCACCGGGTGCGGCCACCCGCTCCAACGCCCCCCTGTTAACCCACTCCACGAACTCCGACCTATCACGGAACCGCCTTTTCCTATCACTCTTTACCTTCTCCTCGATTATTGTCTCCGCGACCCCGAGTGCGGGTATGCCGCTTGTGTGTGTTAGGAGGTGTTTGATGCGCACACCACCGCTACCACCCAACACATACTCTGGTAGATATTCGGACACGGGGTCCTCAACGCTCAGTCTACCCTCCCCTTCGAGGAGGAGTAAGGATAGAGCTGTGATGGATTTGGTGACCGAGCCAACCCCGAAGAGCGTTCTATCCGTGACCGGCTTGGTGAGAGAGAAATCCCTATAGCCGAACCCCTTGGAGTAAACCAATTCTCCGCCGCTTAGAACACCAATCGCCAAACACGCGTTTGGGTCACCTTGAAGCTGCCTTGAAACAAAGCTCTCAAACCTCCCACTCCAAGCATCATCCATAACGAGTATACCTCGTACACACACCTAGAAGAGGTATTTTAGACGATTCGACAAACCATACTGCCATAAGGCGGGGAGAACGCTATTCGGGTGGTAACTCCCTGAATATCAGGCTCACATCTATCCCCCTCCTCGCGTGGTAGGCCTTGGATATTGGGTATAGGAGTGCTCCCATAACTATAAAGAAGATTATGAGCCCCAGCGACAACCAGTTGGGCGACCCGTTTGGTAGATAGCTACCATAGTAGGGCATAAACAGAAACATATAGGTTAGCACCAGGAAGAACGCGGCTGTGACCACGCCTGAAACTATTGTGGCACCCTTCATCTGCACTCTACCTCTAAGCGCGTAGACAACACCGTTTATGCCAACGAAGGCGAAGAAGAGCATCCCAAGCGCGGTGGTGGAGAACACCGATGCAAAGTTGGTGTACGCCACCACCACTATAAACGGTATGGACCCCAACGCTGCCATCAGCAGGCTTATCACTGGTGAGTGGAATCGCTCGCTCACATCTGCGAGCCTAGTTGGGAGAACCCTGTCGAAGCTTAGCCCGAACACATACCTGGAGATGGATAGAATAGTCTGCTGAACCGCTGCGAGATACCAGAATGCGAACGCCAGATTCATTACCCATATATACACTGGGCTCCCCCTCATAGCTATGGTTGCGATGGTGAGCATGTTGGGTGTAGCGCCTATCGAGTTGAGCGTGCTCGGCCATGAGCCCGGCGCCGCCATGCTAAAGTTGAAGCCTAAGCCCCTATAGTATGCGCCGCTGAAGCCCGCAAGCAGCAGCCCGCTTATGAGCGCCGGCATAAAGGTGCCCATCCAAGCCGACCTTCGAAGATTCTTGATTTCGCCGGAGAACGCTGCGGCGTTGTTGATCCATGGTAGGGAGAAGGATATGAATGGTAGGAGGAGGATTAGCGCGGGTAGGGAGACGTAGGGCCCGTGGTACTGGGATGAAATGGATGTGTAGCTGGAGTTGTAGGCTGAGAGGAAGGAGTCAACTGAGGAGCGCAGGGCGGCTGGGGTGATCCCGAGTAGGACGGCCGCCATCATAGCTGTGCCCACCAGCGCTACACCCACAAACGCCGCGAGCAGTCTGAAGCCGTTTTTGGGTGATAAGACGTCCACCGCGGTGATGATGGCTAGCACTAAGACTGAGAGGGTGATTATTGTTGTGGGTGATGCTAGGTTTGAGGCTAGCGCCACAATGCTCTGGCTGCCAGTGACCGCTCCGATTGTGGCTATGGAGGGTGAGAGTGAGAGTGTGACAAGCCAGTTTAACGTTATCGCGATGAAGGGTATCCCCGTAAACGTGAAACCCAAGACGAGTAGTCCCCCAACAACCGGGCCCATGGTTCTACTTATCCACACATAGTCGCCAGCGGTTCTTCCAACATCCTGCACCACCCTATAGTATATGAATGATTCGAAGGCCACGAATAGCGTGAAGAGTAGAACAGCGAAAACCACGTTCCCACCCGGGTTACCGTTCGGTAGATACGAGTCAGCCGCATTAAGGAAGAGGAGGTTGGTTCCGAAGCCCACCTCACCCATATTCGAGAAAAATATTGTAAGCGGCCCAACACTCTTAACGAGACCCGTGGCCTCCCGCACAAACACCTTCGACTGGGGGACTCCTCCCGCCAAGGCTATCCTGTGAAACACGCCCAGATCTATTTAAACATTCGCTTAAGACATGCTGTGTTGAATAAATGTTTCTGATTATGCTATCCGCAATAAATTCGGCTGAACAGTTAATGCTACCCCATATACTATTAACGCAATCATGCGATTTATTCAACACAGCAGTTAAGACAGCGAAGTCTGCGTTGCTTGAATAGCCGGGTATACGTGCATCTGGTAACAAATATATTCTCGCCGTGGTTGACCTATCAGTGTTGAATGTTGGCATAGGCTTCGATTGGAGGGGTGCAAACCTCCAAGCTATGGCTAGGATAGCCCGGGGCGCTGAGGAGTTCGGTTACGATGTTGTGTGGGTGCCTGAAGCGTGGGGCGTGGAGGCATTCTCAAGTATAGCCCACATACTAACCATAACCGGTAGGGTGAAGGTTGGGGCTGGGATAGTGAACGTCTACTCGAGGAGTGCCACGCTGATAGGGATGGGTAGTGTAACCCTCAACCAGATAGCGCCAGAGAGATTCATCCTCGGTTTGGGTGTGAGTGGTAGGGGGTTAATAGAGAGGTGGCACGGTTTAAAGTTCACAGACCCCCTCACAAGGGTGGTAGAGTACCTTGAAGTCATCAGGAAGACGGCTTCGGGTGAGAGGGTGGACTATGCGGGTAAACACCTAAACCTAGGTGGCTTCAGGCTATTCACGCAGCCACTAACCAAACCACTCGAAGTGTATTTGGCCGCCCTCGGCGATAGGAGCCTTAAGCTCGCGGCGGAGCACTTCGACGGATCCATCCTCACAATGTATCCAGCATCCAAGCTCAACCACGCCCTCAACATCACAACCTCACTTAACCCCAACAAGAGAGTCTACTTATTCCAGCCAGTAGCGCTTAACACTATTAACAACACCCCTGAGGGTATGAGGCAAATAGTGCGAACAATAGTGTTTTACGTGGCCTCTATGGGTGACTACTACCATAGAAACCTTTCAAGGCTGGGTTTTGAGAGCGTGGTGGAGAAGATAAGGGTGGAGTACGGGGCTGGGAGGAGGGATGAGGCAATTAAGGCGGCTGAGCCCCTTGTGGATGAACTCGCACTCGTTGGAGCCCCAAGAGAGGTCGCGGAGAAACTCGAGGCCTACCCAAAACAAGTGACCCCCGTGCTCATGTTTAAGGCGGAAAACCCAGAGGATGTGGACATAGCCTTGAAAACCATGGGAGCACTTAGCGAAGAGCTACGGGCACTAAAAGGAAGATAGGCACGATGTGTGAGCCACCTAACCCTGAACTACGGGTCTAAGATTTGCTCTCCACACAAAATTGATGCTTAGGATGATTCTGCTACACCATTAGAGGGCTTCACCTTGAAGCCCCCTGTAAGCCAGGGCTACCAATCACCGCCACGTGTCTTCTAGTGTTTAAACATTTCATAAATGATGAATCCCATTATGAATATAAAGAAGAGTCCGGCGATGATGGCGCCGGCGAGAAGATAGATGTTCACACTTCTACCGATGAATAGTTCGTCCACACCCCCACCTATGAGCACGCCTAAAGCTGGGAGAGTGTGGAAGCCACCCTTAAGCCTCCTGAGAAGCGACCTAACCCTGTCTCTCAGAGCGAACACATGGATTTTTTAGCTGAAGGTCTTATTAGTTTGACGCATCCGTCAACAAGCCAGCTTATGGCGGATGGGAATATTGGGGCCGCATTCACCCCACCACTAAGCGATCCTCATCGATATGGGCAGGCGTGCACTGATAATACCAAACCCTTCGGGGCTGTACCTTAAAAATCCGTGTTTTGAGAGGTTTAAGTTGTCTTTCCACGACACCAAGCTTAGAGAGTCACACCTACACACGGCCGCGAAGTTAGGAGCAATCAAGGCTTCTGGGGGAACTCCTGTATGAAGGCCTCGGAGAGTTTCAATACCTCCTCTATGTCTGAGAGGTCCATGTAGGAGTTCGCTGTGTGTATGTACCTACATGGGACTGATATGACACCGCTGGGTGTCCCGTTGCCCGCGAGGTGGATGGGGCCAGCATCGGTTCCCCCGAACCCCGGCTTCTTTATCTGGTGCTTGACGCCGTGTTTCTCAGCCAGTGTTTTCAGTGAACGGAACACGTGTTGGTTGGCGATCATGGATCTATCCATCACGGTGAGCACGGCGCCCCCACCCATCTTGGAGGGACACTTGTCCTCTGGCACGTTGGGTGTGTCTACTGCAACTGTGGCCTCTAATACGAGTGCGACGTCGGCGCGCTGGGTGTTCGAGACCACGTGGGCTCCACGTGTACCAACTTCTTCCTGGGCTGTGGCCACAAATATCAGGGTGGGTGTGTCCCTGCCTGTCTGGAATCCCCGTAGTATTCTCAGCAGGTTATAGCAGCCCACACGGTCGTCCAGGGCCTTGGATTTGACGATGTTACCCCTCACTCTTGGCGTGGATGCGGGTACAATTGGGGTGCCCACCTCGACGCCTAGCTCCCCGAGTTCCTTCGAGCTTAGACCCGTGTCCACGTATAGCTCGTCGAACTCCATCACCTTCTTCCTCTCGGCTTCTGAGGTTATGTGGGGTGGTTTTGTGGCCACCACACCGTAGACCTCCTCCACCCCCAGGATTTTCACCTCCATACCCGGGAGCACCCTCTCATCCCATCCCCCAAGCGGCGTGAAGCGCACGAAGCCCGCCTGGGTTATATGCTGAACCATGAAGCCAACCTCATCCATATGGGCGCAAAACATCAACCTCTTCTTCTCATCACCCAGCCTCTCAGCGTATAGGTTTCCCAAACCATCCACATACACCCTATCCGCATACCTACGGAACTCAGCCTCAAGGAACCCCCTAACCCTATCCTCGAACCCTGAGGGGCCATCAAGACCCAAAAGTTTTTCAAGAGACCCATCCATAAACGTCTAACCCAAACAGAGAATACGCACTGGTTTATAAAGCCCCCAAACCCCGCCACCAAGTAGACCAAAAATCCGTGTCTGTAGGTGAGATCAGCGCCAAACGCGGACTTTGAACACCAATTATAAGTGGAGTGGCTCACAAACACCCAGCGCAACACATTTAGGTGGGTGAGGGGAATGTGAGGGGATGGATTTCGGCTGCCTAATACTCGCGGCTGGGGAGGGGAGGAGGATGGGCACACAGAAACTCCTCCTCGAATTAGATGGTAAACCCATCCTACAACACGTAGTCGACACCGCTCTAGCGGTCGGCTTCCGTGAAGTGGTGGTTGTTGTTGGCAGCCAATCTGAGAGGGTAATCTCCACGGTGAATTTTGGGTCCGCCAAGGTTGTCGTAAACAACGAGTTCACTTCAGGGCTGTCCTCTTCCCTCAAACTCGGACTCAAAGCCTTCGCCTCGAAGCCTGACGCCTACCTAGTGATGCTTGGCGACCAGCCGCTCATCCGCCCCGAAACTGTGCGAAAACTCCTAGAGGAACACGCCAAGACCAACCCACTAATGAGTATACCCACCTACCATGGGAGAAGGGGCAACCCAGTGGTACTAAGCAGTAGAATACTGGGTGAAATCCAAACGCTAAGCGGCGACGTGGGCGCCAAACAACTGTTAGAACGCCACCCAGACGGAGTCAAATGGATAGAGGTCGACGACTGCGGCGTCACCCTCGACGTGGACACCCCCGAGGACTATAAGTACATCCTAGAGGAGATGAAGCGCGGACACCGAGCCCCCTGATGATGAGGCACTCGTAAAACTAGATTACAGCAACCCACACTCGGAGCCTCCGCCACGTGTTCGCTAGATCCAGTCCAGTAAGATCACTAAAAACGCTGTAAACCCAAACAACACCCGCCACCCACACCGAAAACATAAAACCAAGACAAACTTTTCCAAGTTATAGTGGAGCTAAGGGTGCTCATCGACGCATTCTAATAGGTATAATGGATGTGTTTATATTGATGTGTAAAGAAGTTGAGGTGAATGGTGTTTGGGTTTGCAGGTGGCAACAGAGGTTCTGAGTAAGCTCCTATCCGAGTATGTTTCATCCATTGTGGATAAGGCTAGTAAGGGTGGGAGACTCACGTCCACAGACGCTGTTATACTCATAGCCGCCCTCACCCAGAGGGAGTTCGAAGACCTGTCGAAGAAGCTCGACGACACCAACACTAGAATCGACCACTTGGAGAGGCGTGTGGAACAGGTACGGGTAGAGGTCCTCCAGAGGATAAGCGATGTTAGAGCCGAGCTACTCGGTAAAATAGAGGACACAAACAAGAGAATCGATGATACAAACAAGCGGGTAGACGAAGTCAAAGCAGACCTATCATCCAAAATAACAGCACTAGACAAAAAAGTAGACGAAGTCAAAGCAGACCTATCATCCAAAATAACAGCACTAGACAAAAAAGTAGACGAAGTCAAAGCAGACCTATCATCCAAAATAACAGCACTAGACAAAAAAGTAGACGAAGTCAAAGCAGACCTATCATCCAAAATAACAGCACTAGACAAAAAAGTAGACGAAGTCAAAGCAGACCTATCATCCAAAATAACAGCACTAGACAAAAAAGTAGACGAAGTCAAAGCAGACCTATCGAAGCGTATCGATGACGCCAGGCTTGAGCTTCTAAGCAAAATCGACGACATAAACAAGAGGGTGGATGACGTAAAGGCGGATACAACCCAGCTAAAACACAGCCAAGACCACCTGCGCGACAAAGTGCTCGCCCTCCTAGCAGACAAACTCAAACAATAGTGATACTAGCTTACTCAAAACCCTCGGATAAATAACAGGTGTAAGTGGAGTCGACCAAAGTTAACTTTGTAATGATGAGTCGACCTATAGTTTTTGTTTCTTAAGAAAAATTATCTTGTCTTTCTGCGGTTAAATGAGTATGTTAAAATAGGCCGTGTTGGTAGGGAGAGTTATGCGCCTCTTTTTGGGTTTACGCGTTGTGTCCCAGGTTATTGGGCTGAGGCGATACGCCTCCCTTTTCGCAGTGCTCTCTGCTTCGTTCTCCGCACTCTATCTAGTGCTGCTGCCAACACTCCCCTTCGGGGCTTTCGTGCTTCAGGCCATCATGTTCATAACACCGGTTCAAGTGGTGTTCGCCGTAGTCTTAGGGGTGCTTCTGGCGCTGCTGGTCACCCTTAACGTCTACGCCCGCAGGCTTGGCGGTGCCTACGTGGGGGTGGCTCCAGCTGGGTCTGTGCTGGCAGGCCTAGTCAACGCCCTATGCTGCACCCCGATTATACACACCATCCTCGGGTTGTTGGGTGGCTTCTCACCCATTATCTACACTTTATCCCCCCACCTAGAGTACTTCTTCGAGGAGTATTACTGGGTGTTCTACATATTCTCCGCCGCCATCCTGGTCTACGCCCTATCCAGGGTTTCGAGGAGTATCGCCTGCTGTGTTCCCAACTATTTGGCGGAGAGGCGGGAGAATGCCCACTAAGAAGGAAATGAAGCGTCAGGCCAGGCAGGCCAAGAGGAGGCGGAGGCGAACACTTCTTGTGAGTGGGGTCGTGGCGGCGTTCGCGCTCGCGGTGGTGGTCCTCTACTTGCACAGCGGGGGTAACGCGTCAACCGCTGGTGGTGGCACGCAGAGCGAGCGCTTCACGGGCTTCCCGCTGACACTCCTCAACGGCACAACCATAAACACGGCCAC
>Ga0208683_100840_pt1 | contig 11070 bp, 10 predicted proteins | sample BED_Mat_host_9_1_FD_187141 | JGI IMG/M metagenome (GOLD analysis project Ga0208683, IMG submission 187141) | Extremophilic microbial mat communities from Yellowstone National Park, USA - BED_Mat_host_9_15 (SPAdes) (version 3) | ecosystem: Environmental > Aquatic > Thermal springs > Hot (42-90C) >... | reverse complement strand
GGGGGACTTCCGCCCCCTTAACCCCCCAGAAAGTTAAACAGCACTTGGTCCCCTGGGAGGCTACTCCGTCCGATTCCGTCCTGATTTCTATCACCCCTCAACCAGCCGCATTCAAACTTCACGGTCCTAAACAGTGGCTCTTAGAGCAACCTTCCAATCCGGTCAACATATTGGCTCACCTTGAAGCACGGTTACTCTGGGCAGCACCCTCCAATTGTGCCCTTAGGCAACCATTTATCTGAGGCTGTGGCTGAAAGTGTTGACATCGGCTATTTATTTTTGTACAGAATTACCCGTGAGCAGGAGACCGGTCATTAGGAAAGACCTCCCCTGTCCCTCCTGGTGAGAGTGTCGGCACAGAGCTACGAAGTTTTCTTCTAGTCGGCGAGAACGGTTCACGAGGCATGAATTGCGCTACACTCTCAAGAAAAACGCCACAACCCTATGATTTATGGGTTCATGACGACAGTCTCGACAACACCTTCACGTTCACATCTATAATAATGACCTGTTATAATGTAGGGATTAAAACAAAAACGATATTTAAGTTTAATACTCTATATATATTTTGAGATCATATCAACTCCGTACTTCTGTGCTATTTTGGAAAGTCTTCTATCAAATGTAGCTATTGGATAGTTTTCAAGAATAGCGTGAGAAAGTATAACTGTATCTTTGTAGTGTGCAAGGGATAGTTTCTCCTTCTTAAGAATTTCAATAGCCTTATTTACATTATTTTCGCCATCGCAAACTATTTCGGCCTTTTGATGTCGAGCATAGACAATCATATCGTCTAATCTGTCTTCTATTTTCATTCCTTTTAGAAACCAGACTAATTCATGAATCACAATAACTGGTATCACCCATCTCTCCAAAGAGTCTAAAACCTTCTCAGCCTCCTTATGACGTTCAGAATCCTTTACGTAGTCATAAATTATAACATTGGTATCAACGACGGCTTTCATTCGCCCTCTCCGCGTTCTATCGCTTCCTCTATATCCTCAAATGTGAGCTTCCTGCCAAGGTTAATCCTAGGTCTTTCACTTCTAGCTTTCCTTATTACAATCTCCTCACCGTTTAAGTGTACTTCGAGTATGTCTCCTTCTTTTAGACTAATTTTACTCCTTATTGATGCTGGAATCGTTATCTGATAATTTCTAGTTACCTTTACCTTGTCCATGTCGGATCTAGCTGGCGATTTACTAGTATATAATTATTACTAGTAGTGGCTCTTGAATCACTAGCTGTTATACAAACCTCCCAACATTTCAGTCGATGCGTGCGGGCAGAGAGGAAGGAAACAAGAGAGGTATAGGATTGGAGGAAGTAGAACGAGAACGTAATAGTCGTCTATGAGTCCAAATTTCCATTTCATATGAGGGGTTTTATGGACTTCTCCTTCTTTTGAACTGTTATTTGACGCTGCTTGCCTCCTGATAAGTATCTTTCACCAACGTGGACAGCCTCCTAGCGTCCAGGTTCAGGTGCATGATGTAGTTGAGGACAAGCACATGTTCAACCACTGGAAACTCTGGCCCAGAAAGCTAATTTGACGTTTATGGTTTAAGGAAGAGAAAGTAAGATCCTATATAAGCTAAAAACGATAACTTCAGAATCTTAATTTTCCAATAATAGACGAACTTTATACAGTTTGTCTAACCAAAGAACTGAGTTATGGATCTTACATAGGCACTTACGCTTACTGATACTGCCGTCACCTGTTAGGATAAATTAATCTCTGCGTCTAGAACGTTATGTGACCTGCATGAGTTAATGAAGACCGTGGCGAGTTAACGGATCTCCACAAACAGGCGTCCGTCAATTTACCTATCCTCGTTTACACTCTCTGCTCGCTTGCAATTTTACAGGATTCGACGAAACATAAGAATATCATCTCCTAGTCTTCTATTAAATTTGTAGTTATAAGAATTATTGAAGGTAAATATAGTAACAGATTTCTACGAGCCGGAAAACAATGAGGACTTCAAGATGTTTGAGGAGAAACTGTTCAGTGTGTCCATGATGTCGACACTAGGTCGCGAAATTTTCTTCTACCCAATTAGAATGATCTATAAAGGATGAATAACGCAACATTCTCAAGGAGAACACCCTAACCCCATGATTTGTAACTTAATGTAAACACCATCCACACGTTGATCTAGGGTTAGGATTCCTTCTACATACTCTTGGAGAGATATTTTAATAAACATCATGGTAGCAAGTTCACAAGAAATGCCAGGGCAAATCCAGCAGCCACTCCCATTGCCATTAGATTGAGTATTGTGTTAGTCCTTTGAGCTCTCCTCACGCTACCCTTATACATCTCCATGGTAACGTATATAATGCTTCCCAAGGCCACGGCATTGAAGAGGACCACCATGGCAGTTGATGCGAGGGTATATGATAGGATTGCTCCCAAAAGGGTAGGAGCTCCACCTATCAAATATAGTGCTCCTATGGTCCTAACTGAAGGTCTGCTTCGTAGGGCTAGGAAAGGCGCGGATATTGGGAACCCTTCAGTAACGTTCTGAATTGTAGAACCCACTACAAGAGGAACAACCACTGAGGACAGGCCTAGCTTAAAGGAACCTCCCAAAGCCAACCCCTCGGTGAGGTTCTGCAACCCTATTCCCACTGCTATTAGTGAGGCAACCTCGACCGCAGAGGGCTGCTGCTCTCCCCCAATAGGCCGCGGCCTTGAGGTGGACAGAAAGTGGAACCCTAAATACGATACGATTATTCCGACCAGGAGGATACCCTGCAGCTCCACATTTCCCTCCCCTATTACGGAGTACGTTCCGGTGAAGATGTCCATAAGCAGGTATATCAAAACGCCGATGGCAACTCCGTTTAATACCTCTGCTTTCCTTTGGTCGATTCCCTTCATAAATGGAATGGGTAGGGTCAAAAATATCGAGAATCCCACCACTGCCGCCAGCAGCATTACTTCAACCATGTTTCCTAGAACCGTGGTATGGTACTACCTCCCATACCTTATAAAGCTTTACGACTAATCGTAAAACACTTTTAACTCAGCATAGGGTTAAGGGGCGGAAGTCTCCTTAAGTGAGGGATGGATAATCCTCTCATGAGTTTTTAGCTAAATATGAAAAATCGAGACAGACCTAAGCTGTAAGAGCTGGGTCGTACCCATGGGACAGGAGTTCAAGCCTATGGACACGAAACCCTCCGTAACTCCTCTTCACAGGACATGAGAGAACGGTTCCGTGGAATTTCCTCTACGGGTGAAGGATTGAGGTTTGTGGAAGAAGCAGGAAATCCCCACGTGACATGATGTCCTGTCGTGAGGGCAGGTTAGTTCGCGTTCTCTTCCGATACCATCACCAACGAATATTTTATTGTGAAATTTTATTTACATCGCCATGGTCTTGGTGTTATCTGGGAGAGCGTTCGACGGTAGGTCTTTCGTGGAACATTTGGAGGTTGCCATAAGAGGTGACAGGATCGAAAGAGTTGGGCAGTCCCTAGATGGGGACCACCTACCTGGAAGTTACGTTATATTGCCGGGACTCATTGATGCACATGTCCACTTCTTTGGGGTAGAAGAAGATAACGTCCTGCAGTGGAATGTGGTGTCGGACTCTTTAGCAACTGCCAGAAGTGCCGGAGATGCCCTAAGGTTACTCTCAGCCGGCTTCACCGCCGTAAGGGATTTGGGAAGTAAATGTGCTCTAGCTCTGGCAACAGCAATAGAAGAGGGAAGAACGTTAGGTCCTAGAATAATTGCCTCAGGTTTCTCGTTAGCTGAGACCGGAGGAAACGATGATCCGCGGGAGTTACCTCTGGAGATGGCAAGGTCACTGTCCTATTCGTTTTACTGTGATTCCCCTTGGGAGTGTAGGAGAGCTGTGAGATTGTGTGTGAGACAGGGGGCCGGGGTCATAAAGGTCTACGCCTCTGGCGCCTTTTCTGGGTCTGGAAAAGTCAAGCCAGCGTTCACACTGGACGAGTTGAGATCTATTGTTGACGAGTCCCATAGGGCTGGACTAAAGGTGGCCATGCATGCGTACGGAGAGGAGGCAATCGGGAACTCAATCGATGCTGGTGCTGACAGCATAGAACATGGGCTAGGACTAACTGAATCCTTGGCTAAGGAGATGAAGACTAAGGGTGTATACTACGTTCCTACGCTTGCCACTTACGAGATAGGATTGAGGACCAGAAGGATGCCTGATGAGGTGAGGAAGGCCAGGGAGGAACTCATCAAGAGGCACATGGAGACAGATGTGCAGATCGCCAGAGACAACGGGGTTCTCATAGTTGCCGGCACCGATTACGTGGGCTCCATAGCCAGGAGGCACGGGTTAAATTATAGGGAGGCCGTCCTTCTTTCCAAGTTCCTTGGCCTCCAGGGTGCCTTACGATCCATCACTTCCACGGCAGCGGAATGTCTTGGATTGAAGGCAGGTGTTCTGGAGTCAGGGTACTACGCAGATCTGGCCCTCTTCAAAGAAGTGAACGAGGTAGAGGACCTCAGACCAGAGAACTTGGAATATGTTGTTACTAGGGGAAGAGTGTTCAGGGCCACGGAGTTGAGACAGCTATCCCTTTGGGCACCTTAAGCTCTTCTTTTTAGGGAGCAACGAAAATGTTTGGTATGAATAGATTAAGGGACGCAGCTAGCGCTTACCTCAGGGAAAGTGCCTCTCAACCCGTGGACTGGTACCAATGGTCTGATGAGGCCTTCCAGAAGGCTAAGGAAGAGGATAAACCACTCTTGGTAGATGTGGGGGCCGCGTGGTGCCATTGGTGCCACGTTATGGACGAACAGAATTACTCCGATCCTCAGGTAGCCGAGATCCTTAACAAATACTTCGTACCAGTGAAGGTGGATAGGGACGAAATGCCCGAGGTTGATCGAAGACTGCAGAAGGCTGTATCGGCAATGACTGGGGAGGGGGGATGGCCTCTAACCGCCTTTCTTACCCCAGACAGGAAAGTGTTCTTTGGGGGAACCTATTTTCCTCCAGAGGACATGTATGGAAAGGTCGGCTTCAAGAGATTATTATTGGAAATTATTAGGGTATGGAGAGAGGAGAGAGACAAACTAAACACCGCGGCTAACACTGTCGTCAAGTTCCTGGAGGAAAGTAAACAAACCGAAGAGTTAGACCTCTCAGAGGAGGTCCTTGAACAGGCCACCAACTATATTGTCTCTAACTATGATATGGAGGAGGGAGGATTAGGCACTGGGATGAAGTTTCCCCATCCAACAGTTGATCAACTACTTTTGGCCCGATGGTTCAGAACCAAGGACAATGCCTATCGCAAGTTAGTGACCTTCACCCTAAGGAAAATGTTCTTTGGAGGAGTGTTCGATCAGGTGGGGGGCGGTTTCCATAGGTACGCGGTGGATAGGGAGTGGAGCGTACCCCACTTCGAGAAGTTGGCAGTGGACAATGGAGAACTCCTTATGGATTATTTCACGGCCTATTTAGAGACCCAGGATCCTGAGATGTTGGACTGCCTCAGGATGACCTCAGATTTCATACTTAGGGACCTAAAAGTGGCGGAGGGCTTTGCCAGTAGCATTGATGCTGATAGTGAGGGAATGGAGGGCAAGTACTACACATGGACTGAAGAGGAAGTGAGGGAGGCGTTAGGTAATGACGCTGAAGTAGCGATGTGGCTATTCTCCCTGAAAACTTCACCTGAGGTTGAGGGCAGAAAGGTTCTCAGGAGGGCAGCGGATACAGTTGAATTGGCCAAGAGAATGGGTGTCTCCGTCCAGGAAGCTAGCGGAAAACTCTCTTCCATTAGGGCAAGAATGCTTCAATACAGGGATCAGAGGAGGAGAAGACCTTTCAGGGATGAGAACGTATATACGTATCATAACTCCAGGGTAGCCGAGGCCCTCCTTTTGTCCAGCCCCCTTCTGGGTAAAGGTGAGAAGGAAGCCCTTCAAGTGGCGTCTAAGCTAAATGTGGTAGGGAGGAGGCTAGGAGGAGGCGGTGAGGGTATATTGGAGGACTTTGCCTCAAGTGCTTCATGTCTATTGACTGCCTATGAACTGACTGGGAATCCATCCTATCTGAGTTCAACCCTTAATGTATGGGAAGGAGTATATTCCTTCAAGTCTCCCCAAGGATTCAGGGATTCAAAGAGGACGGACGAAGTAACCATGGCCGATACTCCCAATGAGTCACCTAACTCCATTGCTCTGAGGGTCTGGATAAAGTTGTCGCAAGGTGGTAAAGTTGATATGGATCCCTCCATAGGGAGGGTAATTTCCTCCCAGATATTGACTAATCCTCCCTTTTACGCGGGTGTCGCGATCTCCGCCGATTCGCTCCTCAAAGGAGCGGCCCACGTGGTGATAATTGATGAAGGTGATGGGAAAGCTAATTCTCTGCACAAGGCTGCCCTTCTATCTTACTATCCCCTTAAATTCGTGGAGAGAGTAACTGACGATAGAAAGGACGAATTACCACCTACCATTAGATCCATGCTATCCCACGGCTCAGGGTCTAGGGTTTACGTCTGTGTGGGAAACACCTGTAGGCTACCTGTAAACGAACCAGAGAAGGTGGCCGGTCTCCTAAACGCGAGGTAGCTTCTATTCCTGGATATGGGAACTACAGCGTATACGGATTCCCGTTTTCTCTTTTTTCATCCTACGATTTATGATTCATTAATTGGGCGAGAGGCCCGTGAGCCATCGTCTGCTGTCCAAGCTAAAAGGTCAAACAATATTTTCTACGGCAACTAATTCAGATCTATGAGAAGCTTCTTCGTCTCTCACGGCTCTCCCACCATACTGGTGGAGAATGTGAAGTGGAAGCACTTCCTGTCACAATTGGGTGAGAGAATACGTAATGAGATGCAGCCGGAGGTCGCGATAGTACTTAGTCCTCACTTCGTTTCGTGGGATGGGTTCCACCTGGTTGAGACCCAGCGATCGTTGAATTGTATACAGGATTATTACGGCTTCCCCCAGGAACTCTATAGATTCTGCTACTCCGCTGAAAACGATCTGGATCTCGCCACTTCCATATTGAGGTTAGCAAAGGAGAGTGGGTTACCGGTCAAGGAAGACTCCTCATGGGGACTGGATCATGGAGCGTGGATACCACTGATGTATATGTTCCCTGATGGAATTAGGGCAGTAGCAATATCCATAACACCTGGAACTGTTGAGGAACACATCAAACTAGGTGAGGTAATATCCAAGGCATCTGAAGGACGTAGAGCAATACTGTTAGCCACAGGTTCTCCCACCCATAGATTGGACCTTATGTACTTCAACGTTAAGCCTCATCGATCTAAATTTGATAGTCTTCTCATTAAATTATTGGAGGATGGGGATATGCAGTCTATTCTCTCCTTGGAGTCCACTCCAGAATGGAAAGCCGCACAACCTGAGGGCATGTTGAGGACACTATATACTGCCATTGGCGCCTCCAATACTGGCAAGGCCAGGGTTCTTGCCTATGACGTCCCTTGGCCTGGTGTGAGTATGCTGGCGGCGGAGTTCGAAGACTGAACTTTTCTGGAACGCATTAACGAAACGATCATTCTATTTAGTCTTACAGCATCGGTCTCCAAAATTCCCGCGCACTTCACCATACTTACACTGGGATCGCTCTCTATTACCTTCATAACCCTATCCAGCTTCCTGGGAACCCATTCCCTCTCACCTGAGCTTATCTCCCGTTTAAATGATGACCAGGCATCTCGCCTTTTCATATTAAATTACTGGGCTCCAGATCTCCTAAAAGCAAGGCCCCATAACATTAGTTGCTAAGGAGAGCCCACTATCAGGGAGGTCCCCTTGGTGGCTATCTAAAGTTGTCAATACTATCAGTGGTAGATTTTAGCAAGGACCATAACCGCATCAACTAACGTTTATAAAGTTTAAATAGTTTTGAGAGTTCAATGAAGACTTCCATTAAGGTAGTTCTTGGCAACGAGGCCATAGCTACAGGTGCGTTAGCTGCGGGAGTAAGCGTTGCTGCGGCCTATCCAGGTACGCCATCCACTGAGATCCTTGAGTCCATAGCCAAATATGGAAAAGGGGTCTATACCGAGTGGAGTTCAAATGAGAAGGTTGCCTTCGAAACGGCATATGGCGCGGCCATGGTTGGTGCTAGGGCCATGGCCTCCATGAAACATGTTGGAGTTAACGTCGCTTCTGATTCAGTCTCCAGCTCATCATATACTGGGGTTGAGGGCTCCTTAGTCCTTGTTTCCGCCGACGATCCCTCCATGTGGTCCTCTCAGAACGAGCAGGACAACAGATACTTTGGATTACAGTACCTTATACCAGTTGTGGAACCATATGATCCCCAGAGTGCTCACCTTCTTACCCTTAGGTCCTTTCAGCTGAGCGACTCCCTCAAACACCCAGTTATGCTCAGGACTAACACTAGGGTAAGTCATGTAAGAGCGCCTGTGGAAATCCTCCCTCCCGCGGAACCGGTGAAGGGGAAATTGATGAAGGACCCACACAGGTACGTTTTGGCGCCAGAGAACGCCAGGAGGGATAGAAAGGAGCAGCTCAAGAGGTGGGAGAGGGCTAAGAGCATGGTGGAGGAGCTCAATGAAATTGAGGGAGAGGGAAGAACTTTGGTCATCGCGTCTGGCATTGGATATCCCTATGTGAAGGAGGCCTTGGAGGACTTACATCTGAGGGCAGCTATACTCAAGCTCTCAACCCCTGTTCCTATCCCAAGGAGACTGATACTTAAGGCCCTGGAGTCGGCTGACGTTGTGGCCTTGGTGGAGGAGCTTGATCCCGTGGTGGAGATGCAGTTGAAATCCATAATGTTCGAAGAAGACGTAAGGGTTAAGTTCTTTGGAAAGGATTTACTTGGTAGAGAGGGAGAGTTAACTCTAGATAGGACGAGGAGGTTCTTAGGTAAAGTGTTCAACGTAGACGTTCCTGAGGTCCCAAGTTTAGAGGTGGCCGTCCCTCCAAGGCCTCCAGCTATGTGTAGTGGTTGCCCACACAGGTCTTCGTTCATTGATCTGAAGAAGGGTCTAACCTCAGCCGGGCTGGGGAAGTCCTTCATTTCTGGCGATATAGGATGCTATACTTTGGGGGTTCTCCCGCCCTTTGATTCGATGGACAGCGGAACTGACATGGGATCTAGCCTAGGTTTAGCCAACGGAGTTTATAGGGCAACTGGAGAGGTGGATGTGGCTGTCATAGGGGACTCAACCTTCTTTCACTCGGGGCTTTCTGCCCTGGCGAACGCAGTTTATAACAATCTTCCAGTCATGGTGGTGGTATTGGACAACAGATCCACTGCAATGACTGGACAACAGCCAAGTCCCTCCAAGGAAATAGACATTGCAGGGGTCGCCAGGTCGCTGGGAGTGGAGTATGTGAAGGTAATAGATCCATTCGACACCTCCAACTCCGTCAAGGTCTTCACGGAGGCAGCAAAGTGGGTGAAGACCAACAACAAACCTGCCGTTGTGGTGGCTAAAAGGGCGTGCGCCTTGGACGCCATGGATAACGTGGAAGGCAAACCACCTGTTGCCTTGGTGGAATTAACCAAATGTACGGGCTGCTCCATATGTTACGACTTCTTCACATGTCCAGCTATTATTCCAAGAGAAGACAAGAAGGCACTCATAGATCCGGACGAGTGTATAGGTTGTGGAGCCTGTGTTCCAGTATGTCCATTCAAGGCTATCCGCATAGAGGGAGATGAGCCTATGGGGTGGAGGGAAGCTTGGTTAGGGTGAACCTATTACTTGCAGGGGTGGGAGGTCAGGGGCTAATTACCATGGGTAAGATCATAGCTGAAGCGTGCAGTCTCTCCAACACTAGAGTCCTGGTGGCCGAAACCCATGGTCTAGCACAGAGGGGAGGAGCGGTGAACGTCCATGTAAGGATTGGAGATGTAATGGCACCTCTCATCCCTCTAGGTGAGGCCAATTACTTGGTGGCATTGGAGGCTATGGAAGCCCTCAGAAACATTAATTATTGCAATAAAGAGACAAATATTGTTCTTAATAGGGAGGTAGTTAGACCGGTGGTGCCTAAGGTAAAAATGTTGAGTATTAAGGACGTGAGTGATACCTTAGCCGGATATAGGACATTCACCGTCGACGCTTCTAAGATGGCCCATGAAGCGGGGAACCCAAGGGCCGCCAACGTTGTTATGATTGGCTTCCTCTATGGTCTAGGGGCCTTCAGGGATCTGGTGGATAGGGGGTCATTTCTAAAGGCTGTGAGAAGTGAAACCAATGTTAGAGCTTTCGAGGCCGGAGAGGGAATAGCCATGGCCTCAAGGCTGACTGCTTCCCTCTAATTATCCTTACGATGATTTGGTGGGTGGACCCCCACCATGAAAGAGGGGATAGGTTACCTGAGGACTTTCAACTCGATGTCATATCAACCGAAGTCCAGGAAAAGGGCGTTACAAAAGACTGAAAGCCTCGCCCCTTCTAGGGGCGGGGTAAAATTTTTTAAACTTAAACAACTATTTCTCTTTAAGATGTCTTCCTCTGGTCAACTCTCAGGGCATGAGGAGCGGGAGCCGATTTCTCCCGCAATACCAGAGGAGGGCATCTACGAAGTCGAGTATAAGAATAAGAGGACAAATGTAGTCAGACTTCTCCCAAACGGTTTTCAAGAGAGGAAGTTAAGGAAGTTAGCCGACGCCTCTGCCAGACTATTTAATGAAGTTAACTATGAGAGGAGGCAACAGTTCTTCCAACAACATCAAGTGGACTTTCAAGGTACATCTCAGAAGTACTACGAGAAGTATAAGGGTATACTAGGTTCTGCTAATGCACAGCAAGTACTCAACAAGAACAACGAGGCTTGGTCGTCGTTCTTTTCACTCCTCAATCTAAAGAAAAAAGGAAAACTACCACCGCATATGAACCACGTTTCACCACCGCGTTATTGGAAGAAGGAGAAGAAGAGGAAGTTGATCCTTGTCGTCAGACAGGATAGATATGTGGTGGATGAGAAGAGCAACAAGCTCATCCTCAGGGACTTCAATCTCGAAATAGAATTTTCTGGTAGGCTGAGGTGGTACGGTAAGCAAGGTAGGTTGGAGATATACTACGACGACGTTGAGAACGCATGGT
>Ga0208683_100839_pt1 | contig 11075 bp, 10 predicted proteins | sample BED_Mat_host_9_1_FD_187141 | JGI IMG/M metagenome (GOLD analysis project Ga0208683, IMG submission 187141) | Extremophilic microbial mat communities from Yellowstone National Park, USA - BED_Mat_host_9_15 (SPAdes) (version 3) | ecosystem: Environmental > Aquatic > Thermal springs > Hot (42-90C) >... | reverse complement strand
TGCAGGTGACGAGCGGACTTCGCTTCGGAAAGACGCTCGGCACGCCCATCACGCTCGTCGTCCAGAACCGAGATTTCAAGAATTGGTCGGCGAAGATGGCGCCGTTTGGCGAGAAACCCGAAGATCTGAAGGAGATTTACCGCCCGCGGCCAGGGCATGCCGATCTCGCCGGGGCCATCAAGTACGATCACGAGGACATCCGCAACGTCCTGGAGCGCGCAAGCGCGCGCAACACGGCCACGCTGGTCGCGGCGGGCGCGCTCGCGAGGCAGCTTTTGGAGCACTTCGGCATACGCATCACGGCGCACGTGGTCGAGTTGTGCGACGTGAAGGCGGCCCAGTTTCCCGACACGCTTGAGGAACTCGAGGCGCGCGCGAATGCCTCTCCGGTGCGGTGCGCGGACGAGGCGGCGGCCAAGCGGATGATGGCGCGCATCGACGAAGCCAAGGCGGCCGGGGATACGGTCGGCGGCATCTTCGAGGTGATCGTGCACGGCTGCCCCATTGGGCTTGGCAGCTACGCGCAGCCGGATCGAAAGCTGGATGGAAAGCTCGCGGCGGCTCTGATGAGCATCCAGGCCATCAAAGGCGTGGAGATTGGGCTCGGCTTTGAAGCGGCCCGGCGCATGGGCTCCAAGGTGCACGATCCCATCTTGTACGACGGCACCCGCTACATCCGTTCACACAACGGCGCGGGCGGACTCGAGGGCGGCGTGACCAACGGAGAGGACATCGTCATCCGGGCGGCCATGAAGCCCATCAGCACGCTGTACAATCCGCTTCCGAGTGTGAACATGAAGACAAAGGAGCCGGAACCCGCGGCCATCGAGCGCTCCGACATCTGTGCGCTTCCAGCGGCGTCCGTCGTCGGCGAGAACGCGGTCGCCTGGGTCATCGCGGACGCGTTCTTGGAGAAGTTTGGAGGGGACTCGCTCGAGCAGATCGAGGATGCCTTCCGGGCGTACCAAGCGCGGGTGAACCAGCGATGATCCGGTTGGAGGTGCGGAGCTCACAAGGGGCGTATCCCGTCCTCGTCGACGCGGGCGCCAGGCGCTTTTTGCCCGGACTGCTGCAGGATCTCGGGCTTGCGGGCCGGAAGGTCGCGGTCATGACGGACGAGATCGTCCAGCAGACGGCGTTTGCCGGCGAACTCGTGGGCGCGGTTCGGGAGGCGGGGCGAGAGGTCTTTGTGCTCGCATTCCCCGCCGGCGATGCGCACAAGAGCCTTGCCACCGCGGTCGATTTGTACCACGGCCTGCTGCGCCGCGGGTTTCGCCGGGGTGACGTGATCTTGGCCGTCGGCGGCGGCGTAGTGGGCGATCTGGCCGGCTTCGTGGCGGCGACGTATATGCGGGGCGTTCCGTACGTGCAGGTGCCGACGACGTTGCTCGCTCACGACAGCGCCATCGGGGGCAAGGTGGGCGTCAATCTCGAGGAGGGCAAGAACCTCGTCGGCGCCTTCTATCCTCCGCGCGCGGTGTTGTTTGACACCGAGGCTCTGCGCACACTCGATGCGCGTCAGTGGAGCAATGGGATGGCCGAGGTCATCAAGCACGCCATCATTGCGGACGAAGACCTGTTTGACCAACTTGAAGCGAATCCCGTCACGGGCCTCGGCGATCCGGCGGCCTTTGTGGACATTGTCGCCCGAGCCATGCGCGTCAAGGTGGACGTCGTGAACCAGGACGAGCGGGAGACTGGGCTCAGGCAAGTGCTGAATGTCGGACACACCGTGGGGCACGCGGTCGAGCAGTATTCGGGATATGCCCTGGGGCACGGCGAGGCCGTCGCCATCGGGCTGGTCGTCGAGGCTGTCATCGCCGCGAGGCGCGGCCTCCTGTCCCCGGCCGACGCCGTGCGCATCGCGGCCGCGCTCGAGCGACACGGCTTACCCACTCGTCCGCCCTATGCGGACGTAGAGGCCGTGCTTCGCCTGATCGAGGTCGACAAAAAGCACACGCACGAGGGGTGGACGTTCGCGCTGCCCGCCGCCATTGGCCGGGTGGAGATCTGCAGGGTTCAGCCTGACGAGGTGAGACAGGCATACGAAGAGGTGAGGGAGGGACACCGTCCATGAAGGTGCGGGGACTGCGTGGAGCCACGACGGTGGCCCGCAACGATCGAGATGAGATTCTGAGGGCGACTCGCGAGCTGATGGAGGAGATTGTCCGCGCCAACGACATCGACGTGGACGACGTGGCGAGCGTGATTCTGACCATGACGCCCGACCTGAACGCAGCGTTTCCGGCATTTGCCGTTCGGCAGCTCCCCGGTTGGCAATGGGTACCCCTGATGTGCGCCACGGAGATCAACGTGCCGGGTTCCTTGCCTCGCAGCATTCGCGTGCTCGTGCATTTGAACACGGATAAGCGACAGGATGAGCTCGTGCACGTCTACCTGGGCGAAGCTGTGCAACTGCGCCCCGACATCGCGACGCGCTGATGAAGAAATCCCTCTTCTGCCCAACTTTCGCGCCTTTGGTTGACGAACGAGACGGGGGCGGCTAACATAGTCGTAACAGCTCTGTGGACGCCAGTTGAGCTGAGTTGAGGTAGAGGAGCGCGCCCGGTTCTCGGCGCTCAGGTGAGAGGAGTCGAGTCATGCAGGACATGGTTCGGGATGCAATTGCCGCCGTCGTGTCTGGTAAAATATTGGACGAAACGACAGCAGAAGCATTTCTTAGCGCATGGATGGATGGTCGCGTGTCTCCTGTGCAAGCGGCCGCTCTGGTGAGCGTGATGGCGTACCGCGGGGAGCGATCTTCGGAGATCGCCGGCTTTGCGCGGGCGATGCGAAGCCATGCGGTTCGCCTTGAAGCCCCCAAGGGTACGCTCGATACGTGCGGAACGGGCGGTGACGGCAAGGAGACCTTCAACATTTCCACCGCCGTCGCGTTCGTCGCTGCGGCGGCCGGTATCCCCGTTGCAAAGCACGGCAATCGAGCGGCCTCGAGCAGAAGCGGCAGCGCCGACGTGTTACAGGCGCTCGGCGCCGTGATCGATCTGCCGGTGTCCGCCTCGGAGACCCTGCTTCGAGAAACTGGCCTCTGTTTTCTGTTCGCCCAAGTGTACCACCCCGCTATGAAGGCCGCGGCCCAGGTGCGAAAGGAACTTGGGTTCAGGACCATCTTCAACATTCTCGGACCCTTGACGAACCCAGCAGGAGCCAAGCGCCAAATTCTTGGCGTCTTTCACGAAGATCTGGTCCCCATCGTGGGCGACGCGCTCGTGAGCCTCGGATCGGAGCATGCGCTCGTGATCCACGGCGCAGGAGGACTGGACGAACTTTCTCTCGCCGGTCCTTCTCTCGTCGCGGAGGTCAAAGACGGCGTGGTTCGGGCCTATCGACTTTCCCCCGAGGACGTGGGGCTTGCGTCGGCGCCTATTGAAGCGGTTCGCGGCGGGTCGCCCGAGGAGAACGCCGCGATCGTCCGCGGCATCCTTGCCGGTGAAGAGCGCGGGCCGAAGCGCGACATCGTCCTCTACAACGCGGGTGCGGCGCTGTACGTCGGCGGCAAGGCGGCGTCCGTGCGCGAGGGCGTGCAGTTGGCCGCCGAGATCATCGACGCCGGACGGGCGCTTGCGACCCTGGAGGCGTTCGTCCAGGGCTCGCGAAGGCTTGCGAGCGTGGAGGAGGCGGTGAGCCCGTGAACACCATCTTGGATCGAATTCTCGAAACCAAACGCCGGGAAGTGGAGGCGCTGCGGCAGCGGATCGATCGCGAAGGACCCTTCCCGGAGCGAACGGAGCCCTTTCGTTCGCTGGCTCAGAGCCTGCGCCAGGCCGAGTGCTTGGGCGTCATCGCGGAAATCAAGCGCAAGAGCCCGTCCAAAGGCGTGTTTCAGGCGAGCGTGGATCCCGCCGAGCGCGCCAGGGTGTACGAGCAGGGCGGCGCTTCGGCCATCTCCGTGTTGACGGATGAGACGTATTTCCACGGGACGCTCGCTGACCTGCGAGACGCGCGATCGGCCGTCAACATTCCCGTCCTTCGAAAGGATTTCGTGATCGACGAAATCCAGGTGGACGAGGCGGTGTCGGCCGGGGCGGATATCATTTTGCTGATCGCCGCCGCCGTGCCCGCGGATCGGCTGATTGAGCTCTCAAGGTACGCGAGAACTCGAGGGCTCGAGGTCCTGCTCGAAGTGCATGGGGAACACGAGGTGGAAGCCGCCGTCGCGGCGGAGCCGACCCTCATCGGCATCAACAATCGCGACCTGCGGACGTTCGAGGTGGATCTCGCCACCTCGGAGCGAGTCCTGCGGCGATTGCCCGAAGGAGCGCTAGCCATTGCCGAGAGCGGCATCATGAGCCGAGCGGACGCCCTTCGCATGGCGTCTGCGGGCGCGAGGGGGATCCTGGTCGGCGAACTGCTGATGCGCCACGCGGACCTCGCATCCATCCGAGCTCAGGTGGCGGAGCTCCGCGTCCCGCTTGAGGCGGTGGCAAAGTGAGACGCCTGCCACTTTTGAAAATCTGCGGCATTCGCCCAGGCGATGATTTGTCGTTTCTTCGCCATCCCGTCGTCACCCACGTGGGCGTCGTGATGGTCCCAGCGTCCAGGCGCTACGTGTCTCCAGACGAGGCGGGCGATCTCGTCCGAGCCGCGAAGCGCATTCGGCCGGACGTGACCGCCGTGGCGGTGGTCTCGGGCGGATCGAGCGAAGAGATCGCGGAGGCCGTGAAGCGGGCCGGCGTCGACGTGGTGCAGCTGCACGGCGGAGAACCTTGGCACGTTGCGGAGCAGCTTCGGGAGGCCGGGTTTCGGGTGTGGCGCGCGGTAGCGTTCGATCCCGGAGACGATGTGCCTGCCTTTCTGGATGCCTTGAGGTCCTACGCGTCTTACGCCGACGCCATCCTGTTCGACGCCAAACCGCCCGCGGACGCGAAACCAGGCGTCACGGGCGGGCACGGTCGAGCGTTCGATTGGGATTGCTTGGCGGAGATCGTGCGGGCGTTCAGTTTCAATTGGTGGGTCGCGGGCGGAATCACGCCGGGAAACGTTCGGGACCTTCTGCGCCGGGTGCGGCCAGTCGGCATCGACGTGTCTTCGGGCGTGGAAGTCGGCGGGCGCAAGGACGTCCGCCGGATTGACCAGTTGATCCAGGCGATGGAGGCGTGGGGCCATGAGTCATTATCCATATCCTGATGAAACGGGGCGATATGGCGCGTTTGGCGGGCGTTACGTCCCGGAGACGCTCATGTCGGCTCTCCTTCAGTTGGAACAAGATTACCTGCGCCTCTCGCGCGACGAGTCGTTTCAAAAGGAACTGAAGTACTATCTCGAGCAATACGCGGGCAGGCCGACGCCGCTCTATTACGCGGAGCGCCTGACGAAACACCTCGGCGGGCCGAAGATCTACCTGAAGCGCGAAGATCTGAATCACACGGGCGCCCACAAGATCAACAACGCCATCGGTCAGGTGCTACTCGCGCTTCGGACGGGCAAACGGCGCGTGATCGCAGAGACGGGCGCGGGCCAGCACGGGGTGGCGACGGCGACGGTGGCCGCGCGGTTTGGTCTGGAATGTACGGTGTTCATGGGCGAAGAGGACATGCGCAGGCAGGCGCTGAACGTATTTCGCATGCGGATGCTCGGCGCTGAAGTGGTGGCGGCGACGTCGGGGACGAGGACGCTCAAAGACGCCACGAACGAAGCCATCCGCCACTGGGTGGCGCACGTGGACGACACCCATTACATCATCGGGTCCGTAGTGGGGCCTCATCCGTATCCCATGATCGTTCGCGATTTTCAGCGCGTGATCGGGGACGAGGCGAAGGCTCAGATCCTCCAGCAGGAGGGCCGCCTGCCCACGAGTGTGGTGGCGTGCGTTGGCGGCGGCAGCAACGCCATGGGCATCTTTTACCCCTTCATCGAGGACGAAGGCGTGGAGCTCATCGGCTGCGAGGCGGCTGGACACGGTCTGGAGACGCCCTATCACGCCGCGAGCATCGCGCGCGGGCGCCCCGGAGTGTTGCACGGGGCGAAGACCATGCTGTTGCAGGACGAGTACGGCCAGGTCCAACCGGCCCATTCGATCTCGGCGGGACTCGATTATCCGGGCATCGGGCCTGAACACGCGCATCTGGCGGCGACGGGGCGCGCCACGTACGTGCCGGTGACGGACGAGGAGGCGCTTGAGGCGTTCTTTCTCCTGTCGAAGCTCGAAGGCATCATTCCGGCGCTCGAGAGCGCGCACGCCATCGCGTACGTGATGCGGGAAGCCGGTCGATATGGCCCGGACGACGTCGTGATCGTCTGCTTGTCCGGCCGCGGCGACAAGGACGTCGAGCAGGTGGCCGCTCGAGAGGGGGAGCGAGGGCATGGACCGAATACGTGAGGCCTTTCAAGCTGGGCACAAGCTTCTCATTCCTTTCGTCGTTGCGGGCGATCCGGACTACGCGCGCTCTCTGGACATCGCGTGCGCCATCCTGGATGCGGGTGCAGACATGCTCGAGATCGGATTTCCGTATTCCGATCCGCTGGCCGACGGCCCAGTCATTCAGTCGGCCGCGGTACGTAGTTTGAAGCAAGGCACGCGCCTCGTGGACTGCCTCCGCTTGGTGCGCGACATTCGGGCGCGATCGCCGAAGCCGCTCGTCGCGTTCACCTACGTCAATCCGCTCATTCAGTACGGCGCGGAGCGGTTTTTCGCGGAGCTCGCAGCAGCTGGAGGCGACGGGGTGATCGTCCCGGACGTGCCGCTCGAGGAGGCGGGCGAGGTGGCGTTCGCGGCTGCGGCGCACGGAATCCAGTTCGTGCCTCTTGTGGCGCCCACGTCTGGCGAGGAGCGGGTGCGTGCGATTGTGCGAGCGGCGCGAGGCTTTGTGTACTGCGTCTCGTCGCTCGGCGTGACGGGTGAGCGCCAGCAGGTGTCCCGTCAGGTGCGCGCGCTGGTCGATCTCGTCCGCAAGCACACCGACCTTCCCGCATGCGTGGGGTTTGGCGTGAGCCGCCCCGAGCACGTGCGCGAGATCGCGGAATTCGCGGATGGTGTGATCGTGGGGAGCGCCTACGTGCGGCGCATCGGGGACGCAGTCGATGAGGGACGCGATCCGGTCGAAGCGGTGCGCTCGTTCACCGAACAGCTCAAGCAAGCGGCGATGGAGGCCATCCGCCCGCGTTGACGGGATTGTCCTCTTTCGCCGATTGTGATAGACTGTTCGAACCATTTGAATGGTACAAAAAGAAGAATGCTTGGAGGAGAGAGAAACATGATCGTCGTGATGAAGGAGGGCGCGTCGCAGTCGGAGATCGATCGCGTAATGGAGCTGCTCAAGAGCAAAGGGCTCGGGGCGCACCTGTCGGTCGGGGTGGAGACCACCGTGATCGGCGTGATCGGCGCGAAGGAGAAGGTGCATGAGCTCGGTATCGAGACCTTGCCGGGCGTCGAGAAGATCGTGACGGTGAGCTATCCTTTCAAGCTCGCGAGCCGCCCCTTCCACCCCGACGATACGCGGATTGAGATTCGCGGTCACGTCGTCGGCGGCCCGGAGCCGACGCTCATCGCGGGTCCGTGTTCGGTAGAGACGCGCGAGGGGTTGCTCGAGATCGCGCACGCCATCAAGCGGAGCGGGGCGCACATGCTGCGAGGCGGCGCGTTCAAGCCGAGATCGTCCCCGTACTCGTTCCAGGGGCTCGGCGAAGAGGGCTTGAAGTACCTTGCGGATGCGCGCGAAGAGACGGGGCTTGCCATCGTGTCGGAGGTCATGGAGCCCGGCCTCGTGCCGCTCGTGGCCGAGTACGTCGACGTCCTTCAGATTGGCGCCCGGAACATGCAAAATTTCCCCCTCCTCAAGGCCGTGGGCCGGACCGGCAAGCCCGTGCTGCTGAAGCGCGGCTTTTCCAACACCATCGAGGAGTGGCTCATGTCGGCCGAGTACATCCTGGCAGAGGGAAACCCGAACGTCATTCTCTGTGAGCGCGGAATCCGGACGTTTGAGACGTACACGCGCAACACGTTGGACCTGAACGCCGTACCTGTGGTGAAGCACTTGTCCCATCTGCCGGTGCTCGTCGATCCGTCGCACGGCGTGGGTCACGCTCGCTATGTGACCGACATGGCGCGGGCGGGCATCGCGGCCGGCGCACACGGCGTGATCGTCGAAGTGCACAAGGACCCGACGCAGGCGTGGTCGGACGGCAACCAGACCATCACGCTTGAGGAATTCGATCAACTGGCGCACCAGGTGCGGGCTATCCATCAATTGATGAAGACGTTCGAGCCCGCTGCCAGCTTGGTGTGAGGGGGCCATGGCGCTGAAACGCGTGCTCATTGTGGGGGCGGGACTCATCGGCGGGTCGATGGGCCTCGCCCTTTCTCATCGGATGCCGCACCTCGAAGTCGACGCCGTCGAGGTCAACGCCGTCTATCGTGAACAGGCTGCAGGACTCAGCGCGTTTCGCCACGTGTGGCACGCGCTTGAGAGCGCGCCCTCCGATTACGATCTCGCCGTGCTCGCCGTGCCGGTCGACGTCGCCATCCATGTGCTGCCGCGCCTGCGCGGCAAAGCGCCGTGGGTGATGGACGTCTGCAGCGTCAAGCGCCCGGTGGTCCAGGCGATGGATCACATCCTTGCCGGATCGCGCGGCGTGCCGTCGCACCCGATGGCAGGAAAGGCGCAGGCGGGGCCGCTCTCGGCGGACGAGGCGCTGTTCGAAGGAAGACCCTGGATTTTTCTCGAGACGCATCGCCCTCCCGCGGAAATCGAGGAACTCGTCCGCCGCCTCGGCGCTCGCGTGGTGTGGGTTCCGGATGCCGAGGAGCACGACCGGCGCATGGCCGAGGTCAGCCACGGCATTCACCTCGCGAGCCAGTGCGCGGTGCTCGCGGCCGAGATCGACCTCGCGACCGTCGCCGAGATCGCAGGCCCTGCCTTTTGGGACGTGACCCGACTGGCGTCGTCGCCGTCGGAGTTTTGGCTCCAGACGCTCGGCGCCAATCGCGATCACGTCATCGCCTGGCTGCGGAGGTTTGAAGCGACGGCCCGTTCGTTCCGCGCGGCGCTGGAGCGAGGAGATGCGGCGGAGGTGCGGATTCTGCTGGAAGAGGCGAAGCGGAGGCGTGAACGGGCGGAGGCGGCGAGAAACACAAAGTAATCTGAAAAATCGGAGCAGATGTGGTATTGACAGCGTTTACAGAGCGGTGTATGATTCAAGTCGAAGGGTGTTATGTTCTGATTTCTCTCCACTCCTAGCAGAATCTCCTGTGTTGGGAATTCGCCGAGCGCGAGTTCCCTCTTTTTTTATTTCGCACGCTGGCTGCGCAGCGGGGTGTGCTAAAAAGAAGTTTACGAGGATAAGATTTCATATCCCCGGGCATGCTAGGCGAAAACGGTGCGGAGGGAAGCCGCATGCGCCTGAACGAATGCCTGAACCACGCGTCCGTCCCCACACTCCAGCGGATTGCAAAGTCTCTCCACCTCACCTGCGTCCCGTACTCGAAGCTCGACATCCTGCAGTCCATCCTGGAGGCCTGGCTTGATCCCGACGCGCGCAAAACCATGGTGCACCGGTGGTGCACCGAGTGGGACGCCGCCATGCGGCGGGTCGTGCTTCAGCCTCGCCACGCCTTTGCGCGCGAGGAGATGGCGTCGCTCCTCGCCCCCTATGGCGACGGGGCCATCGACCGCGCGCTCGAAGCCGGCTGGTTGTACGTGCATCCGGACCCCGCGACGAAATTTCCGCTGATTGTGCCTGTCGATGTCCAAGCGGCGTGTCACGCCCATTACGTGGCGGCATGGCGCGCGCAGGTCGCGAAGCGCCTGGATGATCCGCCTTGTGTGCACGACGAGGAGGACGCCATTCTCGCGGATCTCGAAACGCTCGTCGCCTATGTGCGCGATCACGACGTCCGCCTCACCACGACCGGCGCCATGTACAAACGAAATCTCGAGCAGCTGATGCAGCTATTTGCGGTGGAGGAATCGCTCGAACTGCCGCGATGGAGATTCGGATACGGCAAGCGTGCGTTCGCATACCCGGACCGTCTCGCGCTGATCTACGACTTCGCCTGTGACGAGGGCGTGATCGTCGAGCAGGACGGCCGTGTGGAAGTGGACGATGCGCGCTGGATGGCGTGGAAGTCTCGCCTGACCGTCGTGAAGTTGAGGCGCTTCCTGCGCCACTACATCGCGAGCTATCGGGGGCCCATTCCGCGCTTGGCCGACGTGTTGCGGCTCATCCGCCGCTTGGGCGGGGATTGGCTCGATCTCGCCTCGCTGTACGAGTTGTGCCTTCCCTTTCTGAACGCGTTTTACTACGATTCGACCGAGGACGTCTGGCGAACGCGCATCGTCAAAATGCTGGTTCACCTGGGCGTCGCCAGAATTGGTTCCGATACGCCAGAATCTCCTCCGAAGTGGTTTCAAACGACCGAAGTCGGTCAAGAATTATTATCACAAGGCGACGCGGAGTCGACCGCCGACCTCACCGAACGCCGGCCGGCGCTCGTCGTGCAGCCCAATTTTGAACTGGTCGTCGTGTCGCCCGATCCGCGCCTGGAGGAAACCATCGCTCCGTTCGTGGAACGGATTCCGTCGGACGGGGTTCGCGCCTACCGGGTCCTGGCCCACACCATCGCGCGTGGTTTGCGGGAAGGCCACGACTTCGACGCGTGGCGCGCCTTCGTGGTCCGGCACTCGCTGTACGGCATCCCGCAAAACGTCGAGCGGATGCTCGCTCGTTGGGTGGCCGCCTCGCGCGGGGAAACCGAGGCCGAGCCCGAAGATGGCCTGCCGGGTGAGTCGTGGGCGTAGCGTCCGAACGGAAAAACACACCGGGTGCAGGAAAAGCGAGCTCGTTCACAGAATACAATGAACACACAATTCGAAACTTGCGGATGCTCGCTGGACGCTTCCGAGACCTCGGGAAGCAGGGAGGAGAATGGCTATGGGAACCACCGTGAGCGTCGCTGAGAAGAAGCATTTCCTGCGCTGGTTTCTAGCCAACTACCGATTGCAGAGCCGTGAAGCCGAGATGTTGCTGCGCTACATGATGTCGCGCGAAAACATCCTCGAGCGCGTTCACTTCGTAGACCATTTTCGCCAATTTTCGCGCGTCATCGTGGTGTCGACCAC
>Ga0208683_100834_pt1 | contig 11104 bp, 8 predicted proteins | sample BED_Mat_host_9_1_FD_187141 | JGI IMG/M metagenome (GOLD analysis project Ga0208683, IMG submission 187141) | Extremophilic microbial mat communities from Yellowstone National Park, USA - BED_Mat_host_9_15 (SPAdes) (version 3) | ecosystem: Environmental > Aquatic > Thermal springs > Hot (42-90C) >... | reverse complement strand
CCGTAATCCCTCGCAAGAGGCCCTTCTTTTACAGAGGGACAGGTGTACCATATCGCTAGCCCTCCAAGGAGCTTAAGGCTTATCTTTCTCCTTTCAGCCTCCCTCAGTATCCTTTCTGCCTCTTCCTTTACGTCCCTGAGCGGCACCTTATTCACCCCGTTGTGAGCATGTAGCTCTTCAGCCTGCCGTCTTCAAGGTTTATCACTGCGCCCCTCAGGATTCCGTAGGGATAATCGCTTCCCGGGTTGATTATCAGCGTTCTCCCCAGGTTTTTTGCACCCCGTGACTCGTGAACGTGACCGTGAAGCCCGAGCATCGGCTGGTACTTTTCTATCATTTTCCTCACAGCTACGCTTCCTACAGGAACCATAACAACTGTGCCCGGAAGGGCAACAGGCCTGAGGTTTTCGTCAACCTTTGGAGCCATATCAAGCCCTGTGTTGTAAGGTGGAGGATGTATGTTGAATATCGCTTTTTCCATGTTCTTTACACGTGAAGCCATATCCTCTATCTTCTTTTCGAGCTCTTCTTCCGGTATGTCCCTGGGGGCATGCCATGGCGTAACGTTTGCGTATCCGGTGCTTATCATTTCATAACCGTCCAGCTCCAAGACCTTTCCTTCAGGGTGGATTACAAAGCCTGAAGAATCGAGCACAGTGTCAAGCTCCAGGGCGTCGTCGTTTCCGGCGTTCATTATGACCTTTACTCCGGAGTTCGAAAGCTTCTCTTCTGCCAGCTTTATCCAGCTTTCGAGCCTTTCCTTCATGAGCTTCAGAAAGACTTCATCGAGCTTCTTTTTATCTGCTGAAAGCTCCTCATACTCTTTCTGCGAAACCTTGAGCGGATAATAGCCCGAATCAGATATTTCTTTTATGAGGTTCTCTTCCTGATCCCTGTTCTTTATGACCACCTTCTGACCCATGTAATCAGCGTACTCTATACCTTCATCAGTTATTATGGGCACTATAGCTTTTCCTGTAAGATCGCCCCCTATTATGATTACGTTTGCTCCGTAAACTTTTGGTGTATTGAGGAACTTCCTGAAGCATTTATCGCTACCGTGAAGATCAGTTGCAAAAAACAGCCTTAACCTGCTCATGCTTTGCGTATAAATGATATAAAGCTGGATATAAGCGTTTAAATTTTTCTCGCAAAAATATTTTTAAAAAACAAAATTTATTTTATCATAACTGTCAAAACCTGCAGCAGGCCGGCTGTTCATTTTTTAAAACGCTCAAAAAATGCTCAAAAGCATTCGATAAAAACTACAGGTTTAAAGATGTTATAACGAAAAGTTTAAATCATGCCAGCCATTAATATATACTACAAATGGCTGATAAAGCTGAGGGCGTTTTTCTGAGGAACTCTACAGGGCTTGTAAGAACGATATCCCCATGGAACATATTCCTGATAAACATAGGGGAAATAGGCTTTGGAACAGGGCTCATAACGCTGAACGAGGCTGACAGCTTTTTGCCGAACGGAAATCCGGGAGGTTACGTGACGCTGACAATTTTGCTGATGACGTTCGTTGTCCTCTTTGAAGCGTACATATATTACTTTATAGTTAAAAGCGTCGGAAGAACAGCCGGAGACTACGTCTGGGTGAGCAGAACCCTAGGCCCGGTGCTTGGAGGCCTTCTTATCTTTGGCTTTACGTTTACGGGATTTCCTTTCATAGCAATAGTGCTTAACTGGATGATAACGCTTTCTCTTGCTCCGTCAATTTCTACGATAGCGGTTGCAACCGGCTCTTCATCATTGCTTTCAATGACTTCCTTCATGATGTCCACGGGTTTCCTGATAGCTTTCTCCTTCATAATGCTGATCATACTCCTTCTGATAGACATATTTTACCCGAAGTACGGTTTTCTGATACTTGGAATAATAGTGCTGATAGCTCTTATAGGAACCTTCATGATGGTAATTCCGTATCTCGCGCTTGGAAGCGCGGGGAGCATAAGCTCCATAAACTCTTTCCTGAGCTCTTATAATTCATCTTACTATTCGATAGCATCGCAGTACAAAGGCCCGGTTATTTCATGGCCAGCAATACTTCTTCTTCTGCCTTTCACAGCGTACGCGCTACCATGGATAAACAACGCCGCTGATTTTTAAGGAGAGCTCAAAAACCTCAAGAGGGCAGCGTGGATGGGAACCATTTTCGCGGCTTCTTTCAGCGGAATATTCCTGGCTCTGTTCCAGCAGATCTACTATAACATGCTAGGGTTTAACTTCGCCACCCAGGCAATGCTCTCCTGGCCTTCATCACTATCAGGCATGGGCGTTGTTCCGAACATGCTCACGGTAGCAACCATACTTTTCAGGAGCAATCCGGCTTACATATGGATAATGAACATAGCGTTCTCGTTCTGGTACCTGGCTTCAGTCCAGCAGACAATACTCTCAATATCAAGGTACGTTTTCGGAATGAGCTTCGACAGGCTCCTGCCTTCCTGGTTTGCGGCTGTAAGCGAAAGGTTCCACTCTCCTGTGAACTCTCTTGCCATAACCGGAATTCTGGGCGCCATAATGATAATAATAACGTCCTACACGAACTGGCTGTACCTGTACTCAACTACGGCTCTGGGAATGGTCTTCTTCGCGTTCGTCGGCATAACTGCGATAATCTACGGCATAAAGAGAAAGTCTGAAGCCGGATCTCACTCTCTGCCCCTGGTGATCTCAGGAATAATAGTGGCCATAGGATTCGCCTACCTTTCGTACCAGTTCCTGTTCCTGCCTTATTATGGCATAAACACGCTTTCATGGGGTCTCATGCTGTTCTTCTGGATAATGGGAGCCCTTCTGTACCCGATTTCAAAGTGGTACTACGGTAAGAAAGGGCTCGACGTAAGCATGATATTCAAGGAAATACCTCCAGAATAGGGCTCAAACAATCATTCTTATTTTTTATGCTTAATTCCAAAACGCAGGTTTTACATAATTTGCTTTAATTTACAACTTTAACTAAATTTTTTGAAACCCAATGCCTATAAATATATTTAAGGAACTTTTTATAATAAAAACTTAAGATGAACATATACGCCCAATCATCGAGGTTGGAGCTTCTCGGTTCATAATCGTGCCTTATTTGGGCGCGATCATCCCCGGAAATTCCGTCGTTTTCCACAGCCAAGCTATGTTTGGGCAAGTATTCAAATTCTGTCAGTCCTGTAAATTTATTGCAGTTCGTAGGAAGCTATAACTTGTGGAAGTAAACTTTTGCCTAATTAACTTTCGTAATGTTAAAAACTTCTCATGATTTTGTAACGTACGATTCCCCGTTAATCTTTTCGAACGAGAAGACTGCGTTCACGCTTTCGTTCTCAAATATCTCTTTGTCGTGGGTTATTATGACAAGCTGCCTCACTGCCTGTCCCATGTTCCTGACCAGGTCGACAAAGGCCTTCTTCCTTTCTTCATCAAGGTAGTTCGTAGGTTCATCCATGATTATGAAGTCTATGTTGCCGGTGCTCAGGAGCTTTGCTATGGCAAACCTTATGGCAACAGCTATGGCGACCTTTTCCCCTCCGCTCATCGCGTTGATGTCCTGAAAACCTGAGCTTGTGTAACACTCTATGCCCACCTTTGATTCGCCCTCGCTGATCTTTATCTCAGAGATGCCAGTGCCAAAAAGCTGTATGTAATCTGTTGAGAATGCTGAAATGCTCCTGACAGCCCAGAACCTCATGCTCTTTGCGAGCTCGCCGTCCCTGTGAAATATTTCGTTTCTTATCCTTTCAAACCTTTCCACGTAAACTTTTGCCTTTTTCATGGCTTCGCGTACTGGTTCGAGCTGCCGCAGCCTTTCTTCAGCATTTGTAGCGCTCGTATTCTGAAACACGATTTCTGCTTTGATCTTATCAACCTTTTCCCTCAGCTCCCTGAGCCTGTTTTCAAGCTTTGCAAACTTTTCATCGCTGTACCCTTCTGTTTCATGCTTCAGGTTTTGTATTCTTTCGTGCAGTTCCCATGCATTTTCGTCTATCAATTCATCAGGCCCAGATACGCTTTTTTCGAGCTTAGACAGTTCCTCGCGCCACGCGCCTATCTGCTCTTCCGATGATACGCCCTTTGAAGATAGCCATGTATTTGCTTCTGTAAGGGCTCTGGAAAGCTCATTTCTGGTTTTTGTTAGCTCTTTCTTTCTGTTTTCAAGAGCGCTGTACTTTTTGCTGAGCTCGTCCAGAGCTTTTGACCTTTCTCTGTACTCTGCAAGCTCTTTCTCCTTATCAGAAACGCGCTTCTTCAGCTTTTCTAAATTTTCAGATAGCATGTAGATCCTTTCGTTTATCCCCCTGTTTTCTATGACGGTCTTCTGGGCTTCGCTCACGGCCTTCAGCTTTTCCTTCGTCGCCTTTTCTTCGTTTTTAAGCTTTTTTAGCTGATCTACCACTCCATTTATCTCGTCAACGATGTGCTGCCTCCTCTTACTCAGATCTTCGCCCTCAACACGTGAACCGCACACCGGACAGACGCCGCTGCTCTCAAGTTCCTGATAGTTTTTCAGAACCTCCTCAAGCCTTGCTTTTTTAGCCTCAAGCTCCTCAACCTGTCCCCTGATTTTATCAAGAACATCTTCAACATCCTTTTCTGGTATGAGCAGAACCTGGTCGACGGGCTTCAGAGAAGATCTGAGCTGTTCTATCTTCTTTTCGCTGCTTTCTATATCATCGTTGATATCCCTGATCTCCTTCTCAAGCTCTTTAGCCCTATGAAAAGCGCTGGATGCGGCCTCAAACGCTTTTATAACGTCCTTCTCCTCTTTATCAAGGTTCTCCAGCTCTTTTTCGGCCTGTTCAAGCTTACGCTGCGCATCACCTCTTATGAATGAAAGGTACTTTTCCGCAACGGGTATGTCTCTTTCGAGCTCGGCTTTTTTCTTTGTCAGCTCTGCTCTCTTCTCTGCGACGTACCTGGAGAACTGTCTTTCAAGGTTCCTGAGCTCATCAAACTTTGTCTTCAGCGCAACCATAACGCTGTGTTCGTTTTCAGCTTTATCCCTTTCAGCCTGTAAAGGTTCAAGCTCGTTTTGCAGCCTTTGAGCTTCAGCCATTGCCTTTTTTATCTGCTGTTTTAGGTTCTCAGAATCGCTTTCCAGCTGAGACAGGCTGTCAACGCCGTAACCGTACTTCTCGGCAAAGGTTTTCTTAAAAAGATCTATGGCCGTGCCCATTTTTTCAAATGCGTTGCCCAGGACTTCGATGCCAACCACGCTGTTTATCAGCTCTTTAAAATCCTTTGGAGTAAAGTTGATTATTCTGTCAAGCTCGCCCTGCTGTATTATTGCCACAACCTTCATCTTATCGTAATCAAGCCCGAGTATTCTGGCAACCGTGTTTTCAACGGATTCACCGTACTGCTTCCTTTCTCCTGCGACAACGATCCCTTTTTCATCCCTTATGACTGCTCCAGCAAGCCTGCCGTTTTTGTCGAACTTCCTCTCAACTGTGTACCTCCTTCCGTTGACCGAAAAAATGACCCTTGTATAGCCCCCCGATGAGCCCCAGAAAACTATATTTATGTTGTTATCCCTGGTGTGCTTTCCATAAAGGGCGTAAGTCAGCGCATCAACGACCGATGACTTTCCTGATCCGTTGTTCCCGACAAACACGTTGACGCCGTCCTCGAGCTCTATGCTTGTGTTCCTGTGCGAAAGGAAGTTGAACAGGTCTATCTTCTCTATCATCCGAGCTCACCCTTTTCAAAAGCTTCCCAGAGCCTGTTTGCCATTCCTTCAGCGTCATCCGCCAGGGGAAGGAGTTCCTCTATCGCAAAAACACCATCCTTTCCCAGTATCCTTTCAGCCTGTTTAAGCATCTCTGTCTTCAGGTCGGAAGGCTTTTCTCCCAGCAGCCCTTTAGTTTCTTCTTCCTCAAACTTTACCTGAAGCAGAAGAGAAGCCTCGTTCACCGGCCTTAGTGCAGAGCTCACCGTTGTCCTGCTTATGTTATTCCCGCTAACGACCACAGTTACAATGGGCTTCTTCCTCAGCCCGGATATTTCTTTCAGTATTCTTTCAATGTGCTTCTGAAGCTCATCGTATTTTATTTCAAACTTGAAACTTTTTCTTGCAGTCTCAAGGTTCACCCTCTCTACCCTTGTTTCGTCGCCGCTCAGATCTACAACGTTAAACCCTGCTGAAGCTTCAGTGGATCCTGCGTAGCTTACAGGTCCTCTGATATCAGCGAACTTTTTTATCCCTGGTTCATGAATGTGACCCATAGCGTAGTAATCAAACCAGACTGGAAGGTCAGAGGTCTGTATTTCACCTGCATACTTGTTGAACTCTGTCAGCCCCTGATGAAGAACAAGCACGTTCTTCCCAGGGTTCTGCTTAAGTTCCGAAAGCTTTTTCCTGAGCAGGTCTACTTCGCTCTTTCTGTGTTTGCTGAACCCGATAAAGTTTATCCCTTCTATTTCATGCGACACTCCGTCTCCCAAATAAGTTGCAAAGCCCATTTCTCCAAGGAGAAGAGGGTAAGGGACATCCTTCATCCTGCTTATGTCGTGTTCTCCAAGGACAAAGAGCATCCTGGAGCCTGCGTCCTCGAGTTTTTTTAACCCCGCATAGAGGTTCTTTACAGCAAGACCAGGAGGCTTGGGAGAGTCAAATACGTCTCCGGAGTGAACCACTATCTTTATGTGGTCCTTTATTGTTATCTCTATAGCTTCGTTGAAGACGTCATAAAAGTCGTCAGACCTTTCCTTCAGGCCGTACGGCATCGCCCCAAGGTGGGTGTCTGAAATGTGCGCTATGATCAATGCAAGATCAGCTCGTCGGTGTGCTCTTCAGCAACTCCGGACATCTCTTTCTTCCTTGCCCACTCCTCTGTTGCCTTGTAGTCAGAACCAACGAGCTTTTCTACAACCATGTCTATCTTTGCGACTGTCGGAAGCTTTACCCACTGACCGAGCAGTATCGCTTCTCCGCTGTTGAGAGACGGAAGCCCGGCCGCTACCTCTTCAGAAACGAGCTCAGATGACTCCACGATGTAGCTCTGATCCCTGGGCTGTGATATCCTGAATACTGCAAGGGAACCCATCTGGCTGAGGACGTCCTGGCTCAGCCTGCTGGGTCTCTGAGAAGCAACTATGAGCCCGACTCCGAACTTCCTTCCTTCCCTTGCAACCTTTGATATTATTTCGTGAGCGTCGCTCTCCTCCCCTTCAGGCAGAAAAGCGTGGGCCTCTTCTACAGCAAGTATTACTGGCGTGTCGAACAGTATTTTTTCGGTTTCGTTGCGCCTGTAAGCTTTCCTCTGATCAAGTATCTCTCTTGCATAATAAGATATTATCAGGCTTGACTGAGCTTCGTTCAGATCCAGCATGTCTATTACGTTTACCCTGTTTGGCTTTACCATGTTTATCGGATCGCCTATTTCTGTATCAAGAATTTTCCCCATCCTTCTCCTTGCTCTCTCGATTATCTCAATGACCCTTGCAGCAAGCCCCACGTCATCGTTTTGAATATTTGTTTCAAGATCTTTCCAGAAATCTCCAGAACTTCTAACTTCCGGGGTAAGAGCCCTTGCAAGGGTCTCCCTCTGCTTTGAAGCATTACGCCTTATCTCGATAACGTCAGCCAGCTCATCCGGATCTAGGATTCTCGGGTTTATCTTTGCCCTTACCTTAACAGCTCCTTTAAGCGAAGAATACTCACCGTGATAGTCAAATATCAGCATCGTTCCTCCCAGCTTCATAACCTCCTTCGCTATTAGCGCCAGGAGGTTTGACTTTCCGCTCCCCGTTGCGCCGAGTATCGCCAAATGCCTTGAAGCAACAGCATCTATGTTCACTCCAACCCTCACTGAGGGCTTTCTGAGCAGCGAGCCTATCTGAGTGCCGTAGCTGAACACTGCTTTAAGCAGATCTTCTGGAGCTTCTTCAACAGAAGTGCCCGGTTCAGGCGGAAGAGATGGCATTTCAGGCTTGCCTTTTTTCAGGGAATCAACCAGGCCAACAACCCTTACCAGCGAAGTATAGCTCCTGTCCCTTGCGTTAGATGAAGCAAATTTTTCAGCTTCGCTTGCAGTTATGTAGTCTCTTGCCTTCTCCATTATCGCGCTCGTTATGATGCTCTCCTCTACCATGCCAAGGACGTCTCCGTCCCCTGTGTGGGCCACAAAGTATTCCCCGAGCCTTGCGGGCCTCTCCGATATTATGCTGAACCTGTCAGCCTTTGACCCGTTGGCAACTATAGCTTTCATTCCCATAGCACCTCTCTCGCTCCGGGCTCTGCCCCGAGCCCCAGCAGAGCCTCAGCTGTCTCCATATCTTTAACGTCAACCTTGCACATCTGGTGCGCAAGCAGCAGTGGGTAAGGGTAACCGTTGACGGAAACGGAATAAAGCTTTCTTACAACGTTCAGCGCTTCTGATTCGTTTATCTGTCCGGGGACCTCAACCTTTATTACTGGAGCCCAGTCGCTCAGCCTCGCATAAAAAACTGAAACTCCCTGATAATCGTACCTTATCTTTGAAATTCCTGCTTTATTCGTGTACTTTGTATAGTAGTACATATCTCCAACCTCTCCTTTTAGGTCTGTGTTGCTTTCTGAGGTCTTTGCTATGAATATAACGTCTTTGCTGTTTATCAGCTCCTTTGCGTACTGTATGAAAGTTACGTACATCCTGTTTCTCCTGTCATAGATCATCGCAAGAGCAGAATTGTCTATCAGCGCTGTGTAGCCTCTTTTTATGGCTTCCAGGGCAAGCTCGTACTCAAAGCTCATGCCGACGCTCTCAAGGTACCTTTGAGTGTTGTATGCTGTGATTCCTTCTTCCTCAGTTACGGGAGCTCCGATGTCTGCTATGTACTTAGGGTCAACAACATAATTGCCTGAAGAATCAACTGCCACAGCGTCAACAACGTAGAAGAAAAAACCGTGGTGCCTGGTGCTGTTCCAGCTGCTGTCTATGCCGGCAAGGTTTGCTCCTGATACATCAGGAATGTATTCGGTCCACATCTCCCTTACCATTTTTTCGATGTCTTTTTCCTCCCTTATTTTTCTCATTATGAGATCTCTGTTTTCGCTTAAGTATTTATAAACCTCGGGTATCACGGACTTTTTTAACCTTTCAAATATTTAATATTGATGTCAGAAAAATTTAGAAAAAGCTTCTAGAAGTTTATCTGGACGCCGCCACCGCCCTGCCTCGGTATATATGGTTCAACGACGTTAGCAAGCTGCTGGGCTGTTGTCGTGTGCAGATAAACGCGGCCCGGTCCCTCTATTTCGACGAAGAACCAGCCTTCGTGAGAAAAAAGCATCGATTTTATGCCCCCGACCCTTGATATCCCGTAGCTCATGTTCCCGTCAAAGGCAAGCAGGTGACCTGCTTCAATCTGTATTCTTTCGCCCGCTTTCAGCTCTTTCACTATGAGGCCCCCATAAGCGTGAAGGAAGATCTTCCCGTACCCTGAAAACTTTGCGAGGAAAAGGCCCTCTCCTGCTAGCAGCCCGGCACCGAGCCTTGCCATCTGCGAATCATAGTTAACGCTGGGTTCCATGACAAGAAAAGAATGAGATTCGGCAAGAAACGAAGAAGAGCCGGTCAGCTCAACCGGAAATATCTTTCCCGGGAAGAAACCAGCCAGAACAACCTCTCCAGGACCGGTCAGCTCAGATACAAAGAACGTGGATCCAGTTACAGCTCTCTTAAGTCCCGATAGAAAACCTCCCTGTGAAACGGTGCTGAACCCAACATTCATGTCCTTTGATATTAGGTGTCCGGAATCAGCGTAGATCTTTTCGCCTGAAGCAAGCGCGACCCTAAGGTACTGCATGTCTGCCCCTTCAACAGTATATGAAACCATAGCCTACCACTCACCTTATTACAACAAGGGAGTTTAAAAACGTTGATTGATTCACTCGAGCTGATGCTGCTAAAGAAAAGGCTTCACTGCAATGTCAAACGGAGTTATTATATAATGCCCATCCTCACTTATTGCGCACTCGGTTTCTGAAAAAGAACCTTTTTTGCTATTTCATAAATGCTATCATTTTTCGAATACCTCTCGGGCTCCTTCAGGAGCCCATCAAAAGAGCTTATAGGGGTGTTCAGAATCGCTTCGGGATCTTTTGCAAGAAGCGAGAGATTATTCATGTTGAAGAGCGCATGCGCAACAAGGTTCCTGTCATCGAGAACCCGGTTCCCAATGAGCAATTTCCTTATCCACTTTTCGAGCATGAGTCTAACTACTTCATATACGCGCACGTCTTCTCCTGCTGTTATCACGCTGCTCTGGATAGCGTCTGCTCTCAGGCTCTCCAGTGTGCCGTTTCTGTACATAAAATACAGGATGTTATAGGGAGTTATAAAAGAAACGGGGGTCCCTTTTACAGTAACAACAGCATCAGCGAATCTTGTCCCGGAATTCTTCAGCGTATAGTAGTACATACCCAGAGGGAAACCCGCGTCAAGGAATCTTATCTTTCTTGCCACATCCTTCAACCTTATAGTGTAAAGTTTTTTCCAGACATTTCTAAAATCTCGATAAAACGCCTGAAAAAGATCTGCGGATGAAGCTTCTCCTGTTAGCTCTCCTTCAGCGTTTTTTACGAGCAGATTATTCTTTCTAGCAACTCCAAGGAGGAAACCCAGTATAACGAGAGGTTCATCTTCGCTGAATATAAGCGGTTGAACCGGCGCAAAGGATACTACGTTGATGAGCTTCGATTCGCTTAAATTTTTCTGCATAATTTAAATAATTATGCTGTGTTGAATAATTATTTATAGGGCGGCTGTCAATTCCTTAAGTATGTCCACAAAAGAAAAAGACAGCCGCAATAATAATAGCAAAAGAAGGGGTAATAAGTTTATCGACAAAAGGAACTGGAAAATTTACAATGAAGAGCTTGTAATGAGGGGTGAGTTTTTGCTGCCGATAGATATGTTTGACAACTGGTATGAAGAATTGGATAAGATGAATGAGGGCAAGAAAGGTAGGCCATACGAATTCCCTGAATCGTTCATTAAAATCCAGGCTGTATGGCATCAGTGGGTTGATTACAGGGGACTTGAGGGTATAGCAAGGTCATTGGAAAGGTTATGCTTGATACCTTACCATGATGATTACACAACAATATGGCACAGAG
>Ga0208683_100830_pt1 | contig 11141 bp, 11 predicted proteins | sample BED_Mat_host_9_1_FD_187141 | JGI IMG/M metagenome (GOLD analysis project Ga0208683, IMG submission 187141) | Extremophilic microbial mat communities from Yellowstone National Park, USA - BED_Mat_host_9_15 (SPAdes) (version 3) | ecosystem: Environmental > Aquatic > Thermal springs > Hot (42-90C) >... | reverse complement strand
TGATCGGGTCGACGTGATCGAACAGGCTTCGTTCAACTGGCGGCGAACGACCGGCCGCGATGCGGACGTGTGGGAGAAAGTGGAGCGTATCGTCGAAGAAGTGCGCGTGGGAGGCGACGACGCGCTGAGGCGGCTGACGAGGGCCTTGGACGGCGTGGACGCGCCCCTGCGCGTGCCGTCGGAGGCGATGGAAGCCGCGTTTCGCGCGCTGCGCGCCGAGGTGCGGGAGGCGCTCGCCCGCGCGGCGGAACGCATCCGCCGTTTTCACGAGGCGCAACTGCCGAAAGACATCGTCATTCACGGCGAGGATGGCGAGACCCTGGAGATGTTGTGGCGCCCGCTCCATCGCGTCGGCGTGTACGCGCCAGGCGGCCGGGCGGCGTACCCATCAACCGTGCTGATGGACGTCATCCCCGCGCAGGTGGCGGGCGTCCGCTCCATCGCGCTCGTGTCGCCGCCGGGGCCGGACGGCCTGCCTCACCCGGCGGTCCTGGCCGCGGCGCACCTCGTCGGGGTCGAGGAGATGTACGCGGTCGGCGGAGCCCAGGCGGTGGCGGCGCTCGCGTATGGCACCGAGACCATCGCCAGAGTGGACAAGATCGTCGGGCCGGGGAACGTGTACGTGGCGACGGCGAAGCGGATGGTGATGGGCGACGTCGGGATCGACAGCATCGCCGGGCCGACCGAGGTGGTGGTGGTGGCGGACGAGACGGCCAATCCGGCGTATGTGGCGGCCGATCTGCTCGCCCAGGCGGAGCACGACGTGGAGGCGGGGGCCGTGTGCCTGAGCCCGTCTCGCGCGCTGCTTGAGCGGGTGCACGCCGAGATCGTGCGGCAACTGGCGGCGTTGCCGCGGATGGACATCGCGCGCGAGGCGCTGGAGCGCCACGGGGCGCTCGTCCACGTGAAAAGTCTCGACGACGCGGTCGATCTCGTCAACGACATGGCGCCGGAGCACGTGGAGGTGGTGACGGAGGACCCGCGGCGCGTGCTAAATGGCCTTCGCACCGCAGGAGCGGTGTTTCTCGGCCCATACACGCCGGAACCCGTGGGCGACTACTTCGCCGGGACCAATCATGTGCTGCCGACGCACGGCAGCGCGCGGTTCTCGAGCGGGCTCGGGACGCTCGATTTCATGCGGCGCATGACGGCCGCCACGTACACGGCGGAGACGCTCGCCCGCCACGCGCTGTACATCGAGGTGTTGGCGGAGGCCGAATCGCTCACCGCGCACCGGGACGCGGTGCGCATCCGCAGGGAGGAGTTGCGATGAGCTCGAGCATGGAACGCCCAACCTTTTCCGCGGCCATCGAGCGCGAGACCGGCGAGACCTCGGTGCGCCTTTCGCTCAACCTGCACGGGCAAGGCCGCGCATTGATGGACTTCCCTGTCCCCTTTTTGCGCCACATGCTGCATCTGTTTACGGTGCACGGGTCTTTCGACCTCACCGTCTCGGCGACCGGCGACGTGGACGTCGATGACCACCACCTCGTGGAGGATATCGGGCTGTGTTTGGGTCGCGCCATCCGCGAGGCGCTCGGCAACAAGGCCGGCATCCGCCGCTACGGCGAGCGCCACGTGCCCATGGACGAGGCGCTCGCGCGGGCCGTGATCGACCTGTCCGGCCGGCCGGCGTTCGTCCTGCACGCCCGCTTCACGGACGCGCGCATCGGCACGTTTCCGACCGAACTGGTGCACGAGTTCTTCAAGTCGGTGGCGAACGAGGCCCGGATGGCGCTGCACCTCGCGGTCCTGTACGGCGAGAACAACCACCACATGGCGGAAGCCTTGTTCAAAGCGTTCGGCCAGGCGCTTCGCGAGGCGGTCGAGGTGACGGGAGACGGCGTGCGAAGCAGCAAGGGGGTGCTGGAATGATTATCGTGCTCGATCCCGGCATCGGCAACCTCCACAGCGTGCTCGGGGGACTCCACCGCGTGGGCACAGAGGGCCGTGTGGTGGCGACGCGCGGCGAATGGGAGGCGGCGATGAGGGAAGAAGGGCGCGTGCAGGGCGTTATCCTGCCCGGGGTCGGGGCGTTCGGCGACGCCATGAGCCAGATGCGCGTCCGCGGCTTGTGCGACGTGGTGCGAGACGCCGTGGCGCGGTCTGTCCCGCTCCTCGGGATCTGCCTCGGCATGCAGCTTTTGTTCACCAGTTCGGAAGAGCACGGCGTGTTTCGCGGGCTCGATCTCGTCCCCGGCCACGTCGTCCGCTTTCCAGAAGGGGCGAAGGTTCCGCACATGGGGTGGAACAGCCTCGAGCTGCGCGCGCCCCATCACCCGCTGCTCCGCGACGTGCGGGAGGGGGATTACGTGTACTTCGTTCACTCCTACTATGCCGTCGCCGAGCGAGGTGCGGACGTGATCGCGAGCACATCGTACGCGGGCGTGGACGTGCCCGCCGTGGTGGCGCGCGGCCGCGTGATGGGCACGCAGTTTCACCCTGAGAAGAGCGGTGCGGTGGGCGAGCGCATTCTCGCGAATTTCGTGCGCATTGCGGCGTATCCGGCGTTGCTCGAGGGGGTGAGCCCATGAGCGGGCCTGGGTTCACGGTCTATCCGGCCATCGATATCCTTGGCGGAGAGGTGGTTCGTCTCCGCCAGGGCGACTACCAGCAGGTCACGCGCTACGAGGGCGATCCGGCAGGCGTTGCGGGGCGCCTATGCGACGCGGGTGCTCGCTTCTTGCATGTGGTCGATCTCGACGCCGCCCGCTCCGGCTACGGCGCGAACGAGCAGGCGGTGCGAGCCATTGTCGAGACGGCCGCCTCGTATGGCGCGGCGGTCCAGGTGGGCGGCGGCATCCGCACCAGGGACGACATCGCCCGGTGGATGGAGGCGGGCGTGGCGCGCGTCGTCATCGGCACCGCGGCGCGAAATGTCGAGCTTGTGGCGGAATGGGCGTCGGAGTTTGGCGGCGATCGGCTCGTCGCGGGGCTCGACGGCCGCAAGGGCCGCCTCGCGGTGTCCGGATGGCTCGAGCAGACCGAGTGGTCCATCTTCGATCTCGCCCGCGAGCTCGCCAAGGTCGGCCTGGTCCAGGCGCTCGTCACCGACGTCGAGCGCGATGGCACCGGCGCCGGGCCGAACCTGGATTTCGCGCTCGGCGTGCAGCAGGCGGGGCTTTTTGCCATCGCCTCGGGGGGCGTCGGGTCCATCGACGACGTCGTGGCCGCTCGCCGGGCGGGCCTCGCTGGGGCCGTGATCGGCAAGGCGCTGCACGATGGCCGCATCGATCTCGGCGAACTGTTTCAACGCCTCGCGCAGGAAGAGGAGGGAGGCGCGTGCTGACCAAGCGCATCATTCCTTGTTTCGACGTGCTCGACGGCCGCGTGGTCAAGCACGTGAGTTTCTTGGAGAACCGAAGGGACGCGGGAGATCCGGTGGAACTGGCGGAGGCGTACTGCCGCGAAGGCGCGGACGAGCTCGTGCTCCTCGACATCTCCGCGTCCAGCGAGGGGCGCCTCGCCATGCTGCGGGTGGTGGAACAGGTGGCCACGCGCGTCAATGTGCCGCTCACCGTGGGCGGCGGCGTGTCCACCGTCGAGGACGTGCGAAGGCTTTTGCTCTCCGGAGCGGACAAGGTGTCGATGAACACCGGGGCATATCGGAATCACCGGCTCATCGAGGAGTCCGCGTGGCGGTTTGGCGAACAGTGCGTCGTCGTGGCCATCGACGCGCGGTGGAGCGAGCCTCTCGGCCGCTACGAGGTGATGCTTGAGGGCGGCAGGGTGGGCACCGGCACGGACGCGGTGGAGTGGGCCAAGCGCGCGGCGCAGCTCGGCGCGGGCGAGATCCTTTTGACCAGCTTTCGGCAGGATGGCACGAAGTCGGGCTACGATCTCGACCTCACCCGCCGCGTGGCGGATGCGGTCCGCGTGCCGATCATCGCGAGCGGCGGGGCCGGATCGATGGAACATTTCGCTCAGGTTTTGACGGAAGGCGGCGCGGACGCGGCGCTCGCGGCGAGTGTGTTTCACTTTGGGGAGATCGCCATTCCGGCGTTGAAGCAGTATCTCCGCGATAGGGGGGTGCCGGTGCGGTGGCCGCTGTGAAGGGAGACGTGGAGCTCGCGCGCGTCCGCTATGACGCAGCCACGGGCCTCGTGCCCGTGGTGGCCCAAGACGCCGAGACGGGTGACGTGTTGATGCTCGCCTACGCGGATCGCGAGGCGCTGAAGCGGACGCTTGCGACGGGCTACGCCTGGTATTACAGCCGATCCCGCCGGGCGTACTGGCGCAAGGGCGCGACATCGGGAAACGTGCAGCGCGTGGTGGAGGTGCGGCTGGACTGCGACGGAGACGCCGTGCTGTACAGGGTGGTGCCCGAGGGCCCGGCGTGCCACACGGGCGAGCAGGTGTGTTTTTATCGCCGCCTGGTGCCGGACGGGGATTCGTCGGAGGCCGCGGACGAGAGCGGCCCGGATCCCTACGGCGCGGCCGGCGCGGGAGAAGGCGATGCGCCCGCGGCGAGCGATGCTGATGCGGCAAGCGATGTGTCGGTCGATGTGTCTGGGAGCGCGGCGTGGGATGAATCGGCGCTCGCGAGGTTGTGGGACGTGATCGACAGCCGCTACCGCGAGCGGCCGGACGGGAGCTACACCACGTACCTTTTCACGCACGGCGCGGAGCGGATGGGCAAGAAGATTGGAGAAGAGGCGGTGGAGGTGGCGCTCGCGGGCGTGAAGGCCGAGCGGGACGCGGCGGCGAAGGCCGAGGTGGCGTCCGAATCCGCGGATCTGCTCTACCATCTGCTCGTCCTCTGGCGCCACGTGGGGGTCCATCCGCTGGACGTGTGGCGGACTCTTGAGAAGCGCGCGTAGGCCTCCATGGCTCGGCGCGCTGCCCGGAGTCCGCAAATTGGCGGGCGCACCATCTCGCCTTCATGCATTCGATACAGCATGGAGGTGGAAAAGATGGTGGTCATCCTACATCCGCTGGTCACGGGCAGCGCCGAGATCGTCGTGAACGCGGGGAGCAGCTCGGACGAAAACGTCGTCATTGCCGATTACCTCGGGATGACGGTCGGCGATGTGATTCGCAAGCTGGAGCGGCACGGCTATCGACTGACGTTTGTCACGGATCACTACCTCGTGCTCGAGCGGCGGGGGCCATCCCTGCCACGCGCGCGCAAGGGGCCCACGATGTTCCGGTAGGTGTGAGATTCGGAAGACTTGTGGGCTTGAGTTGAGCCGGTCGCTCGGCGTAGATTAGCTACGGAGGGGGCCGGCTCGTTGCGTATTCCGAAATGGGGATTGTTCTCACTGCTCATCTTCGCCAATCTGATTTGGTCCGCGAGCTTCACGGCGACGGGGCTTGCCGCCGAGAGTTTCTCGCCGCCGCTCATCGTGATGGCGCGCATGATCATTGGCGGACTGGTCCTCGTGCCCTTTGTAATGCGCGACGTGCGCCTCGGGGTCTGGACGTGGAAGAAGGTGCTTCGCATCTCCCTGCTCGGCCTTCTCGGCTTCACGCTCCCGGTGACCATGGAGACGGAGGGCATTCGCGCGTCGTCGCCGGCGCTCGGCGCGGTGTCGATTGCGCTCGAGCCACTTCTGACGCTCGTGGTCTCGGCCGTCGCGTTTCGGACGCCGCTTGGACCGCGCAGATGGTTCGCTATGATTTTGGCGGCGACAGGGGCGTGGGTGGTCGCGGGTTGCCCAAGGCCCGGGTTTGCGGGCTACCTTCTGGGCGATCTCCTCATGCTCGGCGCCGTCGCCTGTTACGCCATCTACAACGCCATTTCGGGGAGGCTGACGGCCGACGTCTCCGCGGCGAGCGCGACGTCCATCATGCTCTTGGCTGCAGGCATCGGCTGCCTACCGGTGTACGCGTGGACGGGGCACGCCTGGCCGCGTCACGTCACGCCGGCGAGCCTCTGGAGTCTCGTATTTCTCGCGTTTTTCGCGACGGCCGCGGCCTATTTGATATGGATTTTCGTCTTGCAGGATCACGACGTGGCGAGCGCGGCCATCACGCTGTATCTGCAGCCCGTGTTTGGTGTCCTGATTTCGATTGTCGTCACCGGGGAACGGCCGTCCGTACTGTTTTATGCCGGCGGCGCGATGATCCTCCTGGCGCTCTTCCTCGGACAGCACCGGGGGCAACCATCCATCTCATCCGCCGCCGCAGCAGACCCGCCTTCCGCGCCGTGAAAAGGAGCGAGCGCAAGCCGCTCGCTCCCTGTGCCTCCTTCAGAATCCCGAGAGCACAATTTTGCCGATGGTCCTGCCGGACTCGAGCTTCGCATGCGCCGTCCGCAGATTCTCGGCGTTGATTGGCGACAGGTGTTCCGTCATGGTGCTTTGAATCTCGCCCGCGTCGACGAGATCGGCCACTCGATTCAGGATGTCGCGCTGCCTGGCCATGTCCGCCATCTGGTACCGCGGCCGCGTAAACATCAGTTCCCACGCGAACGTCACGCTCTTGCCAAACAGCAGTTCCAGATTGAGCAGGGTGCTCGTCTCCACGATGGAGCAGATTTTGCCCTGCGGCGCAATGACGTCCGCCATCTGCTCCCAGTGCTTGTCGGTGGCGTTGAGGCACAGGATGGCGTCAACGTCGTGGAAGCCGAGCGCTTCGAGCTGCGGCCGGAAGGGGCGCGTGTGATCGATGATGTGGTCCGCGCCGTGCTGCAAGGCCCATGCCTTGGTCTCCGGCCTGGACGCCGTGCCGATGACCGTGAACCCGGCGCGCTTGGCCAACTGGGTCGCGACGGAGCCCACGCCGCCAGCCGCGCCGATGATGAGCAGCGGCGTGCCGCGATTCGCACCCGGCTCGAGCGAGAAACCGAGCCGATCCTCCAGCGCTTCCCACGCCGTCAGGCTCGTGAGCGGCAGTGCGGCGGCTTCGGCAAAGCTGAGCGCCTTCGGCTTGCGGCCCACGATGCGTTCGTCCACCAGATGGTATTCCGCGTTCGTGCCTTGCCGCACGTTGCTGCCGGCGTAAAACACTTCGTCGCCCGGCTTGTACCACTGGCAGTCCGGCCCCGTTTCGACGACAATCCCGGCGGCATCAAAGCCGAGGATTTTCGGCGTGGACTCCACCCTGTCTTTCGGCGCGCGGATCTTCGTATCGACGGGATTGACGGACACGGCCTGGATCTGCACCAACAGATCTCGGCCTTGCGGACGGGGGCGCTCCACCTCCAGGTCCAGCAGGCTCTCCGGATCCGAGATGGGCAGGTATCGATACAGGCCCACCGCTTTCATCATCGCCACAGGCATCGCCTCCTCGTGTGCCCAGGATCAAACGCATGCCACTCACAAAGAGTTATACACTTCCCTTTCGTTCTTCGCAAAATCCCGCAAGATCGTCCGGGGATTCGGTATACTCGAACTACGAATCCGGTGAAGAGCGTCGCGTGTTCATGCGCCGCTTCTGGGGAGGAGATGTCGTGCAGCGTTCGGAAGGTCAAGGATTTCGCCGTTCGCTCGGGCTGCGCCAGGTGCTCGCCATCGCCGTGGCCGCCATTTCGCCCACCACGTCCGTGTTTCTCGTGTACAACACGGCCTTGTTTCAGGCGGGCACGGGCGTGTTCTGGGCCTTCCTCATCGGCGCCTGCATCGCGCTGTCCATGGCGTTTTGCTACGCGGAACTCGGGTCCACGTATCCTGGCGCGGGCGGCGCGTACCGCATCGTACAGCGCGTGCTGGGCGAGCCGTTTGGCTTCATCGCCGTCTTTCTCTTTCTCGTGCTCGGCGTCGTGATCACCGCCAGCATCCTCGTGTCCGCCGCCTCGTACCTGCAGTCGCTCGTCCCGGCGCTCCCCGTCAACTGGACGGCGGTCGCGATGATGGCCATCGTCACCTGGCTTTCGCTGGAGCGCATCGGCGCAACGAGCGCCGTGGCGACGGCGATGCTCGTGCTGGAGCTCGTGGTCATCCTCGCGTTCACGGCGCTGGCGTTTGCGCACGCGCAACATCCGCTCGCGTACCTCGGGCACCTCACGTATCCCATCCGGGTCGATCACGCCCCGCAGACCGTCGGCTGGCAGGACCTCCTGGCCGCGGTGGTGCCGGCGCTGTTTGCGTTCAACGGCTACGACTGGCCCCTCTATTTCGCCGAAGAAACCGTCGAGACTCGGCGCGTCCTGCCCCGCGCCGTCCTCTTGGCCGCGCTCGTCAGCGTGGTGGTGGAGGTTCTGGCGGTCATGGCCGCCACGCTCGCCGTGCCGCACGCGTCGTTCACCGCCATCCCGTCGTCCTACCTGCCGCTCGTGTCCATCGCGCATTCGGCTGCCGGCGAGGTGGGGGCGACCGTACTGCTTGTCGGCGTCGTGATCGCCATGTTTGATACCGGGCTCACGGGCAATTTGGCCTACGCGCGCATCTATCTGGATGCCGCGCGTGACGGGAGTTGGCCGGGGCCCGTCAACCGATTCTTCGCGAGCATGAATCGGCGCGGCGTGCCGAAATGGGGATTTGTGCTGCTCGGCGCGGGCAACGCGATTTTGTGTTACTTCACGTCGCTGAACAACCTGATCACCTTCACCGGCGTGATCATCGTGACCATCTATCTGCTCGTGGCGGTGTCGGCCATCGTGCACCGCGTGCGCCGCGGATGGGCCGAAGCGCCGTTTCGCATGCCGCTATGGCCGCTGCCTCCCCTGATTGCGCTCTGCGGCGTCGGGCTGTCGCTCGTCGAACAGGCGCCTGGCGATCTCATCCGGACGGCGGTCCTCGTCGCCATCGCGCTCGTGTACGCGCTCGCCTATCTGCAGCGGCGCCGGGACTTGCGATCCGGCCGCGAATCGTCCATGATGGAAGACAACAACTGAATCCGGAACATAACGCGCAATCCTTCGGGGCAGGGTGAGGCCAAACGGCCAATTCCCGATCGGTGGTGATCCGAGCGCACGACTCGGTCAGTCCACGAGCCGCAAGGCACGAACTGGTGAGATTCCAGTACCGACGGTATAGTCCGGATGAAAGAAGGATGGCGGCGCGTTGGCGCACGTCGTGCGCTTTCGCAGCTTGCCGAGACTCTTTTGCCCATTCGCCCCTGATTGCCAGGGGTTTTTTCATGGGCGGAAATGGGGGATGGCCGATGACCGAAGACGAGCGGTACATGCGCATGGCGCTCGAGGTGGCGCGCCTGGGCGAAGGCCAGACCTCCCCAAACCCGATGGTCGGCGCCATTGTCGTGAACGGCGGACGGGTGGTGGGCCAAGGCGCGCACCTGATGGCGGGCACGCCGCACGCCGAGGTGCATGCGCTGCGCATGGCGGGGGATGCCGCGCAAGGCGCGACGCTCTACATCACGCTCGAGCCGTGCAATCACCACGGCAGAACGCCGCCCTGCACGGACGCCATCCTCGCCACAGGCGTTCGGCGCGTGGTGGTGGCCGCGTTGGACGTGGATCCGCGCACGGCCGGGCTCGGCGTGAAGCGGCTGCAGGAGGCCGGGATCGAGGTGACGGTGGGCGTCCTCGAAGCGGAGGCGCGCGAACTGAACCGCCACTTCTTCCACCGCGTCACGACCGGACGCCCGTACGTGGTGTACAAGGTGGCCATGACCCTAAGCGGCCATGTGGCCGCATCGAGCGGGCACAGCCAGTACGTGACCGGCCTCGCGGCGCGCGAGGACGTGCATCGGCTGCGGCAGATCATCCCGGCCATCGGCGTCGGCGTCGGCACAGTCCTTACGGACGATCCCGAGTTGACCGCCCGCGATCTCGCCGCGGGAACAAGGCGAGATCGCCAGCCGCTTCGCGTCGTGTTCGACACGCGGCTTCGCACGCCGCCGACCGCGCGCCTGTTGGCGGCGCCCGGGCGCACGCTTCTTCTCACGTCGGAGCGCATGGCCTCCGCTCCGGCCGCGAGGCACCTCGCTGAGCAGGGCGACGTGCGCATCGCGCCTGTGGCCGAGCGGGACGGCCACCTGGATCTGCACGCGGCGCTTTCGGCCATCGCGGCGGAGGGGGCCAACGCCCTTCTCGTGGAGGGGGGGCCCACGCTCGCGTCGGCGCTCCTAAAGAGCCGACTCATCGACGAGATACGCGTGTATCTGGCGCCCAAGCTCCTCGCGGGCGGGCTGCCCGCATTCGCGGGCGCGTTCACGCAGGGGATGGCGGAGGCCGTTGAACTTCACGGCGTGAGGAGCGACTGGGTGGGTGACGATCTCGTCGTCACCGGGCGAGTTCACTATCGTGAGGAGGTGTGAGCATGTTCACCGGACTTGTGGAAGGAACCGCGCGCCTCGCGGCGGTATCTCGCCACACCGGCGGGGCCACCTTTACGTTGGAGGCGCCATTTCTCATGGACGACCTGCGCGTCGGGGACAGCGTCGCTGTGAACGGAGTCTGCCTCACGGTGGAGACGGTGGGCGGCGGCTTGTTCACAGCCACGGCGGTCCCCGAGACGCTGCGACGCACCAACCTCGGGGGACTTCAGCCGGGCGGCCGCGCGCACGTCGAGCGCGCCATGCGCGCCGATGGGCGGTTTGGGGGCCATATCGTGACGGGGCACATCGACGGCATTGGCCACGTGGCGGACGTGTATCCGGACGGGGAGGCGCGCGTCCTCGTCATCCGCGTCGATCCAGCCCTCGCGCGCTACATGGTGGACAAGGGATCCGTGGCCGTCGACGGCGTCAGCCTCACCATCATGCGCGCGGAGAAAGACAGGTTCTCCGTGTCCATCATTCCGCACACCCAGGCGGTCACGCGGTTTGGCGAGATCCGCGCGGGTGAGACCGTCAACATCGAGTGCGACGTGATCGCCAAGTACGTCGAGCGGCTCTTGACGTACCGCGGCGACGCGGGCGCGTCGGGCGGCATCGACGCGGCGTTTTTGGCGCGGCACGGGTTTTTGCGATAAGAGGGGGCATGGAGCATGAACACCATCGAAGAGGCGCTTGAAGATTTGCGCCAGGGCCGCGTCGTCATTGTCGTGGACGATGAGGACCGCGAGAACGAGGGGGATTTCGTCGCGCTCGGCAGCCGCGCCACGCCGGACGTGGTGAATTTCATGATCACGCACGGCCGGGGGCTTTTGTGCGTACCCATCACCGAAGCGCGCGCCAAGCGGCTCGGCCTCGAGGCGATGTACGAGCGCAACACGGACAATTACGGCACCGCCTTCACGGTGTCGGTCGATCTCGCCACCACGCACACCGGCATCTCGGCGTTCGAGCGGGCCGAG
>Ga0208683_100828_pt1 | contig 11152 bp, 4 predicted proteins | sample BED_Mat_host_9_1_FD_187141 | JGI IMG/M metagenome (GOLD analysis project Ga0208683, IMG submission 187141) | Extremophilic microbial mat communities from Yellowstone National Park, USA - BED_Mat_host_9_15 (SPAdes) (version 3) | ecosystem: Environmental > Aquatic > Thermal springs > Hot (42-90C) >... | reverse complement strand
AAAAAGTGCCGACGATCACTATGCCACAGAAAAACACCCTCCATACAAAAAACTTAAATCGTTGAAGAGATATAGATAAACGTCCAGTATCCTAAAATGAGGAATTGAAAGAGGAATAAGACCGCTGTGCCGCCAAGATACGTGCGCCCCCTGTATCCTAAAATGAGGAATTGAAAGTTACAGGCTGTACGCTCAGGGAGTACCCGTCGTAGTCCCTGTATCCTAAAATGAGGAATTGAAAGGATTTAACAAGGTGCCGGCGCCTAGCATTATACTCCACGGGTATCCTAAAATGAGGAATTGAAAGTAGAACAGGTCGATGTGTGCCCTAATAAACCCTGTGGATGGTATCCTAAAATGAGGAATTGAAAGTCGTCGAGGGTGACGGCGCTGCTCGCTGGCACAGGTATCGGTATCCTAAAATGAGGAATTGAAAGATTTCATGAGTATACCGAGCACCTACGCCATAGCTATGGGTATCCTAAAATGAGGAATTGAAAGTGGGGCTATTTATCTTCCCCCTACTTCGCCAAAGTAGTATCCTAAAATGAGGAATTGAAAGATTTTCTCCTTTGCCAGTTTAACCGCCTGAAGGACGGTATCCTAAAATGAGGAATTGAAAGAGTTTGATACTGATGCGGTTAGTAGGCACTTGAATGTATCCTAAAATGAGGAATTGAAAGTCTCCTTCGGTGGCCCCTTCAGGATTTCCTCTGCTAGGGTATCCTAAAATGAGGAATTGAAAGATGAAAACCTTTTCGTCAATTGCAGTGTAAAGTCTAACGTATCCTAAAATGAGGAATTGAAAGACGCAGTCCACAAGGGTATGAGTGGAAGCGATGAATTAGGTATCCTAAAATGAGGAATTGAAAGTATACGAGTTGTAAGCACCAGTAGGGTCTAACATAAGTATCCTAAAATGAGGAATTGAAAGCCGTAAACAATCCTGTCGTAACCCCAGCTGGGCGTGGGGGTATCCTAAAATGAGGAATTGAAAGTCGCATCCATCGTATGGTTCGTTGTAGCCGTGTTCTCGTATCCTAAAATGAGGAATTGAAAGACACCATCTTGGCGGGGAAGTGGGGCTTGGTGTTACAGTATCCTAAAATGAGGAATTGAAAGATCCTTCCCTTCCTGACCCTCCTGTTTCTCTTTTTGAGTATCCTAAAATGAGGAATTGAAAGCGAAGAAGTAGCGTATATCCGTGTCTGTGTATTCCGCGTATCCTAAAATGAGGAATTGAAAGAAAAGAGATTTCAGTTATTGCTGTGAGTGGGCGGGGGTCGGTATCCTAAAATGAGGAATTGAAAGCTATCCCTAAGCCTACTTACACGGGGGGTCAGAGCCTTTGTATCCTAAAATGAGGAATTGAAAGAAAGTAACTGGAAAACGACTAGTACGTCGCCAGCCTTGAGTATCCTAAAATGAGGAATTGAAAGAAATATACGATTTTAAGGGTAGTGCTATTATGAACACACAGTATCCTAAAATGAGGAATTGAAAGAGGGCGCCCTCCATCGACTTGTAGGTTCCCATTATTAGGTATCCTAAAATGAGGAATTGAAAGGCTATGCCGGAGCGAGCGTTCCACAATAGGTACACGTATCTGTATCCTAAAATGAGGAATTGAAAGATTGAAGCTCCCTGACACAGTTCTCAAGGAATCTCCTCTGGTATCCTAAAATGAGGAATTGAAAGTTTATAGACCATGCGAGAACACCATGTAACCACGTTACACGTATCCTAAAATGAGGAATTGAAAGAGCTAGTCTCTTCTCTCAAACTCCTCCCTGAGGAGCTGTATCCTAAAATGAGGAATTGAAAGTGACAGTGAAAGTCACGGAGGGGCTAGGCTATTCTAAATAGTATCCTAAAATGAGGAATTGAAAGTTTCATCAATTGCGGTGTAAACGTCGACAAGCTGGACTTTGGTATCCTAAAATGAGGAATTGAAAGTTGTTATCACGATTCAGACGGGCTTAGGTTATGCACTTAGTATCCTAAAATGAGGAATTGAAAGTACGATAACCCATTTAAGACCACCACACATAGACCAACGCGTATCCTAAAATGAGGAATTGAAAGCGTCCACTATTTCACTGGGGTCTGTGTGTATGGCGCCCCGCCGTATCCTAAAATGAGGAATTGAAAGATTATTTTTCGCTCTACCCCTAGTGGTATGACGTAGTGGTATCCTAAAATGAGGAATTGAAAGGGGGTGACGGGTACGGGTCAACCTACTACGCGCTACGCACCGGTATCCTAAAATGAGGAATTGAAAGCATTACTTATCGAACTAATGTTTACCACTCCGGGTGAAGTATCCTAAAATGAGGAATTGAAAGCCTTACACCTCCACCCTCCCTTTTCAAACCAAACTCAAGTATCCTAAAATGAGGAATTGAAAGCCGAGTAATACCCCTTCTTGTACCCCTTCCTTCTTATGATGTATCCTAAAATGAGGAATTGAAAGCTAAATAGATTTGTCTCATCCTTTTAGTTAGGTGTTTTCTGTATCCTAAAATGAGGAATTGAAAGCTGAACTTTACTCGCCCTCCCCCTGCTCTCCCTTCTACGTATCCTAAAATGAGGAATTGAAAGTCAGCTACGCGGGCTGGCTCCCCCTGCCGGAGGGCCTGGGTATCCTAAAATGAGGAATTGAAAGTAGCCACCAACCAGGAGACGACTCAGGCGTACCTCGCCGGTATCCTAAAATGAGGAATTGAAAGGCCTCGGCGCGCCTTCTAGTATTCATACGGGTTCCTCTTCGTATCCTAAAATGAGGAATTGAAAGTTCGAGTTCCCCTTCTACCCCGCAGGGCTGAACACCATGTATCCTAAAATGAGGAATTGAAAGTGCTCCCAGCTTCCGATTGACTCCCCGTTGATGGCGGTGTGTATCCTAAAATGAGGAATTGAAAGAGGCGGTACCCGGTCAGACCCTCACCGTGGAGATAGTATCCTAAAATGAGGAATTGAAAGTTCATAAGGCGTTAAGCAATGCCTAGTAAAAATGAGATAAGTATCCTAAAATGAGGAATTGAAAGTTGTTACAAAGTATGTCTTCCCGCGCTCTGCACCATTTTTGTATCCTAAAATGAGGAATTGAAAGGTGCGTATACTCTACCACAGTTACCACACTCGAGAAGGTATCCTAAAATGAGGAATTGAAAGATCAGTATCCCGGCTAGCACCACGTCTATATCGGGTAGTATCCTAAAATGAGGAATTGAAAGATGCCTAATAGACTTAGTTCCAAAAAGCCAGCCTAACAGGTATCCTAAAATGAGGAATTGAAAGATACTTACCCTTTTGGGGGTAGGTGTTGGATTAGTGAGTATCCTAAAATGAGGAATTGAAAGACTATTTCTTTTATAGAAAGAGCACCCCACAAGTTAGCACGTATCCTAAAATGAGGAATTGAAAGGCAACTCTAGAGCTAATCCAACTGGCAATACGGTTACGTATCCTAAAATGAGGAATTGAAAGAAGCATACGTGGTTAACACCCCAGTGTGGCCCTGGCTATGTATCCTAAAATGAGGAATTGAAAGTTGAAACTTATACTTTGATAGTTCACTTTCTTAAACGACACGTATCCTAAAATGAGGAATTGAAAGGCTAGGAACGCAGATTAACGTAAAGAAAATCGAAAAGTATCCTAAAATGAGGAATTGAAAGATATACCCTTAGATGCGGGCTTCACAGCTGACGTCTACATGTATCCTAAAATGAGGAATTGAAAGGCCCCCAGGGAGCGGATTGGGAACCCCGCTAGAATAGGTATCCTAAAATGAGGAATTGAAAGGCAGCTTGCAACATACGCAGCATGTTGATATTCGTGTATCCTAAAATGAGGAATTGAAAGTAATCGCTTATACGTCTTAATAGTTTTGGTGGACACCTGTATCCTAAAATGAGGAATTGAAAGTGTTAGGCGTCTTAGGCGCCCGTCGTTCAGGCGGGTGTATCCTAAAATGAGGAATTGAAAGACGGCTGAGGGTTTCTGTTTACCAGTGCTTGAAGCGGTATCCTAAAATGAGGAATTGAAAGGTAGACACCCCTGCTTATAGCCGCGTCCGCTGTTAGGTGTATCCTAAAATGAGGAATTGAAAGTGGCAAATACTACACATCAATAACCACCTTAACCCCCAGTATCCTAAAATGAGGAATTGAAAGCTATTGTAAAACTCTGCTAAAATACCTGCTAACTGCTCGTATCCTAAAATGAGGAATTGAAAGAACGACATAGATAAACACCAAGACACCTAACACAACCGCAAGTATCCTAAAATGAGGAATTGAAAGTTGAGTTGGCTCTCTATTTCTTGTTCTAACGACATGTATCCTAAAATGAGGAATTGAAAGTATACAGCTCCTTCTTAGCAACCAGGTCTTCGAAGGTCGGGTATCCTAAAATGAGGAATTGAAAGCGAAGCCGCCTACTTTGACCCGTCTTCCGCCGTCCCAGTATCCTAAAATGAGGAATTGAAAGAGTTGTTCTACACTATAAACCTTTCTATATAACTTGGTATCCTAAAATGAGGAATTGAAAGTAGAGGCAATAATGACACTTGAGAAGGGCTACGGGTATCCTAAAATGAGGAATTGAAAGATACTTATATCTGATTCCTGTTCTAACTCTAAGAGTTCCTGTATCCTAAAATGAGGAATTGAAAGCGACTTTGACTTTGATTTTAACACCATCAACAATAGTATCCTAAAATGAGGAATTGAAAGCTGAAGTAGCCTATCCCAGCACCAATCACAGCGAGTATCCTAAAATGAGGAATTGAAAGTTAGCGTTTACTGATGTAGCGAAAATGACACTAACAGTATCCTAAAATGAGGAATTGAAAGTAGACATATCACTCAACCACCTGTATCTTTCGGTCTTTTTGTATCCTAAAATGAGGAATTGAAAGGTGAACGCTAAAGAGTGTTGCGGCAGCAGTTTAACGTACCAGTATCCTAAAATGAGGAATTGAAAGAAGCCAGGGCGCGCCCCAGGCACGCACACCTATGCGTGTGTATCCTAAAATGAGGAATTGAAAGTAACAAGCCGTACCGGGTGTAGTGCAACCTGGTGTTGTATCCTAAAATGAGGAATTGAAAGACGTAATCAAGCGGTGTGGGAAGTGCAAGAAGAGGTACTGTATCCTAAAATGAGGAATTGAAAGGTTGAAGTGCGTAGCAGGATACACGTCTTATTAGAGGGTATCCTAAAATGAGGAATTGAAAGCCTATCGCTCTCCTATCAACCCCCAACTCCTCATCATTCTGTATCCTAAAATGAGGAATTGAAAGTAGCCATGGTAGTCCTCGATGTACACGATTTCGGCTTCACGTATCCTAAAATGAGGAATTGAAAGTTTTAACTCACCTTGTTACCCAAGATATGGTTCGCTATATGTATCCTAAAATGAGGAATTGAAAGTTAGGTACCGCCAGTATGTTCTTGAATATGTGTTCAGCGTATCCTAAAATGAGGAATTGAAAGTAGCGAAAACCAGAATACCCTTCACTGTAAGCGTCAGAGTATCCTAAAATGAGGAATTGAAAGAAAACGACACCGAGTCGCAGTGTGCTCATCTACAAGAGCTGTATCCTAAAATGAGGAATTGAAAGACTTTCGGCTTGCCTTATCAAAATGGTAGTGCTGGGTATCCTAAAATGAGGAATTGAAAGGCACTGATACACAAGCACTTACAACAATCACATGAACCCCAGTATCCTAAAATGAGGAATTGAAAGGAAGCCCCGCCGGTGTTGCTATTTGGGTTTCCTTCACGGGTATCCTAAAATGAGGAATTGAAAGGGTTCGCTTCCCCCATCTTCGTTACACACTGAATGTATCCTAAAATGAGGAATTGAAAGAAGTGAATATTTCCGCGTCTATGGGTATGAAGCCGAACTCGTATCCTAAAATGAGGAATTGAAAGACAGTATAACAGAGTTCAAGGTGTTCAGGAGTCTGTGGCGGTATCCTAAAATGAGGAATTGAAAGAAAGGTCGGAACCTTCTCGTGGTGGAGGGGGTCTGGTCTGGTATCCTAAAATGAGGAATTGAAAGTTAGTTCCGTGGTAACCGAAGGAGCCGTGTCCACCACTATGTATCCTAAAATGAGGAATTGAAAGTTAAGCACCAGAGTTCACGGTTCTTAGCTTCGTATGGCTGGTATCCTAAAATGAGGAATTGAAAGGATACTCCGCCTCTAGTGAGCTACCCCTCAGCTGAAGCCTCGGGTATCCTAAAATGAGGAATTGAAAGCTTCAAGTGGATGCACAACAATAAACTACGTTGCCGTATCCTAAAATGAGGAATTGAAAGTTACCCATTCCATACACCCTCCACCACCCACTCAGGTCTGTATCCTAAAATGAGGAATTGAAAGATGTTCTCCACATCCTTCTCCCTATCACCTTCTATAAACGTATCCTAAAATGAGGAATTGAAAGACCTCCACTTTGTAGTCAGCAAGTATTAAAGCCGTATAAGTATCCTAAAATGAGGAATTGAAAGTTGAAATGATATCTTTTAGTGTCATATGACACTGTTTTGTATCCTAAAATTAGGAATTGAAAGACTGCTATGGCATGGACAGTCGCACACTACTTGGGGCGCGTATCCTAAAATGAGGAATTGAAAGTATACCCGCCTCAACTTACCCACCTCTCCTCTTCGCCTCGTATCCTAAAATGAGGAATTGAAAGAGTTCTCAGCCGCCCTACCCTTATACTCGTCAAAGTTCCGTATCCTAAAATGAGGAATTGAAAGATCGTATCGAGAAGTGTACCACTTTTTAGCCTCGTTAGTATCCTAAAATGAGGAATTGAAAGACTCTCAGCTCATCTTCCATCGACTCCAGAACCTGAGTATCCTAAAATGAGGAATTGAAAGTCACCGATTATTGCGAATGACCAACCCATTCTTGTATCCTAAAATGAGGAATTGAAAGACACCTCGCAGACACTCAACGGTGCAACGAGGCCGGTATCCTAAAATGAGGAATTGAAAGCTAAAGAAGTGCGCGCATCACACGCGTGAAAACACTTCAGTATCCTAAAATGAGGAATTGAAAGACGTCCCGCCATAGACTCCTGAACACTTTGAACTCTCTGGTATCCTAAAATGAGGAATTGAAAGCTAAGACCATTCAGAACATACTCACCATGCGGACCATGTATCCTAAAATGAGGAATTGAAAGAGATAGGGTCTCCAAGCTTTTTGCTCCGGTTGTTAAGGCTGTATCCTAAAATGAGGAATTGAAAGGAGTTGCCTCCGGCGTTGAGCCTGGAGGTATATATGTATCCTAAAATGAGGAATTGAAAGACTTCTCTGTTTTAACTGTTCAGCAATAGGCACTGTTGTATCCTAAAATGAGGAATTGAAAGAGTATGTTTATGACAACCTTCCTGGCTTCAGAACTGTATCCTAAAATGAGGAATTGAAAGTTTCTTGGACGCGGGTGAATAAGCAGGTATTCACCCACGTGTATCCTAAAATGAGGAATTGAAAGGCTACTGGCCTAAGACCAAGAAGTGGACAGTCGTGGGTATCCTAAAATGAGGAATTGAAAGCCAAGTTCACCCGCGTAGTGGTGTCACCATGACGCGGTATCCTAAAATGAGGAATTGAAAGATTTTTTACTCACCTATGGGGCGAACAAGAATAAGGTCGTGTATCCTAAAATGAGGAATTGAAAGATGATAGGCTGCTCCGGAACGGCCAGTACCTCCTCGTGTATCCTAAAATGAGGAATTGAAAGAGAAAGAGGAGGCTGAAAACAGAGTGAGGGGGTGGATTTGTATCCTAAAATGAGGAATTGAAAGAACACACCTCCGTAGGTACTAGGGTTCATTGTTGCCGCTAGTATCCTAAAATGAGGAATTGAAAGGTCTAGAATGAAGGACAGAAGCACGGCGTAAGCCTCCAAGTATCCTAAAATGAGGAATTGAAAGTCATCTATCCCCCATCTGGTCCAGTTATCCGGCCACGTATCCTAAAATGAGGAATTGAAAGATGTACTTGCGACGCTCCATCGCATAAGTTACATATTCACGTATCCTAAAATGAGGAATTGAAAGAGCTCACAGACACCGCGGACAGGGGTGCTTGAGCCTGGTTCGGTATCCTAAAATGAGGAATTGAAAGACTCATCCCTGAGGACACGGGGGTCCAGAAGGTAGTGTGTATCCTAAAATGAGGAATTGAAAGAACGTAGGCCAACCTCTTGGCCAGCCACCTATGAGTATCCTAAAATGAGGAATTGAAAGAGCATGGCTAGTGCGGCCTCGGTGAGCTCCTGGATCCGGTATCCTAAAATGAGGAATTGAAAGATTTTGTCGTCATGGTTGCAATCAGGGCACGTAACGAACCCGTATCCTAAAATGAGGAATTGAAAGGGGTGGAGTGGTAACACTGTTAACCTCCAGCTTTTAGCTGGTATCCTAAAATGAGGAATTGAAAGTAATTACCTAAACCCTTGTAAACTGACCTTTTCGCCTTAAGTATCCTAAAATGAGGAATTGAAAGATGTCTATTAGCTCACTTAAAAGGCGTAACCCAATTAACATGTATCCTAAAATGAGGAATTGAAAGATTCTCTCCGTTGTGTAGACGGTGAACTCGCCGAACGAGTATCCTAAAATGAGGAATTGAAAGAAGCATTGTTGGTACCTCTGGGTGCTACAAGGTTGTTTGTATCCTAAAATGAGGAATTGAAAGTATATCAGTTATCTTCTCCACCTTATTCCTGAAATACTGTATCCTAAAATGAGGAATTGAAAGTCTACCACTGAGGCAAATGGGTCGGCAAGTCTCATCTTCTGTATCCTAAAATGAGGAATTGAAAGGGGCTGACGCGTTGTTATGCTAGACTGTTCACGTAGTGTATCCTAAAATGAGGAATTGAAAGTGGCTCTCCTGGGGTGTGGGGGGCTGAGGCTGTTCGTCTAGTATCCTAAAATGAGGAATTGAAAGTCCTCCCTCGAGGTGGAGTGTGTCCAGACCTCGGTATCCTAAAATGAGGAATTGAAAGAAACCTCAAACGCAAGACAGTTCGTCCAGCGCTTCAAGTATCCTAAAATGAGGAATTGAAAGACCGCGTTGGCCTTACAGTTATCGGGAAGCACGGATGACCTGTATCCTAAAATGAGGAATTGAAAGCAACGTCGATCGCCTGTTTTACAACGAAATAGACGCGTATCCTAAAATGAGGAATTGAAAGCCAATATAGGTGGCCTGAATGGGTAACCTAACCAAACTCAGTATCCTAAAATGAGGAATTGAAAGACGATATAGCGCGCATCAAATGTAACCCGAAGAACTTCGGGTATCCTAAAATGAGGAATTGAAAGCAAGTTCGGGGTCCTCAATCTTGATCAAGGCTCTCCACCCTGTATCCTAAAATGACGAATTGAAAGTCCACGTGCTTGCGTTCACCGATAACAATGCGTGCGAGTATCCTAAAATGAGGAATTGAAAGCAAAGTATTTTTTCCGCATACTCAAGTTTTCGATTTTCGGGTATCCTAAAATGAGGAATTGAAAGTCGTAAGTAGCAATAGCGAACTTTGTGACTTCCGTCCGTATCCTAAAATGAGGAATTGAAAGAGCTGGTGTGTAGGGGACGCATGAGCGGGATAACCCCAGGTATCCTAAAATGAGGAATTGAAAGATAGCTCCATCATCTTGATGTAACTCTCTGAATGGGTTGGTATCCTAAAATGAGGAATTGAAAGAAGATAAGGGTTGGCGATGATTATGACGTTGATATATTGTATCCTAAAATGAGGAATTGAAAGAACACAGCCATCTCTAGAAGTGTTTTCCCCTCTGGGTATCCTAAAATGAGGAATTGAAAGTTCGTTAGTGGTGTTCAAAACGCTTTCAGCAAGGTGTTGTATCCTAAAATGAGGAATTGAAAGAAAGAAAAAGCACCAACAAAAACCCAATCCGAAACACCATGTATCCTAAAATGAGGAATTGAAAGACCCACACAACCCGCTACTATGGTTCACGTCCGTCGTATCCTAAAATGAGGAATTGAAAGACATATATTGTATCGCTTGGACTCAAGTTTATTAGTATGTATCCTAAAATGAGGAATTGAAAGCTTATACTTGTATTGTTACCAGCTAATGATAATCTCAAATTGTATCCTAAAATGAGGAATTGAAAGGATACGTTTTCTTTTGTTGGTTTTACATCCACCTCTTCATGTATCCTAAAATGAGGAATTGAAAGATGTCTATGCCATTTAGTTCTACGTATTGATGACCACTTGTATCCTAAAATGAGGAATTGAAAGTTACCTTAATCTACATTGGTACCGCGTCCACCACATTGTATCCTAAAATGAGGAATTGAAAGTCCTCGAATCTGGGTGCCTCCTGCTCAGCCTGCCTGATTGTATCCTAAAATGAGGAATTGAAAGTGAGTTGGGTAACAAGGACACTTGCCAACATCTTCATTTGTATCCTAAAATGAGGAATTGAAAGCTAACAAGCCTAACGATGTCCATGATACCTAATAGTTATGTATCCTAAAATGAGGAATTGAAAGTGGTTAAGTGCGACTCTAAGGAGAGGGAGAACATAAACAGTATCCTAAAATGAGGAATTGAAAGGCTCTACAACATGGAGGCGCAGCAACTCACCCCGCAAGTATCCTAAAATGAGGAATTGAAAGTAAACCCAAGTAGGCTAACCTTTTGGCTAGCCACCTGTGGTATCCTAAAATGAGGAATTGAAAGATCACTGGTCCAATTCACGCTGTCACGCCTCCGCGTATCCTAAAATGAGGAATTGAAAGGGTTTAAATGCCAATGCGTTTACCAATACACTTAACACAGTATCCTAAAATGAGGAATTGAAAGATGAGTAGGTTATCACAGTTTGAATCAACAACCGCAAGTATCCTAAAATGAGGAATTGAAAGCATTATCCGCTTGAACACAGGGTAATCCCACTCGAGTGGTATCCTAAAATGAGGAATTGAAAGCATCGTAGGCGTCATTCAACCCATACTTAGCTAGGTAGGTATCCTAAAATGAGGAATTGAAAGCCTTCTTCCTGGCTGCTCGCCCAGGACGCACACTTGTATCCTAAAATGAGGAATTGAAAGAAAAAAAAAGGAGAAGTGAAGAACTA
>Ga0208683_100827_pt1 | contig 11169 bp, 3 predicted proteins | sample BED_Mat_host_9_1_FD_187141 | JGI IMG/M metagenome (GOLD analysis project Ga0208683, IMG submission 187141) | Extremophilic microbial mat communities from Yellowstone National Park, USA - BED_Mat_host_9_15 (SPAdes) (version 3) | ecosystem: Environmental > Aquatic > Thermal springs > Hot (42-90C) >... | reverse complement strand
TCTAGGGGATACCTCCTATATAGTTTTAAAACTCTATTATTTGGGATCACAATTATAAAATTACTGTATTTTTTGATATCCTCAAAACCCTCTATAGCATAATTCATAAAGGCCTGCCCTTCTGCACCGAAGGGGAGAGTAACAAATGATATCACCCTATTACTAGGATTCATCTCTTTGAATATTCTGGCTATCTCTGGTGATACACCCGTTCCGATTGAGTGTCCCAAACCTGCCATTATTAATATCGTATTACAGTCAGATATTCCATTTTTTAAATTGTCCTCTGATTCTATGGCGCACTCTTTAGGAACATCAGGGTTGCCGCACCAGGATAAACCTCTCATGCTGTGCTTGCATATGGTGATACTGCCTTTTATTCTGGAGCTTATGTAGCTTACCCCATTCAAATAAACATTGACCAAAAGGGACTCTGGTATACCGTAGTCAAGAAGCCTTTCAGTCAGCTTATTGCCAGCATGACCGACACCTATTATCTTAATTTTCGGAACGTATTCTTCAGATTGAAATAACCGATGTTCTTCAACCTCACTGCTGATACCCTTTCCATTCGATTTAGTTGCTTGTCCTTTTTCAAAACTCATATCGGCCAATACTCTGATTTTATGTTTTTTCATTATATAAGCATTCATTACATTCAGATAAGATTTTTAATTGCCCCTCTCTTAAATTAATTATTATAACATCAAGCCAAGGCAAATGAGTTATGACCTAGATGTCTTTCAGAGCGTATTTGAGCATATAATTTATCGAGGCCCCTTAGCTGCATCAGTTCTTAATCATCGCATCAACAGAAGCAATGTTTGCAATGAGAAGAAGAAAGAAACAATTTGAAAAAATTTCTTGGTTTCTAGAAACCCCTTGTTTATCAGTTCTAGAAAAGATAATGCTTATTCATGCATTGACTAATTTTATTCAGTGATAAATGAATTATTGTCTAGTAAATAGAAAAAGATACTTGAGAATTATAGTTATGATCCTATATCGATGAAGATATATTTTGGATATCTGGGATCCATATTATAATTTCCAAATGAGAACAACTCAGCAAATGGCTTAAGACACATTTTCAATCCAATATCAATAGTAAAAAAATACCTTTCATTTTCACAGCCAGAAAGAAATTTATCTCCCTGCTCCCTCCGTTTAGATTGTAATAGTGGCCGAACGTTGCTAGATTTTCAAAATTTTCTCAGTATCTCATTGCTGATAAATCTTACATTATATGGGATGAGCCTGAACATAGCAATTAATATTGATATTTGCATTCTTATGAAACTTTACGATTCAAATTAATCACAGACTCAGGACATTTAATATGAAGAACTTGAGAAATAGTTACTTATTCTTATAGACAGGGGAGCAGATCAAATAGCGTAAGTTGAGGCAATATTATGGAAATATAATTTAAACTGGGTCAATAGGTAGAGACAATTTTTGTAAACAAAATATCCTGAGGATTAATTCGATAGATCTGAATGGTAAAGAATGGATGGACCTGATCTTTGCAAGGAGATTTATGAAAACATCGAGCATGTTAAAGGGTCTATCCCTCATGCAATTATTTTCTTCCTACAGGGAATACTTCCATTTGGAGAGAGAATTAAAGTCAAATAAACTGTGCATCCGATCCACAAGAAACCTATTGTATTTGCTCAATTCCCATACAGGGGATCAATATCCTGATATGCCTTCTCTTAATTTATCATTGATTAGTAGCGGTTCATAAATCCCCAATCAATTCATAATATTTCGATGTCTGACATATATGTCAAGCATTAATGCAACACACTTTGAGTAAAAATGTCATAAACGCCGTGGGGGAGAGTGATAATAAAAGTTAAAATCCATACCATTTATATTATATGTATTTTAATAATAATAGTAGAAAATATAACTTTTCTTTAAATACTCGGAGTTCGAAGTTTGAAATATAATAACGTAAATATATGGTAGTGAATATAATATAATAAAAATGCAAAAGTTATCTGTCATATCTTTCTATCTTCTCTTCCCTTAACATAACTAAGCTAACTAAGGTAACTAACCTAACTGCATCTCCCCATAGTTTATTTCAATATCCTATTAAGTATTGCGATATCTTAAACTTACAATTGAAATTCTCTGGGAAAAGGTCAAAATAAAGGGCCAATTTTTAAAGATAAGCGATCAGGCAGTATATTTTTACCTTTTGAATGCGATACCTCCGAAAACTCAATAACTGGTTATATTTTTTGAATAGGTTGAGGATCCTTACCCTCATCTTATTGACTTTTTCTCGTTTGATAGTGAGAAAAATAATTTTATAGATAATGTTATTTTATCAGACACAAAGGCTCCGTGAAAACATGATTTCATTATTCTCTCCCATTACTCTTCAGGTTTCAGGCCAAGCCTGGACAGAGATCGGAGAGGGAATTATTGTTTTTATCATTGCTATTATGGTATCAACATGGATTTATCTTAACCAGGATGAAATGACCTGGAAGGAATACGGCATATTTATGATTTGGACCATGATTTTCGCCTCCGTAATGATTGGATTGATCACCTAGAGTCTCAACGATTTTCTCATGTATGGAAGCTGGCTTATATTTTCCGCATCTTTGCTGACCTGGAAGAAGAAAAAACAAGATGAGGAAGATTAATCAATATGGCTATCGGTGACTATCGGGGGTCATCGGTCTGATTTCCATTTCTATATTGTTTGAGATTACAGGCCTGCACAGTCCAAAAATCACTCTCAGAATACACTTGTAAAGGTCAAAATGAAGGGGTAAATTTGCGAGGGGAAGGATCAGATAATATAAATGATATCCCATTGAACAACGGTCCTTCTTAATATCACGGTTCAATAATTTTAAAGAAAACTATATTTTCCCAGGGTACATATATAGTAACATTTCCCACCAACTCAATATCCTCCAAAGTAAGTTCGCTTTCGATATCGATGATTTTACCTTTTATGAGGCCTCCGGCTGTATAAATAAATATAATTATATTTGTATCTACATCCTGTTTAAAGTCCCTAAATATGCTGGCCGCTAAATCGTTGTATTCTTCATCTTCTTTTGCAATTAACCTGAAGAAAATAAAAATGATAGGTAGCAAAAAGAAAACAAAGGAAATAATAAAATAATCCAAAAAATATTGTTCCCAGTATGAATTTATTATCCGGAAATTTTCAAGGTAAATTAATGAAAAGAAGTATGTAAAAATTATCCATCCATTGATAAAACTAAAGGAAGTAAAATACGTTGATTTTACCAAAATATACTTTAGAGATTCTGCTATGTTTGGCCTTTTCTTTTTGGAGCTGAATTTAATATTAATACCAGAAAGTAAAAGAATAAAGGCGATATAAATAAGCGCAGCGTAAGTAAAAAACAATGGAGTGAACACAAAAAAATTAGTCGGTGACCTATTTATTCTTAGTAATGATAAGAAGATAAAATATACAATAACGAAGAACATAAAATTATACAAAACTTTTAAAAAATTAGCAGTGCTTAATATAAATTGAAGGTCTATGTCTTTCATTTGCCTATTTTTGAGTCTTACCTTTTGTTTCTTAAACAAGGTCCTAATAATTTTATTGCGGTATCTATCATTTAAATACTTCGTTGAATACCAAAATATGACAATTGAAAAGACACCTGAAAAAGCACTAGCAATTAGGCTACTCCAGAACGTTGAGTACACCATTATTAAAGGCTAGCTATCAAATAAATATTATTATTCACTTCTTTTGGCAATAGTATCATACATTCTATGTTTTATTAAAGATGCCTTATACTGAATAGTAAAAAATTAACTCGTAGCCCCCTAGTAAATGCCAAATTAAAGGGTCAAATTTGCGAGATGAGAGGCCAGGTAATCTTAACTAATTGGCTCAAACCTCCAATATTTTCATAATTATTCTTCTATCCATACTCTATCGGATTAATTAATCGAGTTAATTAATCTAAATTCTTATTCATTCCTCTTGGGTTTGAATCGTTTAACGGAGGGAGCTCGCCATGTTCGTTAAAGTATTCATTCAATAACCTTTCTTCCTCTTTTCTGGGATCTTCGTTCTCTATGATTTTCCAAAATATTGCTATGTCGGGTTCGCTTTTGATAATAAAATTATTTATTTTTATATTTGTATTTTGAGATCTACCTGGATTTCTATAATGCGAAAATTTGTTCCTTAATCCTCCCTTACCCCTGGTACTGCCTATATAGAGTATGTCACTTTCGCCTTCGAGTCTACAGATTCTTTCATTTTTTAATGCTATAACATATACCCCAGGTTTTTTGGGCATATCATTATAAGCTTTGTCAAATGATTCACTTTTCTGGAACCCTACCAAATCAGAACTATCTGTTTTAAGTCACCTTCTTTACAATAATATCTTAGATATTAGAGGATTTCTAATATCTAGATGCCATGAAAAAAGTATTCTGGACACTCTGTTATGACCGTAACAGAGTGAGAACCGTAGAAATAAATAACAATACAGGGCTAACAATATTAAAAATCTTGAAGAAGATAAAATACAATCAACCTTATTTTTAATCGTCTGATGATTTTGCCCAATTAGGAGGGTAGCTGGAGAATCCCATAAACTCTCAAACAATTAGGGGTGTTAAAAAGGGTCGGTTTGTGCTTACCTCATTTCCCGTTTCCTTAGCATAATTCTTAGTTACCAGAGGAAAATAAATTTATTTTCTAATTATTATACAGACAGCTAATGAAAGAAAAATCCTGAAAATTGATGAAACACAGATATATATTTCATATACTAAGGGATGTAACATGTTCATTCTTTTCTTTGTCGTACTTCATTATTATTTCGTATTAAATGAATGCAAGGACGTCATGATCTATTCTATACTCAAGAACTTCCCAGAAGGTTTGCCATACAATTCTATGGCCCTCTCATGAATAAAGTTTATTCGTACCAGATCTGGTAAAATATTGGAGTTTTTAGAAATCCTCAACAATCTAAGATTAAAAGTTTATATTATAAGTGGAGGAAAAACAGCTTGGCGATGGCATGCCCAAAACCCTCATTACCCAAGTCACAACATGCTTTGTAGGCTTCTAAGAACAACCTCGTACCTAACTTATAGGGGTGAGCCACAGCTCCGAAGAGTACATGTGCCTTGGCTAATTTCTCATCACCGTTAATTAATGCATAAAGCATGAGGGCTAATCGAGACATCGGGTCTCCAGGGGCGATTAACTGGACTAAGGACTTACTATCAAGCCTACCTACTAACCCCCTAAACTCTTCAACCAATTCATCAACATCAACACCAAGTCTCTTAAATAAATCCAACTTCTCCTTCTCTAAAATCTCTTTTTGAAAATCATTAGTTAATTTTCCTCTTAACCACTCAATAGCGTTACCGTCTCCCATGACTGCCAATACAGTATCCCTACAGTTTCTCCTCTTCGTTGAATCATCAATTGACTCACACTCCTTATATCCATCCTCTAACGCAGGCAGGAACTCACGACGTATCTCGTCTTTAAACGTCCTAATCAACTCCGCTGGTTGAACTATAAGCCTTCCCTTAAGCTCACCGCTTAATCTACCCTTCGGGGTGAGTAGGACGTTGAGCATTAGCCTAGTCAAGACCGAGACCACTTTATTGATGTTCAGTATTGCCCAATGCTTATTAAACAATTCATTAACTCCATCGATATTGTTAATTAGGGCTAGGGATACGAGGTAATTACCAAGTCTAGCCGATGCGAAGGTGAGGTATGTCGCCGTGAGCTTAAAATTTTCCTTCTTAAAGGCCTCCTCGTATAACTGTCGAAAACTATCAACCATCTCATTACTAGTCAACGGGTTCTTGACAGCCCCAACACGCAATACCCAACCACGAGTAGCTAGGTAGCTTCCATAGTCATCAACTTCTCTCCACTCCTCAGCCGCCTCACTAAATAGTCTTGCTGTCTCATCACCAAGCTCATCATTACTAAGCCTATACATTGCCAATACGTGCTTAAGAAATGATGATGCCCTAAGGATTGCTTCCATAACCGCCTCATTATTAGCCTTGATGAATCTGGACTCGATATAGCTCATGAAGTCTTTATCATTCAGCAACTCCCTAACCTCTCCCTTCTCAATCCTCTCCTTCAACTTATCGAGCTCCCTACACACCTCCTCAGCCCTCTTAACCACATCGATGTGTAAATACCCCTCCATACGTTTCCTCATATTTTCATGCCTTAACGCTGGGATTAACGCAAACGCCCAGGCAATGATTCTTAGATGGGACTTAATATCGCCCAACTCATTCAGCAAATCAACAACCTTACCAACCACACCCTCAATTTCCTCCTCACTGAAATATCCAGGGTAAGTCCCGAGTAATTCGGCGTAGGTGGCTATTGCATGAACGAGGGACCAGACATGTTTCTCAACCTCACCACCATGTTTATCCAACCTATTATTCAACTCCTCGAATACGTATTTAGCCGTATCACGGTCAAGGTACCTTATATCCGATGCGGAGAATAGTAATTCAAGGTATCTATGAAACACATAATCATGCAACGGCTCTAAAGTACCTAGTATTGGCTTAACGCTACTTGCTGATGCGACATCCTGTATGGCGAATGAAGCTATGTATAACGCCGCATCGGCATAACCAGGCTCGATATTATTGCCCAACACAGCGGCCCTGACAATAATCGAGACTAGACCAAGCCCATAAAACGCCTCAACATTACTAATACTGCCCCTATTCCTGGCGTTATTGAGGACCTTATTTATCTCGCTAATAGTCTCATTGTACTTATCAACGAATGAATCAACCAAAACGCCTGCATTGTCCTTGAGGATTAAGCGTCGTATTAATGGTGGGATTTCGTTACCAACGAGTAGGTAATCATCAATTCCACACTCATTTAAAGCACCATTGAGAGATTCAGCAACATCCTTAGGTAAGTCCTCAGCCTTAGGTAATGGAATACTTACTGAGCGGCCTAAGCCATGCCCAATAATCAGTGCAGCCCTCTTCCAACAGTTATTTGAAAGTGGTTCGAGAGCGAGATTGAGCCTCTCGCCAGTAAAGAATGTCAGGTTATCCTCGGCTTCCTCCCGCTTCATTTCCTCAAAGGCCTCTAGTTCACTTTGGACTCTGTCATAACCCCAACCCAAGGCCTCAACGAGCCAATTCAGCCCATTTTTGATGTATTTCTCCTTTTCTCCTCGTAATCCAGCGAGCTCCTTGAGCGTCTCCTCAACCAAGTCCTCGTGCTCTATTGACAACAGCTTGGCGATTGGCTCCAAGTCCTCCTCTCTCAAATCTGTTAGTTGTATGTCTTTCAACGAGTCCTTATCCAAGAGCCTCCAAATTCCTCCAACATTAGTTGCCTTTGTTATGTATGTGATCCCCTCCGGGATAGGTCCGTAGGTTGCGTGTAGCATTAAAGGTACCGAAACCTTCTTTGCTAAGTTCATGCTTCTCCCTAGCATGACGTCCCATATGTAGTGGGCAAAGAATATCTTCGGCTCACTAACCTTCAACGCCTCACTAATATCCTTAGCTTCGCACTTCCTTTCGCGGAGCCACACCCCAGCGTACTTGGCAACCAGCGTGTAACCACCACTAAATCCCTGCTTAACAATCTGGACCAATTCCTCTGGTACGGAATGGCAACCCGAGTAACCCCCAATGATCCCACGAAGGAAGTCCTCATCCCTAAGGTCAACATCGACTTTGCTACCTCCAACGCCCTCCAACGCCCTCTTAAGCTCTTCATCCTCCTTCGAATCTGTCTTAACGAGGTCATAAAGCTCAGAGGGGAGAACTACCATGACCCGCGCGCCCTTCACTCCCATTAATTTCTTAAGCTCCTTTAGGGTAAATTCTATTTCCTTGAGACTATGCCCCCTTTGCATCGTTGCCGGCTCGAGGTAAGCTTCGATCGGGGACGGGTCGTAAATAAGCAGGAAGCTCCTACCTGTAGCCTCATTCAGTACATTCTCGATACTCGATGCGGCCCCTGGCTCTAACTTATCCACGCGTATCAAGGCATTCACATGCGTGTCGATGTCGTCTAACCCTCCGAGGAGCGCGCGCCACGCCGCGTATGTGGCCAGGGTCGACTTCCCAACACCTTTAGGGCCAACCAAAGCAACCCTGCCTTCACTCTTCAATTTACTCAGAACATCCCTAGCAACATCTTGGAACCTACCTGAATTTACGAGACGAATGATATCTTTAGGAGTATTGATTTTTATCTTTGGAACCCCGACCTCGACTAGGAAACTGCTGTAGAGTAATCCTTTCTCAACATCTTCTATGAAGAAAAGCGGCGCGCCAACACTCCAACTCTCAAACTTACTCTTAAGCATCTCATGCTCCTCAATTAAACTCCTTAGCTCATCTGACAAAGATTTAACTTGATCCCTAAAATTCCTAAAGTCCTCCCTCAACTCAGCTAGTTCATTCAGTATGTTCCCGTACTCCCTCTCGAGCTCATCTAGTTTTTTCCGGATTCCATTCAGGTCTCGCAAATGGTACTCTAACTCTCTTATTCTCCCCTCTAAATCCTCCAACTCATCACCAAATACCCTTTTCAGGTAGGCCTCACTATCCCCGGGTCTTAAGCCGTTCTTCTCATCCAGCTTATAGCAAAGCATCCTCCTCTCCGATTCGTTCAAGGAGTCCCAGTACTTCTTCAGCCCGAAGATTTTATTGAGAGGTCTACCTTCATTTCCCTTGAGGTGCTTTATGAACTCATATAACCCGCCACCAGCTAAGAGCACCGCTAACAAATATGGAGACACTGGTAGGAATGCTGCAAATCCCACCCAATTCCTGAAGGCTAAAGCGACAAAGGAGCTTACACCCAAGACTCCCTCCACCTCCCCCCTGCGATTCTCCTTTTCATCAAGGTCATGCTTTATTGCTTCTATATTGTCGCCCCTCGCAATACGAACCTCTACGTCGCGAAAGACCTCCCTCAGGAGCCTCAAAGGATAACCGTCATCCAGCTTAACTAAGTCGAGTATCTTCTTCTTTAGTTCCTCGTCGAATTTATCCTTGTAGGTCAACCCTTCTATCAGTCCATTCAAGTACTCCTTGGCCTCCTTTTCTTTTACCCTGTGCCTAACAGTTATCTCCTCGATTCGTTTCCGCTCCTTGTCCCCAAGCCCACTCTTATCCAAGTAATAATTGAATGTGTACTCCGGACCGACAAGTGCGATATGCTCTCCCTTCAATAACCTATTTATCAATTCGTTGAATTCTCTTCTCTCGCCTTCGTCGTAAGTGTATTCAAAGGACAACTTTTTATCTGGAGGGAATTCCTTGAGGTGGTTATTGTAAAGCGTGGTTAAGCCAGACAATGGCGGCCCAACAACTATTAGGCTTCTTTTCGTGCCCAAAATCTTCTTCATGGACCTCTCCGTCTCCAGCTCTACCTCATGGTCGTCCAACACGAGGTGCATGTACCTCGCCAGCTCCTCGAGGAACTCAAGGGAATCCATGACCACCACTTTCGCGGCTTCCTTTAGGCCTTTACCAGCCAATATGCCTTCTATCCTTCCCTTGGACTCTTCATCTTTCACTATTATGTAGTCCTCCCCTGATGAGGCCACCCTCTTTCTTGAATTAATGTAAATACTCAAAATGTCATCGTCAGCCATGGAGTATCCGATGAATATGACTCTACGCTCGTTGACATCGGCCTTCAACCTATCCATGAGGACATTGAATTTATCTGTAAGGTTCTGGAAGGGACCATTTTCCCCGTCATCCCTCAACGCCTTCTTCTCTTCCTTAGTTAGGATTAGGGACCCACAATCCTTAATGCTTCCATGCAGGTGATACGCGATCACTCTTTTGCCGGTCGCTCTCAGCACTTTTCCAGGGTAGATGACCTCAACCTTCTTCCCAAGGAAACTGGTCAAGGTCTCATCCCAATTGGTAGTTGCTATAGATACCCAACCCGAGCTATTTCTTCTGTCCAGCTCTTCGGTCACATGGCCTATTACCATGTTGAATAGGCCTAATAGCATCGACTCCTTTATGGTCGATTCTTTATTGTTGAACTCATCCTTTATCGCTTTGCATATCTCTTCCCTATTCACCCCCTTCCCGAGCAATGAAGAAATCACGTCGTCCAGCCCCTGCACTTCTTCCCCGTACCTCTTCGCCAAGGACTCCGCCAGTTCACGCCCGCTTGGAAGCCCAATCCCGCTGGAGAACCCCGCCCCCAAGAAGAATATGAAACCCTCAGGCCCCGACTCGAAGTCGCCGAATAAGTCATTGATGTCCTCTCCCTTGCGAGGCCTGTTCAATTTGATGCTCATACGTTTATTCTTGTATAATTTATTTCCTATATGAATTCTTTTATAAGATACAATTCACTGTTCACACGAGGATTTCCAAAAACATCACCGAAATCTTTTTTCATGACCTAATGATCAAAGGACATAAATCTGTTGCAGTCAAATTTCCCAGAATGGTATAGGGAGGTAGAAAAGTCTGGAGACCCCTAACAGGAATCTTGGATCGCATTGATTTTGAGAAAATCACGCCTATCCTCTCTGATCTATATGAGAATGATACAAATGAGGGTGGAAAGTCCATTTATGATCCTATCTTCATGATTAAAATTCTCCTGGTGCAGTAGTGGTACGATCTCTCAGATCTAAAGATAGAAAGGCAGTTAAGGGATCGGATCTCGGTCATAAGCTTCTTGGTTATCCTGAGAAGTTGCCTGATCGAAATACAATATGGTACTTCCGTTAGAGATTATCAAAAACAGGCAAGGATCGCCTGGTATTCAATGTCACTAGAGACCAGATCACGGCCAGGAGGAGGAAAAGTTTTGTGTTTCCTTTTCCTCTCTCTGTGAGATACCCCTGCAAATTTTCAGTAATTTCACGAATTTTTCAGGGTTTCTTTCTGAGCTCATCTCCCAGTGTGTCCTTGTATGGAGTTACCATGAATGTTATAATCCCTTCTCGCTCTTAAATGTTATGGAGTGGAACAATTATTATAACGCCGTGGGGGAGATTTGAACTCCCGACCCCGTAAGGGGACCAGCTCTCAAGGCTGGCGCCTTAGGCCGCTTGGCTACCACGGCTTAAAGGTTAATTACGAAGATAATATAACCTTTTACCAATG
>Ga0208683_100826_pt1 | contig 11170 bp, 3 predicted proteins | sample BED_Mat_host_9_1_FD_187141 | JGI IMG/M metagenome (GOLD analysis project Ga0208683, IMG submission 187141) | Extremophilic microbial mat communities from Yellowstone National Park, USA - BED_Mat_host_9_15 (SPAdes) (version 3) | ecosystem: Environmental > Aquatic > Thermal springs > Hot (42-90C) >... | reverse complement strand
CATTTATAATTTACCATATACATGTTTTGTAATAATTCTCGAAATATTTACCTATAAGAATGATCTCTTGTTTCAAATCCTTATAGGTACTTCCTAACGTACTACAAGCACCACACTCGTGATGGCGGGGTACGGGTTTCAAATCCTTATAGGTACTTCCTAACCCAGAAAAACGCGTTATAGCTGAATCTTTGTGTTCGGTTTCAAATCCTTATAGGTACTTCCTAACAAGTGGCCACAAGTTCGGGAACCACGGGGCTTACGCGTTTCAAATCCTTATAGGTACTTCCTAACATTTTACGGGTTGCGCGTTTGCTCTCATGTTTCTCTGTTTCAAATCCTTATAGGTACTTCCTAACCTTCTGAGTACTACTACGATTACACAAGTGGCGAGAGTTTCAAATCCTTATAGGTACTTCCTAACAAATCATGGTAAGTCAACTCTACTTGTTGGTGTTCAGTTTCAAATCCTTATAGGTACTTCCTAACTTTCGCAAGTGCTTCCAAAAGTTCCGCGCCTGTGAGTTTCAAATCCTTATAGGTACTTCCTAACTGTTTGACCGATATCCGATAACGTCACGGGGGTATAGTTTCAAATCCTTATAGGTACTTCCTAACTATGATTATACCGCCTGGTTGGAGTTTCGCTAATTTGTTTCAAATCCTTATAGGTACTTCCTAACATCCATTTTCTTCCCCTGCCATTTTCTTCTCCACACGGTTTCAAATCCTTATAGGTACTTCCTAACTCTCGCAAGTGCTTCCAAAAGTTCCGCGCCTGTGAGTTTCAAATCCTTATAGGTACTTCCTAACCGACGAGACAGTTCGCGGCTTGGAAGGGTATACGCAGTTTCAAATCCTTATAGGTACTTCCTAACTTTTCTGTGGTTTGCGATTCATACCAAAGAAATGGATGTTTCAAATCCTTATAGGTACTTCCTAACTTGATATAAAGAAACTTGAGCATACAAATCACACTAGTTTCAAATCCTTATAGGTACTTCCTAACGAGTTTCTTTTCTTCTCGATAGCGGCGGCCGTCACGAGTTTCAAATCCTTATAGGTACTTCCTAACCGAAGAGGATGAGCGTCTCGCCGAGCGTTACTTTAGTTTCAAATCCTTATAGGTACTTCCTAACCTGAAAGCGTGCCCCAATTGCCTAGTTCACTAAGCTAGTTTCAAATCCTTATAGGTACTTCCTAACTATCAGCGAAGCAGTGTTGGGCTATGACTTTATTAAGTTTCAAATCCTTATAGGTACTTCCTAACAGTACGCATCGATTCTTGTAGCCGCAGCGTTTAGTGGTTTCAAATCCTTATAGGTACTTCCTAACTCGCCTTCGGTTTATTCAAGCAACTCGAGTATGCTCTGTTTCAAATCCTTATAGGTACTTCCTAACTGGTACCCGACGTCGTTGCATAAACAGGCAGGTAGAGTTTCAAATCCTTATAGGTACTTCCTAACCATTTTGCGCACTTTTTCAGCGAAGTGATGAAAAATGGTTTCAAATCCTTATAGGTACTTCCTAACGATTATTAGAATTAACGCACCGCTATGATTTGTGTAGTTTCAAATCCTTATAGGTACTTCCTAACTAATCCTGCAATTTGTGTTATTATGCCCGACTTTGCGTTTCAAATCCTTATAGGTACTTCCTAACTCGCCAACTTTTAGCAATTCCACACTCACAGGACGCGTTTCAAATCCTTATAGGTACTTCCTAACCAACCACAACACACATGACCCAGCTAGTCCAATAATGTTTCAAATCCTTATAGGTACTTCCTAACTCTATCCAGTCGATTTTCTTGAATTCGATTATGTGGGTTTCAAATCCTTATAGGTACTTCCTAACGAGTGGTGAGTGAAAAATGAGCGAAAAAAACGCTATCAGTTTCAAATCCTTATAGGTACTTCCTAACGCGGCGTAAGAGTCTAGTATTCTTCAACCACACAGTGTTTCAAATCCTTATAGGTACTTCCTAACACTATTACTTTTACTCTTGTTGCTCTTACGCGTTTGAGTTTCAAATCCTTATAGGTACTTCCTAACGTCCCAATACCTACCTTTCATGTCTTCTTCAATTATGTTTCAAATCCTTATAGGTACTTCCTAACCGCACTTTTTCAACAAAAAAACGCAAAACAAACATTGTTTCAAATCCTTATAGGTACTTCCTAACTTTTCACAGCTATCTGACTTGGGCCGACAGCCATAGGTTTCAAATCCTTATAGGTACTTCCTAACCTTGGAATTTAGGTATTATCAGGGCATTTTTACGGGGTTTCAAATCCTTATAGGTACTTCCTAACCGTCGACGGAAAAGCGCGATGGCGAACTTCGATAAGTTTCAAATCCTTATAGGTACTTCCTAACGAACATAGCGCCAACCAAAGTCGTTGGTGCTTTTAGGTTTCAAATCCTTATAGGTACTTCCTAACTTACAAGTGCCGTGGGTCATGAGGCTACAGCACAAAGTTTCAAATCCTTATAGGTACTTCCTAACGTTAAGGTTCCCAGACGGGTTACCCGAAAGGGTCAGTTTCAAATCCTTATAGGTACTTCCTAACCTGGTATGGGCACAAGCTCTTCACCATCGATCGGATGTTTCAAATCCTTATAGGTACTTCCTAACGGTTGTTGAGACATACTTTTACTATTTTTTACCCCTGTTTCAAATCCTTATAGGTACTTCCTAACCGTCCTTCAGCTTCGCCCTTCCGCCGCTTTTCGAGAGTTTCAAATCCTTATAGGTACTTCCTAACATATTATAACGTAAGTAGTCATCGCCGCGAAGTTCGGTTTCAAATCCTTATAGGTACTTCCTAACAATTTGCGAGAAGAATTTAGCCTTCGCGAGAAGTTCGTTTCAAATCCTTATAGGTACTTCCTAACCAACCAGTCAGACAAGCGGAACTGCATCAGGAACAAGTTTCAAATCCTTATAGGTACTTCCTAACTGCTTCTCTCTAAGTAGCCTCTCACCTCAACGATTTGTTTCAAATCCTTATAGGTACTTCCTAACGCTATAAATAGCATTCAAAACACAGCCTCAAGTGCAAGTTTCAAATCCTTATAGGTACTTCCTAACGAAAAGTAAACACTCGTTCTGCTTCATCGACAGTGAGTTTCAAATCCTTATAGGTACTTCCTAACGGGACGTAGAGCAGGTCGAAGAGGTGTACAGGAAGTAGTTTCAAATCCTTATAGGTACTTCCTAACAGTCAGCAATACACGCATCCGATGTGAATTCTATATGTTTCAAATCCTTATAGGTACTTCCTAACCAGGCTGGCACACTCTACATCGACTTCAGTGAGGAGTTTCAAATCCTTATAGGTACTTCCTAACAGGAAGTGATTATACATGTACCAGTTAACAGATGAAATGTTTCAAATCCTTATAGGTACTTCCTAACGCTGTTATTTTACTGAACGAAGAAACAAAGCAGATTCGTTTCAAATCCTTATAGGTACTTCCTAACCTATATCGCGCATAAGTTCCTAAACTACTTAGGTAGTTTCAAATCCTTATAGGTACTTCCTAACTTCATCCCCCTCTGGATACCAGAAAGTCCAATGATAGTTTCAAATCCTTATAGGTACTTCCTAACGATGGAGTGGGTTAGTGAGCACGTGCTAGAAGTTGCGTTTCAAATCCTTATAGGTACTTCCTAACCGTTCAATACGTTTATACCGTTACCCGTCGTCGTAAGTTTCAAATCCTTATAGGTACTTCCTAACTTGGTGAAAGAGCTTATGAAGGATTTTGAGAAGCAGAAGTTTCAAATCCTTATAGGTACTTCCTAACCAAAGAAAAGTTCGTGACAGTGAACGACCTTCCTGTGTTTCAAATCCTTATAGGTACTTCCTAACGCACGTGTGCGTGCATAGTATACCTGCATGATACCAAGTTTCAAATCCTTATAGGTACTTCCTAACCTTGTCAGCCGTTGATAGGGGAGAAGATGGCGCTTGGTTTCAAATCCTTATAGGTACTTCCTAACTCTTTCGCTCTCAAATACACTTCACCAAGCTCTTCCTGTTTCAAATCCTTATAGGTACTTCCTAACGTTCTGTATCCTGTCCTGATAGACCAACCTATCACGGTTTCAAATCCTTATAGGTACTTCCTAACTAAGGGTAGGCATTGGACAACAAACAAGGTATTCAGTGTTTCAAATCCTTATAGGTACTTCCTAACTAGTGATACACCTAACGTTTACCCTGTTAGTATTCTGTTTCAAATCCTTATAGGTACTTCCTAACAAACAACCACAACACAGAAGCATTCATGGTGAAGTGTTTCAAATCCTTATAGGTACTTCCTAACGTTATACTTGACCCAACTGGTGCTTATCAAAGTTAGTTTCAAATCCTTATAGGTACTTCCTAACTTATTTCTTTTAAGCGGTATAGTTACTTGTGTGCCAGTTTCAAATCCTTATAGGTACTTCCTAACTCAAATGTGCCTGCGGGCGCCTCTATATCACCAGTAGTTTCAAATCCTTATAGGTACTTCCTAACATACTAGAGAAGCTAATAGAGTTGCAGATGATAGAGTTTCAAATCCTTATAGGTACTTCCTAACCCTTCATCAAAAATCCATTCTCTCAACTTTTGCATGAGTTTCAAATCCTTATAGGTACTTCCTAACAAAAGAAGAGCTAGGCAACGTCATGAAAGACTAAAGGTTTCAAATCCTTATAGGTACTTCCTAACGCGAGCGCTAAGGAAAAGGCTAAAACCAAACCAAGCTGTTTCAAATCCTTATAGGTACTTCCTAACGCTAAGGCTTTGAGCCGTTCCCGCACCGCTGTCGCTGTTTCAAATCCTTATAGGTACTTCCTAACGCGTGAGAGACGAAGGATAGTTTGCGGAATCATAAGTTTCAAATCCTTATAGGTACTTCCTAACTGAGTTTACCTTGGAGTTCCCAGCAAACACTACGACGTTTCAAATCCTTATAGGTACTTCTCCTTATAGGTACTTCCTAACGATGTAGGTAGTGGAACTGAGGGGCAGTCAGCTATAAGTTTCAAATCCTTATAGGTACTTCCTAACACCCAAACAAACCAGCAAGCCCCGCGATTTGGGTAAGTTTCAAATCCTTATAGGTACTTCCTAACCCATTCCGATATGCGGCGGCGTATACTTGCACGGAAGTTTCAAATCCTTATAGGTACTTCCTAACCTTTTTTTAGGACAAGCTCTTCAACGTCATGTTTTAGTTTCAAATCCTTATAGGTACTTCCTAACAATTTGCGTAATTTTTCGCGAAGTGATGAAAAATGGTTTCAAATCCTTATAGGTACTTCCTAACAATACGTCTTCCCAGAACCCGTTGGCCCCACCACTAGTTTCAAATCCTTATAGGTACTTCCTAACGCTCACGCTTTGAACTTCAACGCTCGGGTTCGAGTTGTTTCAAATCCTTATAGGTACTTCCTAACACACCAAGAACACATCACCAATCACCATCAAAACCGAGTTTCAAATCCTTATAGGTACTTCCTAACCATTTTGAAAAGGGGCTTACAACCTTTTGGTTGTGTTTCAAATCCTTATAGGTACTTCCTAACATGGCTTGTTTGGGTTCAACAGGCATATAGATATGAGTTTCAAATCCTTATAGGTACTTCCTAACTGTGTGCAAAAACTGAAGAAACGAAAAAGGAGAAAAAAGTTTCAAATCCTTATAGGTACTTCCTAACTAGTTTGGTTAATATTGCAAGATGTTCGGCTGGTGTGTTTCAAATCCTTATAGGTACTTCCTAACTCAAATTTCCAAAAGCAATAACAAAATCTTATGCCGGTTTCAAATCCTTATAGGTACTTCCTAACTTTGGGCTTAGTTGCTCAAAGCTTTCAATCGCTGAAGTTTCAAATCCTTATAGGTACTTCCTAACCAGAAGTAACAAATAGGTATTATATACGTTATAGCCCGTTTCAAATCCTTATAGGTACTTCCTAACTCGTAAGAGGTGTTAGACGTGGTTTTGTTGATGTGCGTTTCAAATCCTTATAGGTACTTCCTAACCACCAGCATGGACGGTTTCTGGTTCTAACCCGTTAAGTTTCAAATCCTTATAGGTACTTCCTAACGGAACAAGAAAGCGATATTTCGCTTGTTCCAATTAAGTTTCAAATCCTTATAGGTACTTCCTAACGTTGTAGCTCTGAATGACGTATTCACAGCTCAGTCGTGTTTCAAATCCTTATAGGTACTTCCTAACTAGAATTTTAGCTATTTTCCTTTCGACGCCTTTGGGTGTTTCAAATCCTTATAGGTACTTCCTAACGGTGGTGTTGTCTGAGAACTCATATATGTCACTCACCGTTTCAAATCCTTATAGGTACTTCCTAACGTTTTGTGCGGTCATCCATGTTACTCACCTTTTCGTAGTTTCAAATCCTTATAGGTACTTCCTAACTCGAAATCACACTTACTAGTAACCTGCTTACTGTGTGTTTCAAATCCTTATAGGTACTTCCTAACATGACGTCTTCACGGCGCAAAGCCTTACTATTACTGTGTTTCAAATCCTTATAGGTACTTCCTAACGCGGAAAGCCAAAAACAATACGCTACCAAGAACGGCATGTTTCAAATCCTTATAGGTACTTCCTAACTTTGCTTCCAGCGGTCGGACTTTTAGCAGGCGGCGTGTTTCAAATCCTTATAGGTACTTCCTAACTCCACACTGCCACCACTTTCGCGCTTTTTATTCGATGTTTCAAATCCTTATAGGTACTTCCTAACCCTGAGTTTGGAATATATGCGGTTCTCACACTATCGAGTTTCAAATCCTTATAGGTACTTCCTAACAGGGTGCATTAAATATGTATGAATGTGTGGAAGAAAGTTTCAAATCCTTATAGGTACTTCCTAACTGGAACTAGGATTCGTCATGGTGTTAAAGGTGAAATGTTTCAAATCCTTATAGGTACTTCCTAACTGTCGATGAAGCGGAAAAGGTATTCGCTTTTCTCAAGTTTCAAATCCTTATAGGTACTTCCTAACTGTACACCTCAAGGTGTCCTTGTTTTGCTACTTCGTGTTTCAAATCCTTATAGGTACTTCCTAACCCTGTAAAGGGCGAGCTTTCCGGTCTGGGGTATCACAGTTTCAAATCCTTATAGGTACTTCCTAACGCGCGATTCGAAGCTCGTGGAAAGTCGCTTTGAACCGTTTCAAATCCTTATAGGTACTTCCTAACGCTCGCCCTTTACAGGGACGTGGGCGACGCGCTCGTTTCAAATCCTTATAGGTACTTCCTAACCCGTCATCGCGAACAGGCCGCGCTACCCCGATGCGAGTTTCAAATCCTTATAGGTACTTCCTAACGTTGAAGAACACAGGCGCGTTCGTCGTCGAGTACCCGTTTCAAATCCTTATAGGTACTTCCTAACTTGAACAAACCAACCGCATACGAGTTTGCGTAAAGAGTTTCAAATCCTTATAGGTACTTCCTAACTCTATCCCAAGTTTTTGCTATCCACTCTTTGGGAAGAGTTTCAAATCCTTATAGGTACTTCCTAACACGCTTAATATGATTATGCACATCACAATGAAGAAGTTTCAAATCCTTATAGGTACTTCCTAACTATTTAGAAGTCAAAGGGAAGCCAACAACCGCTCAAAGTTTCAAATCCTTATAGGTACTTCCTAACTATGATAGGATGGGTGAGAAAAGGGCGCGCTTTAATGTTTCAAATCCTTATAGGTACTTCCTAACCAACTCAAATTCCTGTTTCAAAACATCCTGATTGAAGTTTCAAATCCTTATAGGTACTTCCTAACTTGTGACGTACTTTGCGGAGATACGCTTTGGACAGGATGTTTCAAATCCTTATAGGTACTTCCTAACCACTTCATCTGCCACAAAGAACACCTCTCAATTCGTGTTTCAAATCCTTATAGGTACTTCCTAACTTTTCGCACGCTTTCCTGTATTCTTCGCACGTCGAAGTTTCAAATCCTTATAGGTACTTCCTAACCAGTGCTGTTGGAAAGTTCCACGAATTTCTTCGCATGTTTCAAATCCTTATAGGTACTTCCTAACACAAAATATACGTTTCTCAAGGATGACTCACTGCTAGTTTCAAATCCTTATAGGTACTTCCTAACGGGCTACTTCTGGGTGTTCCCGTACGGCGGTAACTAGTTTCAAATCCTTATAGGTACTTCCTAACATTTTTTCTCGTTGCGATCACGATATCCGCTTCCTTGTTTCAAATCCTTATAGGTACTTCCTAACACTTTCGGTGAACGTAGAAAGGTTGAGCCGTCTTGAAAGTTTCAAATCCTTATAGGTACTTCCTAACTTATTATGTCGTATTCCTCTTCCGACAACCTGATTATGTTTCAAATCCTTATAGGTACTTCCTAACAATGGCAGGGGAAGAAAATTGATTTGTATTATTGCTTGTTTCAAATCCTTATAGGTACTTCCTAACTGTGTATTTGGGATATACCTATGACCCACCTGTTGGTTTCAAATCCTTATAGGTACTTCCTAACTCCACGTAGCTAAGGTGTTGGTGCTTGTCTTACGCAGTTTCAAATCCTTATAGGTACTTCCTAACCTGTCTCTCATCAGCCTTATATATGTTGTTATAGTGGTTTCAAATCCTTATAGGTACTTCCTAACTGAGTGTTGCCGTGCCACCAGTTATCGCTGCCTGAAGTTTCAAATCCTTATAGGTACTTCCTAACGGTTCCCACTCGCGCCGTTATTCGCCTGCCCTGCGGGTTTCAAATCCTTATAGGTACTTCCTAACATACATGACCTCTAACTCATCGCCATTTTCACCAACGAGTTTCAAATCCTTATAGGTACTTCCTAACCCGTGAGCGGGACATGGCAGTTCCCTCAGGGGAACATGTTTCAAATCCTTATAGGTACTTCCTAACGAGGTTGAGGTTTTGTTTGACGCTCGAAATCTTTCAGTTTCAAATCCTTATAGGTACTTCCTAACAGGCATTTAACCACCACTTATTATCACGAGAATGGGTGTTTCAAATCCTTATAGGTACTTCCTAACCAGATGGGTGACGCGCAACTTAGCACGATTATGCAAGTTTCAAATCCTTATAGGTACTTCCTAACGGGCTACGGCTAGACGCCTTGCTAAGCCCCGAATTGTGTTTCAAATCCTTATAGGTACTTCCTAACATTTATAGAGGTATTGAAGTCAAAGCTAGACTTTTCGTTTCAAATCCTTATAGGTACTTCCTAACTGGTTTTTGATGCAAGTAGACACTGGGGGTTAGAAAAGTTTCAAATCCTTATAGGTACTTCCTAACGTCTACACCACGGAAAAACCTGAGAAAGCGATTAAAGTTTCAAATCCTTATAGGTACTTCCTAACTAAGTAACCCATAGTATACGTGCGCATGCCCAGTAAGTTTCAAATCCTTATAGGTACTTCCTAACTGGCCACTTCCGCTATGTTTGACTTGACCATGAAAAGTTTCAAATCCTTATAGGTACTTCCTAACCGTAAGGAGTGCAAACACGTCGTCCACGTGCTTAGGTTTCAAATCCTTATAGGTACTTCCTAACTTTCTTCGACTGGGTTTTTACTCTTTAAGATCCGCGCGTTTCAAATCCTTATAGGTACTTCCTAACAGAATTCTTGTTCGTGAGACTGTTTTGAGCTATTTCGAGTTTCAAATCCTTATAGGTACTTCCTAACATTATAAAAGTGCATTTTCACTTTGAAGGATTACAAAGTTTCAAATCCTTATAGGTACTTCCTAACTGGGCAAAATTCGAGCCAAACTATCACAGCGTAGAATGTTTCAAATCCTTATAGGTACTTCCTAACATAACTTTCCAAAACCCCTTGGGATTGCGAAAGCTTGTTTCAAATCCTTATAGGTACTTCCTAACGCGGGATTTATAGCATGTCCTGATTGCAACCATGAGTTTCAAATCCTTATAGGTACTTCCTAACCACCCGGTTGGAGTTTTTCTGATTTTACCTTAGCAAGTTTCAAATCCTTATAGGTACTTCCTAACAGAGCACCTTTAGTTGCTGGGACACTATTTTGTCGAGTTTCAAATCCTTATAGGTACTTCCTAACGGTGGCGCAGATAGCGGAAAAATTACATCTAGCGTGTTTCAAATCCTTATAGGTACTTCCTAACCGAAGTTGTTGAACTGTTTAGGTTGGCTAGTGACTAGTTTCAAATCCTTATAGGTACTTCCTAACGTGTAGACTGTGAAGTCGTTAGGAAAAGCGATTTCACGTTTCAAATCCTTATAGGTACTTCCTAACCAGGTGGTGGAGAAAATGACGGGTGTACGCATACACGTTTCAAATCCTTATAGGTACTTCCTAACTGTTTTTCGCCTGACCGCTATTCTGCACCTGTCACAGTTTCAAATCCTTATAGGTACTTCCTAACATAGGACAAAGCACGGCGTCATGGTGATGAGCACGTGTTTCAAATCCTTATAGGTACTTCCTAACACACTAAGGGCAGAGCCCGAAGCCCCTCCGCTTGCGCGTTTCAAATCCTTATAGGTACTTCCTAACAATTATTCCCGAAATAGCTGGTTTGGCGGGGTTGTTCGTTTCAAATCCTTATAGGTACTTCCTAACTGACTTCGGCAACGACACAGCGCAATCAGTAGCGGAGTTTCAAATCCTTATAGGTACTTCCTAACCGTTTATACTTTCGTAATTACGCCAGACCTAAAAATGTTTCAAATCCTTATAGGTACTTCCTAACTAGTGTTTTGTATGATAACCTGTTTTACTCTTAGGGTGTTTCAAATCCTTATAGGTACTTCCTAACGAGGAACATTGTCGCTCACTCTACTCCACCTCTTGGTTTCAAATCCTTATAGGTACTTCCTAACAAATCCTTGATCCTGTTTAGGCTCTGTTGACTGTTGTTTCAAATCCTTATAGGTACTTCCTAACCGACCTGTGCGTCGCTCTATCTCTGGTTTGGTTCAGGTTTCAAATCCTTATAGGTACTTCCTAACTTTGTTGTTTTTTTCAAAGTCTTTCAATGCCTCTGAAAGTTTCAAATCCTTATAGGTACTTCCTAACCGACCTGTGCGTCGCTCTATCTCTGGTTTGGTTCAGGTTTCAAATCCTTATAGGTACTTCCTAACTTTGTTGTTTTTTTCAAAGTCTTTCAATGCCTC
>Ga0208683_100825_pt1 | contig 11178 bp, 18 predicted proteins | sample BED_Mat_host_9_1_FD_187141 | JGI IMG/M metagenome (GOLD analysis project Ga0208683, IMG submission 187141) | Extremophilic microbial mat communities from Yellowstone National Park, USA - BED_Mat_host_9_15 (SPAdes) (version 3) | ecosystem: Environmental > Aquatic > Thermal springs > Hot (42-90C) >... | reverse complement strand
CCGGAAAAAGGACATTATCCTATCAAGATTTTTTAAATTATTGGCAAACAAAATGGTCTTTTTATGGGGTTTCGCAAGAAGATTTACAATTTGCACAACAACTTGGAGAACAATTGCAGGGCCAAGCCCAAGTTGAAAATGTGTTAAAACAAGCACAAAAATCTACTAAAGTAAAACAATATAAACCGATATTTTATTATAAAAACTTCCAAAATATTGCAAGTAGGTAACACAAAATTTCCACACTATATTCCTAATATTTTATATATAGCGTGGTGGAACTGTGAAACTACACAAAAACAGTGCTATATTCCTAATATAATATATATAACTCAGCATTTTTGTGGAATTGCAATATTTTTATAACAAAAAACCGTATAAAAAGCGAGTCATATTCCTAATATAATATATATAGCGCAGTGGCACTGAGTATTTTTTATCTCCTTTTTGCAAAATATTAATTGTGAAAGAAATAGACCCTTTTGCAAACTTGTTTGGAATTGTTAGGTTAGCAATTGACAAAATCAGAGAATTGGAATTACAAGGTCAAATTTACGGTTTATCTCGTTATCTTCCAAATTCAATTATTCTTGTAAAAACTATAAATTTTCCTTTGATTGTGGATTTATATATTCCAGGTTTTACTTTTTATTTTCAATTTCTCATAGTAAAAGACCCAAAAACTAACCAAATTGGAATAAGTGATTTTAGGGTAGTTTACCCGCAACCTGTTGCAATACAAACAAACACTATGAATAATTTGCCGGGCATGGACATAAACCCAACAACTGGTGAAGAAGATGGATGAAATAACTTTAATATTTGCAATTATCTCAACAACAATAACTACTTTACTTGCAATTATTCAACTTTATATAAAAATTAAAAATGCGTTAAAAGACGCTGTAAAAGAAATTGTAGATTCAGAACTACAAAATTTGAAAATACAAATTGAAGAACTAAAAATAAGCCAAAATGAACTAAAAACACAAATTGAAGAAATAAAAAGAAAAATATATGAAAAGAAATAAATATTATTCCATAAACCTTATATATAACCTTTCAATATTATAATTTTTAGCTAATTCTTTTAAGTTTTTACTCCTTTCTTCTCTATCTTTTAATTCAGTTGCAATAAAAATTGCATTTATCATATTTTCTGTATTAAATTTATAAATTTGCCATTTTTGACCGTGGTCTTTATCATAATACTCTTCAACTTTATCATTTTTAATTAACAAATTCCATTGCCAACTTGTAAACTCATCAAAAGGAGGTATTAATTGATGAATAACTGGTGTACCCATTGCCATACTTTCTAATACTGGCAAACCGAAACCTTCTGCCCCTGACGGTACAATTATATAATCCATAATTGAATAAAAAGCAAAAATATATTCTCTCGGGTTATAACCGAATTCGCTAACAAAATGCACATTTTGTGGGACTTCATATTCTTTAAATTGTTTATGAGAAATTACAAAAAAGTGCACTTTTTTTGCTAATCCTGTATATTTTGTATTTAATTCTCTAAATACTTCTAACATTAAATCCATATTTTTTCTCTTTGTTAAACCCGAGACAATACCAAACTTTATTGCGTTAGGAAAATCTTTATTTATTTTTTCTTTTAATTGTGGTACAAATTCTTCGGCTTTTTTAACAACATCAAAATTTATACCGTGGAAAACCGGTAAATCCACTCTCAGACCTACTTCTTCCAAATTTTTAGCTGTAAATTTAGAATTAGGTATAAAAGTTATATCTTGTAATAAATATTTATTTACAATTTCTAAATTTGGTATTCCGTCAGCAGTTGTATAAAAATATTTTGTATTTTTAAATTGGTTATAAGCGTAAAGATAAGGGTTAAGTGTAGGAGGGTGAAAAGGTACAAAAACAATTAATTTATCACTTTGTGGAATTAAATACGGAATTGTAGAAATTGTAACAATTTCTCCATTTTTTCTTAATACACAAGCTATATCTTCTGCCACATTTCTAATTGATGAATAATTCATAGTTAAAATTGTAGTTTTCATATTTAGAATCTTAGGACTATGACGTTAATAAACTATAAAACAGAAAAAAAATAAAAAAAAATATAGCTTAACTTACGTACCCGGTTGTAGAACCTGTTATTATATTAGTTACAGCGTCAAGTACTGCAGGGTTGGCGTTAAAAGCTGAAACATAGTACGCCTTTAAACCGCTTATCATATTAACTAACGCAGGTCCACTGCCTAACCTATTAAGTGCCCTAGCAACTTTAAGTCCGAAACCTTGATATATTGCCCTATTTGGCCCTGTTATACCGTATTGTGATAAAACTGCACGTACATTTTCATTTACACTCGTAAACTTTGGTACATTAGTTTGGTAATTTTGCTGTGCAATTGGCGAAATGTTTGTTAAAATTGTTGAAGATACGGTTGGGTTACTAAAAGCAGTAAACTTAGCTTGCCATTTCGAAAACCTCTGTGAATAAGATCTGGGTGTTCTTCCCTTTGCCATGTTTCTCCAGTTATAATCTTATTTTTCTAAAATAAAAATTGACACGGTGTATATATAATATTATGTATATGTATTGTTTTTATTGTAATTAGCCATTTTAAAAACTATCAATAACTAAATTTTACTTATTTGTTAATAGTAACTATTTTCAATGTAACACAACAAGTACACAGCACTATATTCCTAATATATTATATATAGCCCGCAAAAATTGCATTTTTGGTCTTTTATTTAAAAAATATTTTCGCTATGAAATAACAAACACGCAGTACTATATTCCTAATATTTATTATATGCCTAGTTGTAATTGTACTAGTTACTACCAATATACATACCTATAATTTACCATATCTTGGAACTGGAAGAAAAGCATTTAATTACAAAAAACATAACCATAAATTATGGATGAAATTGTTAAACTTGAATGTAAAAAATACACATTTCAGCTCTTTAATTGGCTGAAAATGCGTTATCCCGACTATGTTTATGATTATATGGTTTTAGAATATGAAAATTTAGTGTCTATAAAAATCAAAATGAATATTACAAAAAAGAAATATGAGAAAAAAGGTATAGGAATTTTACATTATATTGTAAAAGCTTTCAAATATCCACAACATATAAAAATAAATTGGCGTTATAACCGTAACATGTTCAACATCGTAGTTTTTTGCGGTGAAACTGAAAGAGTATCATATATGCTCCATAATGAGAATGAAAATATTTAAAAAATAAAAAGCTATAAATATGTCATACTTTTTATAAATATATGGTGAAACAATGCAAGAAAAGAGAGAGAAAATAAAGGTAATTTTTGGAATACAACTTGACAAAGACTTAAAAACAAGACTAAAGCTGTATTGTGCTAAGAAGGACATGACCCTAACAAGTGCCATTGAAGAAGCTATTGAAGAATATTTAACAAGAAGAAACGCATAAATTTATTTTTTACTTTTTTTCATATAAAGGTACACATTTTTTATATCTTTTTTTGTTTTCGGTACTAGTTTTATATTTATATCTGCATGCCTTGGCATATTTTTATGTATTTTAAAATAATCAAGCCGTTTATTTGTAAAAACTAAAACATGATAATGTAAACCGTGAAAATTTGAAGTATATTCTTTTACGCTTATAATATGCGCATTTTTGTCATGATTATAGATATATTTTCTAAATTTTTTTACAATAGGAATAACATCTGAAAATTGATAGTTAGTGGTAATAGTAACAAAATATGTAAAAAAATAAAGATCATGATACCTAAAAACTTTACTACTGTCCACACCAAAAAGTAAACATATGACACTAAAATATAAAACACAATCTTTTTTAAGTGTTATACAAATTTATATTTGCCATGAAAAAGAAAATGAAATATATCGAACTCAGGATACCAGCAAAGTATAAACAGTTTTTTTATGAAAACAGACAAAAAATTCTCGAGGAAATTGACAAATTGCTGACTAATAAAAAACAGTTTCAACCAAAAGACACCTATTACATCTATGATGAACGTGTTTTTTTAACAGTTGATGAATTGTATTACCAAAAACTAGAAGAATTGTCAAAAAAATATAAGGTAAAACTATCGAAATTAATAAGATCTATATTTTTTAACTTAAGTTAAATATTTTTTTTCTACCCCCACTTTTCTAGTTAGGAAATTATATATATTTATATTTGTCATACTATATATTTATAATTAGGAGGTCGAAGATGGCTTCCCTCGAAGAAATAATAAAAAACTTAGGAAGAGAAGCTAAAGAAAAAGAGCAAATAGCGACAAGAGTGCTAAAAATTAAGGGCTTAAAGCGAATAGTTGTACAATTGAATGCAATACCGGAAAATGGAAAAATAAGATATAGTATGACAATACATAGTATAAACAATTATAGAAAACAAATAGGTATTACAGCCAGCGACGCTGAAGACTTCTTATTAATTGGCCAATTTCTAGAAAAATATGCGGAAGTTTTGAATGAATATATAAAGTTCACACCAAGAAATAGTAATACACCACAAGAAGAAGAAATAGAATTGGAAAATAATGATAATAACGAAACAAAAAAACCAAAAAAGAAAAACGTTGAAGAAGAATTTTAAAGTGTCATAAGACAATATTTTTTTTATGAGTAGTCAGTTTCAATGGCTAGAAAAGGTAAAGTTACATACTTTTTTTTACAACCCCCGCAATACTGAAAGAATTCTCAATATCATTTTAGGAGAAAAGCAAATTGATGAAACAAAAAAGAATGAAATTTTGAAAGCTTATAAACGTGGGGTAGATTATCAATACTTTAACGCAAACCTACCCTATTTTCACGAAATAAAATTTATTTCTAAAATAACAAGTTTTAAAGTAAAGGATGATTTGATAATTGCCAGGTTTCAAAATGGCTTTACCGGCGAATTTGACCCACATCAAATCGCCGATAACCCGGATGATTTTTATAATTTAATTACTTCTTACATGTTTGTAAAAATAAAAAAAGGGTCATCAAATTGGTATATTTCCGATATTTTTTCAATTGAACCTCCAAATAATTATGAAATTGCAAAAGAATTATTTGAACTTGCAAACCAAGAACACCAAACTTATGCCCTACTTTTGCAAAGTTTTGGTTATGACCCGCAAAAAATGGAACAAAATGATATACTTTTAACTTTACCGCGTTTAATGCCACTTTTTAAGTCCCCAATTACAAAAAGGCAAATCAACTACATTGAAATTTCAAATAGAGGAACCGGAAAAACTACTACTTTTATGATTTTGCAAGAAGTATTTAATTTTCGTTATTACACAGAAGCTCCAACATATGCAAATTTAGTTTATGATGCAAGAAATAACATGTATGGCGCAGTATTTTTAAGTAACGGTTTAATTTTTGACGAAATACAAACATGGAAAAATGGTTTTTCTTCAAAAGAATTAAATACAATAAATTCAACTTTATCAACCGGAATTGAAAATTGTGTTTGGACTCGTGGCGCCGGAACAGAATCAAAATCCGCAACAATACAAAAATGTATACCAATAATTTACGCAGGTAACCCCTATAGTTTAATAATTAATAAGCTAGAAGCTCCTGATATTGAAGGTTATTTGCATAATTATGAAATTTTCACTTCTGCAATCTTGGATAGAATACATATCACACAATTAGCAATTAAGAAAACATATGATAAAATTATAAATTCAAGGGTATTATACCCTTCAATTTTAAAAGCTTTAGTTGAAATTATCCAAGATAAAATTAATAAAATTACAAATTATATTGTTTGCGATAATTTACAATCAAGAAGACAAGAACAAGCAATAGATGTACAATTAATCTTACAAGCGTTTGATGTTGATTTAAAAATAGGCCAAGAACCGAATGAACAAATTTGTAAGAAAATAACAGAATTTATGAGATTTTCTAACTTAGAGGAAAGATAACTATGAATTATGAAGATTTAATAAAACAGTCTTTTAAACGCAAATATGCAGAAGATGTAGTTTTTCCTAGCGAAATCGGAATATGTTTTAGGAGGAGTTATCTTTCTCGCAAATTTGAATTTGAAAAACAAATTAATGAAATTTATTTAGACTTAGGAGAACAACAACACAAACATATTGAAGAATATTTCAAAGAAAAATTAAATTGCCAAGTTGAAATTGAAATACATGATGAAATAGAAAATTTAAAAGTTAATGGAAGAATTGACTTAATTTGTAATAATGACCTCATTGAGTTAAAAACAATTGCAACTCAATATTTCCAAATCAGGGAATACCATTTATACCAAGTTGCACTTTATTATTATATTTTAAAAAAGCAAAATTACAAGATTAATAATGTGTATATTATATATTTAAATAGGATAACGAAAGAAGTTAAGCAATATAAAATTGATGATAAAGTATTGGAGGAACAGACAAAAAAAGCGATTGAGTGGATAAAGAAATATAAAGAGTATTTAAAAGCTGAAGATTATAAAAAAGTACCGGGCGTGAATAATTTTATTTGTAAACATTGCGAATTTAAAACAAAATGTTACGGTTCACTTTTTTAAATTACAACATATAAAAAAAATATACCTTTAAGTTTTGCTTACTTGTACATTTTAAATTTTTCAACCTTTATATTATAAGTGTTGTTATCTTTTATCATTTTATCTATTGCCCTCCTTATTACTTCGCTCCTATCCATATTGTGCCTACTTGCATATCTATCTAATAATTCCAGCATTTCCGGGTCAATTTTAAATGAGACCACTTTCATTGTCATTTACATCACTTCTTCAAGTTTCCTTGTTATTTTTATTTTTCCTATTGTTATATTAACAAAGATAGTATCATTATTAAACGAGTGGTAAAACTGCATTTCAAACTTTAATATTTTACCGCTTATTTTTAAGTAACCGTATATTTCTACGTCTTGCTTAGTATAAAATAAAATTTTGAATCTTGTTGAAAAGTTGATAGTGTTCATTAAGATTTTGTATATTTCTTCTTCTTTTATACTATATACCATGTCTCCCAGGTCGTACTCCATGTTTTACCGTATTACTTACGGCTTATGACACTTAAAAATATTTTTGGTTTTTAAGTTTCATGGTTATCACTGGCTGTATATATAATATTAGGAATATAGCACTGTGCATTATTGCTTGTTCTTCCTAATTTTTTAATTTGCATTTTATTATTATAACTTTTCTAATAATTCTCTTAACTTTTTATGATGCCTTAATATTGCCGGTTTATGACACATTTTTTGTTTTTTCTTTTCTCCCATTATATCTTGGAAACCGCCGGCAATATAACAACTAAAAACTATTTGATACCCACCTGGAGATACTTGTAATGGCTGTTTTAAAATACCTAGTTTATCATACGGTGGACTAGAATTAGGTATAAAATAATTCGGATAAACAAAATTAGAAACTTGTATATTATCAATTTCATAGTAATAATCTTCAACCGGATCACCGACTTCTTGCATATAAAATTTGGAAAATAAAAAAGAAGGCGATACAGCTAATAATGTATTTACGTATGGGTCTGCTAACATTTCCAAAATTTCATGCGAAAGGCCTACAGTCCACGAAAAACCCATATTATTAAAACTGTTTATAAAAACTTTAGCATAAGGTATATTATTATTATCAACATCATGGTAACCGCCTGCACCTGGCACATCGCTATTATCTTCAATTAAAACTTGCCAACCTACACAATTGGGATCCGCCGAAATTATAGCTTCAATATCCCAAATAGGGTAAAAATCTTGTTGTATTTGTTTGTTTATAGCACTTACAATTGGCTGTAAATTAATTTGGTATGAACTATTATTTTTCAAACAAAGTTGTACCATACATTACATAATTAATAAACCCGTTAAAAAGCATTACGTAAAATACTAATAACAAAACAATCAAAAACTAAAAACTTTTTAGCCTTTTAAAAAACGAAACTGTAAACTAAAAAAGAATGCTTGGCCTTTTCCCCAATTTTGTGGGAAAACCAATTAAACCTAATTTTAATGTACCAACTAAAACCGGTAAAATTTTAATCTGTCTTAAACAAAATTATTCTTATGAAAATAGATTGTCCAATTTGTGGAAAAAAAGGTTATTTATCAAACGAAAAAAGAGGCAATTACAAATATAATTACATTATTCACCTTTACCAAGAAAATGGAAAAACAAAAAAGAAAAAACATTATATAGGAAAAGATATGAACCAAATAAGAGCAGAAATTGAAAGCTTAATAAGTGGCCAAACTACAAAAAAAATACTTGGATATCCCGGTGGTGATTATTATACCGCAAATGAACTAACGCAAAGAATTATTAATTTATGTGATAAAAAATGTACTTTCGTGGAAGTTTTTGGCGGTAGTGGCTATATATCTCAAACAATTAACCGCGAAAAATTTACAAATATCATTTATAATGATATTAACGATAAACTAACGACTCTTCTTAAATTAATAAAAGAAAAACCTGAAAAATTAACACCACTACTAATGCTATTACCCTACGGCAGAAGTTATCATAGATTTATTAGAGAATTATATAAAGAAAGCAAAAATTTAGGAGATTTAGAAACATCAGTTTTATTATTTTATGGTATGAACACGTCATTTAACCATAGTATCGCAAAATCAGGGTTTTCATATGCAATTGTTCCATACAATAATGAAGCAAAAAAATATAAAAGACAAATAAGAAATATATTTACTATCGCCGAAAAATGGAAAGATATAACAATAGAAAATTTAGATTTTAGAGAAGTTATTAAAAAATATGATAATAAAGAAACAGTATTTTATTTAGACCCGCCTTTTGTATTTCGCTCAAAAGAATATTATGGTATAGATTTTACAATAAATGATTTGCAAGATATGGCCAAGATACTCACACAAATAAAAGGTAAATTTTTACTAAAAATAGATGATAAAACATTTGAATTTATAAAGGACATTCTTAAAAATTATAAAATAGAAAAATTAGAAAAAACACTTAGTATGGAAAAGAAAAGAAAAGAAAAAAGAGGCAAATGGACACTAATACTTATATCAAATTAACCTTTATATTACAAACAAAAATAACCCTATAAAAATAAATACACCAAAATGAATATAAAATTGATAAACATGTCAAATTCAAATTCAAATAACACGTTTAACATAATTGTGTTTATAGTACATGCAACAATTTTTGCTTTAGCTTTATTATTTGTATTTATAAACCCGCAATTATTAAATAACCAAAATTATGTAAATATATTATTTACACTATTATCAACACTATTAATACATGGCGGATATCATATAGGCAGAAGCTCCGCTAAATAAAGAAAACAAAAATATAAAAAAAGAAAATACCTTTAACTATTTTGTCGCAATTTTAAATCCAACATCACAAGAAGTGGTATATAAATAAAAATATAACCCAATAACATTATAATACCCAAATAAAAAACGTCCCAATTCTTTGGTATTACATTAAAATACTCAAATATATAAAAAATGGTCAAAGGCAAAAACAAAAGAAAAAGGATTAAAATTATAGCTTTCATTCTCCCGCCGGTGGAATTAAATAATAACTTAAAGGCAAACTTTCAAGATTTACATATAAAATTTCTTTTATATTTTGTGGTAACCCATCAAGTAACGTTACCGGTTGTTTATCGCTATACAGCACATATTCTTCAATTTTTTGTATGGCACCATTTTTTTCTATACTTACAACACTTACTTTTATTTGTACATTATTTAAATTACTGCGATAAACTGAATACATTAAATATTTAGCGGGGTACAAAAGGTAAGACCTTGTACCATGCCTACCACTAGCAATTAAATGTAACCGCGAACTTATAATTTTTTTAGTATTAAAACTTAATAATATGGTATCTGCATATCCACCATGACTTGTATTTTTGTAATTAAAAAACACAAGTACTTTTTCTTTCTCATTACCGTTACTTTTTTCTTCTATTTCCTTTTCCATTATCTTTCACGTGATACAATAATCTTATGACAAATATAAATCCTTTTAAAAACTATTAACTCAAATTCTTCTTCCTCTATTTATTTAGAATAAAAAACAACAAACACCTCACAAATACCCAATTTTCTTCCTTTCTTTGATTATAATCAAATTAATGCAATAAATTATAGATAGAAAAATAAAAGAAATGAGAATAAAGAGCAATAAAGATAACTAAAGAAATAAAATAAAGGAAAAACAGAAGATAAAAAAATAAAAAAAATAAAAAAAGATTAAATTAAAAAATTAGTCTACCTTGCGTGTAGGAACCGGATGTGCCATTATGTAGTAGTTATTACTGTATAGGTCTGTCAATTTCTCTTCATGATCGGGTGATTTGATAGTCAACATTACATACTCAGGCACATAAACTAAATACGCCAAACCCGGACTAGAATACAGATGATATAATTTTATATTGCCATTGCTTTCAATAACGTGGTTATATATCTGAATATTCCTTGTTACTTCGAATTCATCAGGTCTGATATATTTCGGCGATGGAACATTATAGATAAATAAATGTCCTTGTTCTACAATTTGTTCAAATTCATACAATTTACCTTTAACAAACTTATCATAAATTTCTATTGTGTAATTACTGTAACTAATTAGTAATTTTGAATTTGCTAACCCATGATTTGTTAAAATGTTTGAAATAATATTTTTCATATCTTCTATATCTCTACTAATTTTGTTTCTTGAATAAACTGAAATCATAGACGCAATTGGCGTGTAATATATACCCCTACTTTCTTCAAGTTGATTATTTTGATATTTATAACAACCTTCAAAAGTCAACCCTGATCTTGATACATATTTTGCACAGTCTATAAAATAATCTGAAATTAATGAAATTTTTATTACTTGTCCCCATTTTGTTTTTAACATAAAAACAGTCGGCAGATAACTTATTTGTCTTAAAATTCTAACTTCATACTTTTGCTCTCTTCCTTCTTGTTTTTGTTCTTGTTGTGTTTCTTGTGTTTCTTCTGTTTGTTTTTTCTCTCCTTCCATTTCCCTTTACCTCACTCTATATATCTCACTCCTCACTTTTAAATTTTTCTGTAAACTTATACACACAAATTTTTACCTTTACTACCTTTCTCCGTTTTTTAACCT
>Ga0208683_100824_pt1 | contig 11197 bp, 9 predicted proteins | sample BED_Mat_host_9_1_FD_187141 | JGI IMG/M metagenome (GOLD analysis project Ga0208683, IMG submission 187141) | Extremophilic microbial mat communities from Yellowstone National Park, USA - BED_Mat_host_9_15 (SPAdes) (version 3) | ecosystem: Environmental > Aquatic > Thermal springs > Hot (42-90C) >... | reverse complement strand
TATCATCAAAATCTCTTCTTCCTTTTGCAACTCTATAAAGGTAAAGTGCTATAAGGTAAGTGCTTGCCGCAACAGCAACAAGCATTATGGTAAGAGGATCCACAAAGACCATAACACCACAATTTTGTATAAGGCTGATAATAATAAAAACTTTTTTATTCAAAGTATAACTAGGTTATAAAAAGCGAGATGGAAAACTCACGATTTTAATCGTGGATCGAAAGAGAATTGTGGAAAAGTATATAAATATGAATTGAGATACAAAATATGGATTTGAAAAGAGCGTATGTTTTCCTCTATCAAGATACAAAAAGGCAGAAAGAGATAGATGAAAGATTGCCACTCACCAAACAACTATACAACGCGATACTTGTGAATACAGCTTCAGAAATTTATTCGCAGGGGATGTCACATGTTGAACGTTGAATCGATTAGGAGAGATTTTCCTATACTAAGTAGCAAGATGAATGGAAAGCAGCTTGTTTATCTAGACAATGCCGCAACCACACAGAAGCCAAAGCAGGTTATAAAAGCTATAGAAGATTACTACAAAAAATACAACGCAAATATACACCGTGGCATATATAAGCTAGCGGAAGAGGCAACAAAAATGTATGAAGAATCGAAGCAAAAGGTAGCAGACTTTATAGGCGCTAATGGTATAGAGGAAATAGTTTATACAAGAAATGCAACAGAATCCCTAAATCTTGTAGCTATAGCTTGGGGCGAGGCAAATATAGAGAAAGGTGATCATATATTGATAAGTGAGATGGAGCACCATAGCAATATGGTTCCATGGCAGCTTCTTGCAAAGAGGAAAGGTGCACATCTTGATTACATAAAAATAAATAATGATACCTCTCTAAACATGCAAAGCCTTAAGGAAGAGCTTGAAAAAAAGCCAAAGATTGTCTCGCTAACCCACGTGTCAAACGTTACAGGAACAATAAACGATATAAAAGAGGTAGCAAGGCTTGTTCATGAAGCTGGTGCGGTATTCTTAGTTGATGGTGCACAATCAGTACCACACATGAAGATAAATGTAAAGGAGCTTGGCTGCGATATGCTTGCATTCTCAGGCCATAAGATGCTCGGCCCCACAGGAATCGGAGTGCTTTATGCAAAGAAAGAAATTCTTGAAGCAATGCCTCCTTTCCTCGGGGGCGGCGATATGATAAAGGCTGTTAGCTACCAATATGCTATATGGAATGATCTACCATGGAAGTTTGAGGCAGGAACATCTAACATAGAAGGCGGCATAGGTCTTGGTGCTGCTATAGACTATATAGACAAGATAGGTATTGAGGAGATAAACAAGCATGAAAAGGAGCTTACACGCTATGCTCTGGAAAGAATAAGCGAGATAAAGAATGTAGATATATTCGGCTATGGCTATGAAGATATGGAGAGGCGTGCAGCTGTAATTTCATTTAGCATAAAGGGCGTGCACCCACATGATATTGCTCAAATTTTTGACAAAGAAGGTATAGCAATAAGGGCAGGCCACCACTGTGCAATGCCTTTGGTAAAGCGGCTTGTTAGCAATGGCTCTGTTGCAAGGATGAGCTTTTATTTGTATAATACAAAAGAAGAGATAGACAAGGCTATAGATGCTATTATAAAAGTAAAAAAGCTATTTGGTGTTGAATGATGGATGATCTATATATAGAAGAGCTTGTAGAGCTTTATAAGCACCCGCATAACAAGAAGAAGCTCAGCGATTATGATGCAGAAGCAAGAGAATATAGCCAGACCTGTGGAGATGATATAACAATATACATAAAGCTGGAAGGCAACAAAGTAAAGGATATAAGCTTCGATGGAAGCGGTTGCGTAATAGCTACAAGCACAGCAAGCAAGCTTACAGATTATGCGAAGGGAAAGAGCATAGAAGAGCTTGAGAAGATGGGCGTAGCAGATATATTCAAGCTCATAGGCACAGAGGTTGGGCCAGCAAGGCTCCATTGCGCAACAATCTCATTAGAGGCTTTGCAAGAAGCAATTAAGAAGGCAAAGAAGAATTAAAAGTTTAAATACTTTTTCTTCTTATTATTTTGAGGTGTAAAAGTGGGGGCAGTTAGAATAAGCTTATTCATGAGCATAGCCTTTTTTGCGCTTCTTAGCATAGGCATAACAAACGCAAGCCTGACAGCCAACCCAAATCCTTATGCATTTACCCCTGGCAATGTATTAGATATAGGTCAAAATACCATTGCCAACACAGTAATAAGTGGTGGAATTGGACCATATACTGGAAATTGGGTCTTAACTGCACCGCAATCATCTAATATCCCAGTAACAAATACGATAGTAGCTTACTTGCCTTCTACTACAAATGCTCTTACCCTAACAATAAATGCAATTTCATCTAATTCTTTGGAATTTACTTTTAATGGAGTTTCATATTATGCTAATGCAATTGGTACTAACACAATATATGGGGTTTGGACCATAACAGGCAATGCAGCAGATAGCGCAACAAACACTATTGCAGTAACAAACACATTGACAATAGATCCTGCACTCGCATTTACAAGCCTTACAGCAAGCAACTCATTAATAGACGAAGGCCAAACTCAGGTCATAACAGCACAAGTAAGTGGTGGTGCGGCGCCATATACTTATAATTTCATGGTTTATAATAGCATAGGCCTTGTCGCTAATGCGCTCTATACGGGGGTTAGTGCAACAAGCAATTCATTCACATTTACGCAAAATAGCGCATGGGGCACGGGTCCATTTACTGTGAATGCATATATAACAGATTCAGCAAATTCACCTGTTACTGTATCCAACACAATTGTTTATGTAGCTAATGCCCCACTTGCAACACCTCAAGTCTCAATTTTAAATACGCTGCTTGATGAAGGTCAGCCAATAACAATAGCAGCATCATTTACAGGTGGCACATCGCCTTATACTTATAATTTCATAATATCGCAATCCGGCACACCATCAAATATAATTGCATATAGTGGGCCAGTTTCAAATTCTCTAACATCAAATTCATTTGTTTGGGTAACTAATGCAATAGGTACATTTGTAGCCAATGTTATTGTAAAAGACAGTGCAAGCACACCAGAAACAGCAAATTCTGTATACTCTGTTCCATTTAGTGTGAACGCATATCCAACAGCAACATCTCTTACACCAAGCAATACAATACTAGATTCAGGTCAATATGTCACATATAATGTGTTAATCTCTGGAGGTACCTTGCCTATAACTGCAAAACTAATATTAGTATCTAATAGTATACCGATACAAATTAATGGTGCAAACGCACTGCCTGGAAACACATATAATACAATTGTAACAGGCTCTGATAGTATTATAACATTTAATTCGCTCTTGATAACAACTTCAAGCAGCACTGGCGGATCTGTTACGTTCAATGTAATTGCAGTAGATAGTGCAAACACACCTGTAACTTTCAATGCAGTGGCAAATACAATAACAGTCAATCCTGCATTGACAGTTTCAATCTCGCCATCATCTGCGACTTATGATGCTGGCCAAACAATATCCCTTACTGCAACACCTTCAGGTGGAACTTCACCATATTCATACCAGTGGTATAACGATACCTCTGGAAATCCAGTTGCAATCACAGGTGCAACATCTGCAACTTATACCGCAACTGCATCTGCAACTGGCACATTCAAATATTATGTTGTTGTCAAAGATTCCGCAACAACTCCAACATCTGCAACTTCATCAACAGGGAGTTATACGGTTAATCCTACACCAACCACAACATCTCTTACTCCAAGTAGCACAATACTAGATTCAGGCCAATATGAAACATACAACGTGATAATAAATGGTGGAACGCTGCCAATAACTGCTAATCTTATCTATGTAAATGGTCCATCAGGTGCTACTATAAATGGTAATATTCCTGGAAATGTGCTTCAGACAATAACTTTACCTATTGGTTCTACCGAACCTAATACCATAACTTTCAATTCATTTAAACTTATAACGTCAGGATCATACACATTCAATGTAATCGCAGTAGATAGTGCAAGTACACCTATAACATTTAATGCAGTGGCAAATACAATAACAGTTAATCCTACGCCAACAATTACGCTTAGCGCAGCACCTTCAAATAGCATAATGTATGGTAGTCAATTCACAATAAACGCAGTGATAAGCGGGGGCACAGGTGATTTTGCAGTCTACTGGTATCTTAACAGCAATTCGATAGCGCCAACAGTAATAGGCACAAACATTATGACATCTAATACAATGGTGCTACCTGCAGCAGGAAACTATTTGTATATGGTAGAGGCAAATGATATAGGAACAAGCTCTGTGTATACATTAGCACCAGCAACAAATACCATAATAGTTGCTCAAAACAATACGCTAAGCGCCAGCGCTTCTGGGAATCCTGGAAGCTCATATTATAGCTATCCAGTAACTATAACATTTACAGGCACTCCAACGATAAACCACCAGGCAAAATGGTCGCTGTATGTAAATGGTGCACTCTATGGTACAACAAATTCAACCATTACATATTATGAAGAGTTCGCTCCGCCAGGCACGTATAACTTTGTATTTAACTTGACTAGTGATGCAAACTACACGCCTTATACATATACTACTTCACTTTTAATATCATATCCTCCAACAGGTACATATGGAACTACAACCACAGTTACAACTGCTACTACTACAGTAACAACAACTTCTATACCAACTACAAGCGTAACAACTACTATACCACCTTCCCAGAAGGCAATCAGTATAGCATCAACTATCTCTTCTTCATCTCCTTTGGTTCTTAACCTACCAAATGCTCTTTCTTCAGTTTATGTATACACCACCTCCACAACATCTGCACCTATTGTTGCACATATTGCTAATGTTACCCAGCAAGTTTCTAGCTTTGCAAAGCCACAGCCTAACTATACCTTGATAAATGCTGTAAATATAAGCATTGAAACAACAGCCCCAATAACAGCATTCTTTGTAGGGCACTATCCTTGCTCAATACCAAGCGATTTGGTTGTGCCTTACATATTCAAAAACAATACATGGCTTGCAATAACAAATTATACAGTAAATGCAACAGCATGCACAGTAAGCTTCAATATTCCAAGCGATCCGATAGTTGCAATTTTTGAGAAGAGCGTGCCAACAACTACAACAACAAGCATAGCGACTACAATACCTACTACAATACCAACAACGATTTATTATCCTTTACCTTCGCCAAAGCCTAGAAGCCCTATAGTTGTAGAGGCACTTATATTGATAATAATCTTAATAGCCATAATACTAGTGCTGCTCTACTACTACAAGCTCTTGCATAGAAAATACCACGGCTTTAAACGATAACTTTTCTTTTTTTACTCTTTTAAGCTGTATATTTAGTGTGGTTTGTTTTAGGTATTATTGATAAAAGCATAAACTTTAACCTGGAAGCGAGTAGACTGTAACTGCAATCGCCTTGTAGTAGCACTTCCTACATGCAATTTATTATGCAATAGTTTTAAATATTTTAACTTTAAAATAGTTTAAAATTAAACCATTTTGACTTTTTATGGAATTCGAGCCAATTGAGAGAATAAAAAGTGTTGCACTTGAACTGAAATTGCTTAAATGTATAAATGATGGCGAGATGTATCCATATGCTCTGCTTAAGGACTTCAAGGGATCAAGATTTGGTAGATTTGAGGTAACAAAATCCGATATATATAATGCGATAGCCTCGCTCGAAAAGAAAAGATATATTAAGATTGCAAAAAGGAAAGGCGCAAAGAAATACTATAGAATAACAAACGAGGGCAAGTATGTGCTTAAAGAATCAAAAAAGATTCTTTTGCAGACCCTTCGTGAGATATCAAAACTTCTTTGATTGATGATTATGGAAGAATACTCAATTGTATTAGAAGATGTTGTAAAGAAGTTCGGAGACTTTACAGCAGTTAATGGTGTTAGCCTTAAGATCCTTAAAGGCGAATTTTTCGGCTTTCTAGGCCCAAACGGCGCTGGCAAAACTACTACAATAAACATGATTATGGGATTACTTGACCCAACATCAGGTAGGATAAAAGTTGAAGGTATAGATACAAGAAAAAATATAACAGCAATAAGACAGATTATAGGCTTTGTATCTCAGGAAACAATAGTCGAGCCAGAGCTCACCGTTATGGATAACCTAAGACTATTCGGAAGGCTTTACCATGTACCTGTTGATATTATAGAAAAGCGCGGTATGGAGTTGCTTAAGATGGTTGGCTTGGAAAACTTCTCTAACCAATATGCTGGTGTTATCTCTGGCGGCATGCAGAGAAGGCTTGCTGTTGCAAAGGCTTTAATACATGATCCGAAGATACTGGTATTGGATGAGCCTACAGCAGGGCTTGATGTGCAAAATAGAACCCATTTCTGGGATCTACTTGAAAAAATAAATAAGGAGAAGAAGATTACAATACTTCTCACTACTCAATACCTAGAAGAGGCTGATGCCTTATGCGAGCGCATAGCTATAATAGATCATGGCAAGGTTGTTGCGCTAGGAACACCTTCTGAGCTTAAAAGGAGTATAAGCAAAGGCTCTATACTTGAGGTATCAGCAGATAAGGCAAACCTAGAAAAGGCGTTTGAGTTTGCAAAGAAGTTTTTTGGCAGCGAACCAAAGGTAAGGGGCGATAGATTCTCGGTTGCTGTTGAAGGCAATGGCATAAATGCGATGAACAGGTTTGTTAAGGAGCTTGAGGCTAGGAAGATAGAGATAATAAGCATAAGCATGCACCAGCCCACGCTTGATGACGTTTTCCTAAAGCTTACAGGCTCATCACTCAGAGATACAACCTCGAATGAGGCGCCATCAAGAATGACTATGATGAGGCGTAGATAATGGGATTGGCTAGGGACACATTTGCACTATATATGAGGGAGATGCTCATCTTCAAGAAGAACATGAAGACTAGCATAGCCAGGTCTATAATATTCCCTCTTGTGCTTATTCTGCTTCTTGGAAATATGGGGACAAATTCACTTAACCTGCCAATAGCTGTAGTGAACTATAATAATGGCCCTGCTTCTACAAGCTTTATAAACCAGCTTGTTGAGGGCAGAGTAGTTAGTGTTGCAAGCTTAACAAATCAGCAGCAAGCTCTTGCCGAGCTGCAGAATGGAGATGTTGCTGTTGTGCTTATTTTACCGCCAAACTTTGGCTCGCCAGGCGCTCAAGTATATATGTATGTTGACTCTTCATCACCTCTTGCATCAGCGCAAGTTCTTTCCTATATTTCAAGCAAAGTGGAGAGCTTTGGTGCAACAATAATAAACTACAGGCAATTAAGCCTAGCCCCCACTATTACAACAAATTATGCATATGGAGCATCTGCAAGCTACAAGACCTTCCTCGTTGCTGGTATAGTAATAATGGTTGCAGCTTTTGGAGCTATGTGGAGCGGCGGCATGACCTTGCTATTAGACAGGCAGCTTGGCAATTTAAAAGCATTCCTTGCGGCACCTATAAATAAAACATCCATAATGCTGAGCAAGCTCCTCTATGGCTTAACGCAATCTATGATTGCAGGCATACTCGCTTTAGCAATAGGTATACTTGATGGAGCAACTATAGCAAGTGGTGCTATTGGCTTAATTGGAATTTTCTTCTTTATGCTTCTTAGTGGCTTGGGCTTTGGTGCATTAACAATTATACTTGCTGCAAGGATAAACAAGATGGAGGTTTACTCACTTATAGGCATGGCTATAACCTTGCCTCTTTGGTTCTTATCAGGTGCATTTCTGCCAACAAGCACATTGCCAAGCTATATGCAGCCATTTAGCGTTTATAACCCTATGACCTATGCTGTAGATGCGGTTAGAGATATTATGCTCAAAGGCTATATTTCAACGCAGGCACTCCTCATGGATTCAGTTATAATGATTTCATTTGCTGTTTTTGCATTTGTTCTGGGAGTTGTTATGTTTAAGAATAAGATAGGTTGATTGAATGAAAGTAGTATCGGCTTTTGCAATTATTTTAGTGCTCTTTGCAATCGCAGGTGCACAGAGTGTAGGCGCAGGAAGTGGCGCCCTATCGATAAGCAATCTAGTTATTACACCCAATCCGGTTGTAGCAGGTTCAAATGTACAAATATCATTCCAGCTATATAACTCATATCAATATTCACTGCAAAATGTAAACCTATATTTAGAGGCACCTTATCCGCTTCTTAACTACTCACCTGTGAGCATAGCTCAGATAAGCAGTATCGGCCAAGGTCTTTATGGTGGTATAGGTTACTACATAACATATAATTTGACTCTGCCAAAGAACATACCTTCTGGCGTATATACTATGCAGCTCTATGCAACATATCAAACAACACAGACCACAAGCACAGGTATTTACTCGAACTCAGAGCCTGTAACCGCTTATTCTGCTATACCAATAACCTTGCATGTTGTAGGCGAGCCTAGTATTAGCGTTAGCGGTTCTGCAAGTTCAATAACGCCAGGCGAGCCGTTTTTGCTTAATCTAAATGTCCAAAATAATGGCTATGATACTGCAAAGAATATAACTATAAGTATAGCCCAAACAAGCAGCTTTAAGCCTATTGGCACTAGCACATTTTCAATAGGCATGTTGCCAATTGGCTCTTCGCTTACCTTGCCTGTGAGCATGTTTGCAAGCACAGGCATAGAGAATAAAACATATCTTATCCCAATTTCTATAAGCTATTACTCTGAGCTTGGAAAAGAATATTTTGAGAATGCAAGCATTAGCATTAGCCCACTTGTTATGGAGCCAAATATAAGCATATCGCTTATAGGCTCCATGCCGCCAATGCTATACTCTGGCTACAACCAGAGCCTGGAGTTTGCAATTGTTAATTCTGGCACAGGGCTTGCAAGAAATATAACAGTAACAGCAAGCCCTAGCAGTAATATAAATCTTCTGGGCTCGATACACAAATTCTTCATCTCTTCACTTCCTTCTGGAAGCAGCGTTGATGAAAATATTTTCATATCCACCAACTATACAAACAGCACAAAGGGTTATATTCTTCTAAATGTAAGCTACCAATCATCAAACTATAAAAACAGCTTTTCAAAGAGCTATAATGAAAGCCTTTATCTAACACCTTCTGCACAATTTGAAATTGTTAAGGTGGCGAGCGATGCATATCCAGGTGCAACAGATGTGCCGGTAACCTATACCATAAAAAACGTGGGCAACGAAGTTGCTAAGCAAGTACAGGTTAGCTTCCAGAGCATATATCCTGTAACACCTATAAATGGAAACGCATATATTGCAGAGCTTTTGCCAGGAGAAGAAGCAAATGTGACATTTATGATAAATGTAGATACAAGCGGTCTTCCAGGAAGCTACCCGGTAACAATTTTTGAAACATGGAAGCAGCCAAACGGCACGCCAAACCAATTATATAGTGGATCAAACAACTACTATATTGTAGTGGGTGGCTCAGGTAGCAATAGTCCAATTATTTGGTATATAATAATAGTGGTGGCTATTGTGTTGCTCGCAACTTACTTTGCTGCAAAGCAAGCAATGGCGAGAAAGAGCAAGAGGTGAGTGAACGAAGAAGATCGATTCATTATCTAAAAAGCTAGAGCGATATGGGCTTACAAAATTTCAAATTGCGGTATTAGTGGAGGTAGCAAAAATACAAAAAGGAAGGGTAATGAGCTATAAGCAGATAGCACAAGCAATCCGCAGGCCAAATGCATACAGAGCTGTCGGCAATGCGCTCAAGAAAAATCCATTGCCTGTGCTCATTCCATGCCATAGAGTTATAAGAGCAAATGGCGAAGTTGGGGGCTATGCATTCGGAGGCAAATCTAAAAAGATACGATTGCTTAAAGAAGAAGGGAATCTGGTAAAAGGGTGTCGTCATATATAAAAATTTTGGAAAGGTTTATAAGTTTTAAATGGACATAACTAAATTATAAAAAGGTAAGAAATAACTAAGGGTTCTTTGCTTCGCCGCAAATAATCTCTTACAACCAAAATCTTTGGTGATCCTATGGTGAGGTTTGTCCTTGTGGCAGATTCAAGCCTTAATGCAAGTTATAGAAATTTCCCGCTTCTTGAATTTTTGCCTAGTGCACCAGTTGAGGGTGTTCCAAAGCCTGTATATAAGTTCCTTCAGGGCAAGCCATTTCCTCCGAATCCTGACGGCTCGATAAGCGTAACAACCTATGCGGTTAGAAAGATTGAAGCGGCTCTTCTGCAGAGATTTCCTAGAAATGAGGTTGTTGTTGCACATGAGGCGCATTTAGATAAGTTCATAAAAGATGATACTGAGGTAATAGCGGTTAGCACAATGGATCCTCTGGGCACAGGGCCAGTAACTATGTCATATATTACATTACTAAAGAGCAGGAGAGGAGCTTGGGTAACAAGAGAATGGCACAGACTGATAAGAAAGATAAATGCGCTAAGGCAGGGAAAGAAAGCAAAGCTTGTAATAGGAGGGCCTGGCGTATGGGACTTTACCATCTTTCCTGATGAGCTTGAAAAAGAGAATATAGATTATGCATTCCAGGGCGAGTCGGAAGATGTTATTGCCGATTTTTTTGAACAGGTGCAGACAGGAAATTTTGAGAACGATAAATTCTTTGAAGGCTATGTTAGCATCGACGACAACTTCCACAGAGAGCTTGTAAAGCATCCAAAATTTGTAACAAGAAGTCCTAAGATAGGTCTGGGTCCAACCCTTGATAAAATACCAACGATAGTAAATCCTGCATATGGTGGGATGGTAGAGATAATGCGCGGCTGTGGCATAGGCTGCGATTTCTGTGAGGTAACGCTAAGACCTTTAAGGTATTATACAAACGAGATGATAGCAAAAGAGATAGCGGTTAATATGAGGGCCGGCTACGACAATGCTTGGCTTCATAGCGATGAGTTCTTTAGCTTTAGGCACACAAAAGCAAATTTCGAGCCTAACAGCGAAGCTCTCATCGAATTGGTAACTATGGTTATGTCTATTAAGGGTATAAAGAGGACAAACCCCACTCATGGCAGGATATCACCACCGGCAATATATCCTGAGCTTATAGAAAAGCTTTCTAAGATAATGAGGGCAGGACCTGATAATTGGATAGGTATACAGGTAGGTGTTGAGACAGGAAGCGATTCGCTAGCACTTAAGCATATGCCAAGAAAGATGCTCCCATTGCGCATAGGTCCTGA
>Ga0208683_100816_pt1 | contig 11298 bp, 5 predicted proteins | sample BED_Mat_host_9_1_FD_187141 | JGI IMG/M metagenome (GOLD analysis project Ga0208683, IMG submission 187141) | Extremophilic microbial mat communities from Yellowstone National Park, USA - BED_Mat_host_9_15 (SPAdes) (version 3) | ecosystem: Environmental > Aquatic > Thermal springs > Hot (42-90C) >... | reverse complement strand
TGATATAGAAAAGTCTTTAGGTAATAATTGGACTAATGCTCTTGACAAAAATAAGGGTTTATTACTCATAGATGAGGTGGAAGAGGCTTATGATGAGTTAAGGGAAAAGATCTCTTATAAGACTTCACCCTTCAGAGGACTATATGACGCTGTAGCTAAGAGGTATGGAAATGTAATGGTTATTTTGAGTTATGGACCTATAACAATGGCAGAGGAGATAACTGGAGGTCCTGCAGGATGGAGAACTCTTACCATTTCTCTAAAACCGTTACGTGTTAATTATATTTTATATAATTTATCACATAATTTAACTCATAAAAGATCGATAGCTAACTTCTTATGGTGGTTAAGTAGAGGCAGACCAGGATGGATTAATAAATTTTTAACTCTAGGTTTAGATATTAAAATAGACAAGATACTTCTAGAGTGTAAAAGGAATTATTCTATTTGCTCAAATTTCCTTGTTGAAGGAATCACTGAGGAATTACAGTCTAATCAACTTACTAAGGATACTAAGATAATAGACATTGAAATCTTAAGATCAGATTTGCAACAAGCTGGAGATATATTGTCCCTACTGATCTTATCATCTAAGCCAATTAATACAGATAATATAGAGTATACTGTAACAGAAAGTCAATTTTATTACTATAGTAACGAAGTAATAAAGAAAGATGAGATAAGTAGAATACTGGATGAGGTGTACATAAGTAGGTTTAATTTGCCAGACGAGGTTAAAGTCTCAATTAGAAAGATAACTGATTCCCTTATTTCCTCTTTGGCTGATGATGAGGATTACATACTATATGAAGAAAATTTCTTTAACGACCTTAAATTAGCTTTAGTTTCATTTATTCAAGATATATTTTTCCAAGATCCTAAGATAGAAAAAGAATTAGATAAAATAGTACCTAAATTCATTTATAACTCTGTTAGTAAAAATAGTATAAGAAATGGGAATTTCATTGAAATTTCTCCAAAGAAACTTATTGAATATTTTCCTTTATTGGGTACTTTACCTCTAATAGGCAATGCTAGGCGTGATAAGGAATATGTTCTTCAAGGCAAAAACATTGTGGATTTCATAAATAAGGCATCAACTGATATCAACTCGCTAATTACAGTCTCTCGTCAAATAGCTAAAGAGTTTAATGAGAATTCCTTTGAGCTTTTAGTAATCCCCTCTAAGGGATTGAAAAATCAAGAGTTTGTTACGGCATTGGAGAAACAAATAACTAATGTAAAATTCGTGGAGAAGATAAGCAATGGAATTATAATTTTACTTTTTGATATAGAAAAAGTAGAAGATGCTGAGAGGCAAATTTTAGAAGAAATTCTGAAAGGATTTATAGATATAGGAAAGGTAGAAATTATAGTGGTTGAAGGAAGAGATGCACTTTTCTTAAGTGGATTAATATACAATTTTAATAAGATAGGATATATCAGACCTAAAATTGAAGCTCTTTCCCCTTTAGAGAAAAGAATACTAGAGAGTTTTACAGAAAAATTTAAGAAAATTCTCAGATCTAAAGAAATACTAATGGAAAGAAATAAAGAATTTTCTAAACTTTTATTCGATTTATCAACTTGTGTTAAATCTAGTTTTACCGAATATAGTTTATCGCAATACTCAAATCTTCTACTATTGTTACAATCAAATGAATCAATAAAATTCCTATCAGATATTAGTAATTTTTACAGAAAAATTAGAGATGAAGCCATGAAATTATATGAAGATAATGGAAACGATATTATCATGAATAGAGAGCTTAAGGGAAATCTGATTTTAATGTTTGATCTTAAACCAAAGGTAAGGTCAAAGGAAAGTGAAATGCTATCATTTATATTTGAAGATGAGGATAATGGTATAGAAAAATTGGGTGAATATATAAAAGGAGCACTTAGTTGTCTAGATAAATTTGATAAATTAAAGAGTGTAATAGACTTTTACTCTAAATTAATAAAAGAATTCGCTTCCTCCAATAGAGATTTTCAATTAAGGGATTTATCGTCAATTATAGATTCAATATTTTGGAATAAATTAGAGAATAAGGAAAATATCATAATCCCTCTTGTTTCTGGTGCAATTCTTAAAAAGGCTTTAGAAAATGAAGTTGATAGAAATAGTATTATCGAACTTTACTCTCAGTCAATGAATAATCTAAATAAAAGTTTTAATGAGTTAAGTGATATATTAGAGAAAAATTTTGCTGTATCAAACGAAATATGTTCTTCAAATAAAAAATTTAAAAGACATATAATTGAACCCATAATATTTTCTATGAGATCACCTACAGAATATGATTTAGCAGCACTTAAGGAGTTGGAGAAGAGTTATCATAAATTTATGGATTCGATTGCTAATCAGCTAGATAAAATTAAGGAAGAGCTTAAAAATAATTACGAAATACTTACAAAATTATTAGTTATTTATAAGAGAGTTGGAGAAGTTAATGATGAATTCACTAAGGAATTCCAAAATTATTTAAGATTCGTATGTGATAGCAAAATTATAGATATTAATGAGATTAATTATCTAGAAAAAGCTATAGAAGATATTGAAAATATTAGGAAGTCATACGAGAGTGAACTAAATTTGATTAAAGATCTTTCGACTAGTTTAATGCTTAAATTAAAGAAGTTTGTTGGTGAATAATTATGTCAGAACAACACGCTAGGTTATCCTCATTAAAGGAATTAATAGAAAAGAAGAAAGAAAGTAAGGAATTCTACGAGAGTCAGATAAAATTATTAGAAGACATTATAGCATATGTTCCTAATGATACTAATATACCTTTTAATAAATTTGTCAATTTAACTAAGGATGAGATAATAAATGCTATAAATATTTTGCAGAGAGGTGATCTAAATAATTTAAATTATGTTAAAGAGATTGTTTTGAAATTAAATCAAGCTTCACAAATAATCCGAATGTGTGATAATAATTTTTCTGAAATTGAATTAAATACATTTACTGACTTAAAAGGTTATGAGGATCTATTAGATTCAAAACTTAAAGACTGTATATATGATATATGTAGAAATAGTAAAACTGTTACAGAAATAGGGGATAAGCTTAAACAACTGAAGGAAAATTATTTAGTTGTTAAAGAAGTTATAGATAAGCTAGATACCATAAGTAGTTGTAATTTAAGATTTAACATAAACTTGTGCAGTATACAATGGATAAATAAGATAAAGCAAATTAATATTGAATTTTTAGATAAATTGTGTGAAATTATTGAAGATATTAAATCAGTTTTAGATTATTCTACAGATTGTGGAAAATTTATAATAAAACCTCCTTGTTTTACCTTCGCAAATATAATTTTTGAACTGCGTAATTCACTTAATGGGGCTATGAATGACCTAGACAAAGCTTTAGAATTATACAGAAAATATATAGAAAATATAAATAAACTGAAAGAAGAAACAGACAGATTAAAAAGGATTTTAAAAAGAATAGGAATTGACACTAAAGAGGAAGTTAATAAGTTTATCGACTTTCAGAAATTTATGGAGAATGCTAATATGAGCCTTGCTAATAAGAAAGCCGAACTCGGCATAGATGAGTTAGAAATATGTATATTAGATACCATATCTAAATCAATGGATTTGACAAATATAGTTGAAGAGGTTATTAAGAAATGTAATGTTGTTGAAGAGATAACTATTAAAAAAATTTATGAGCTATGTAAAAAGAATATAATAAGGTGTGAAGTTAAATGACTTTTATTATCACTGGTAAAAAGGAAGTTAGAAGAGTAAGAGTTAAGAATAATAATAATGAAATTCTAGTAATTTCTGCAGATATAGGAAATTATATAGATGATATTAAGCTATTTAACGTTAAGGTAAGTGGCAAAAAGGTAATGTCAATAACTGCTGACTCTGAAGATATATTTAAAAGAATAGTAATTTATCTAGCAATTGTTAGTAGATTAAGTCTTAAGAGTAAAGTTAAAAGACTTGCTGCATTAGAACTTGTTAAAGCTATGGATCAATCTGATTTAGATTACTGGTATAGTAAAATAATTAACTCTTATATGAAAAGACATAGGATTTCTGATACATTTAGGCCTATTTCTGCATTGAAGAGGCTTTTAAAACTTGATTGACTCCCTTTTAAAAAACATTTCAATAGTTAAATTTCAAGAGGGGGTATCACCAGATAAGACAGGTAGGAGATTTTCAGATATTTATCCTGGAATAAATCTAGGAGGAATTGAAAATAACGAGCTTTATTCCCATCAATTAGAGGGGATTAACGCTCTTGAGAATTCTAAAAATCTAATTTGTATAGCGGGAACCGGTAGCGGTAAGACAGAAATATGGTTATCTTTTTCGTTATATAGGAAGAGAAGGACTTTAGCAATATACCCCACTATAGCTCTTTCAAATGATCAATACAATAGAATAAGGAATTTTTATAAAAATGTAGTTGTAGTTAATAAAAATAATAAAAATATCTCATCAGATTCAACTATAGTTCTCACAAATCCAGCATATTTGATGACTGTTATAAAATCTGGAAAGGGAAATCTCAAAAATTACCTAGAAAGTATACAACTTATAGTCTTAGACGAATTCTCGTTTTATAATACCTATCAAAAGGAAATGTTATTGGAATTAGTAGAAATAATAAATAGAGAATATGCTAAAACTCAAATAGTAGTTTTAACTGCGACGTTAGATAATAGTAAAGAGTTAGAAGAAAGATTAACTAATATTAACGATTTAGAAACTATAACCATTAGCGGTAAATTATTTAGGAGACCCAACTATACTTATTTCGTTCAAAGAATTCTTAGCTTAAGCGAAATAGCTAACATAATTTCAGAGTTAATTAAAAGTGATGAAAATACATTAGTTTTCACTCCATCTATAAATATAGCCGAGAGACTTAAAAAAATACTAAACTCTCCTTACTGCGATACACACCACTTTAAAAAAGATCATCAAGCGAGAGTTCAAATAGAGAAAAGATTAAAAGATGGTAATTTAAAATGCGTGATATCTCCTAAGACTTTACAGCAAGGAATAGACATAGGCTCAATAAAAAACGTTGTGCACATTGGACTTCCAGACGACCCGTCAGATTTCATACAAAGGGAAGGAAGAAAGGGAAGGAGAAATGAAATAGATTTCACTAGATCAATAATAATCCCCTGGAGAGAAAAAGATTTACTTTTAATATCAGATCCTAATCGTTTTAACGAATGGTTATCTATTGGTAATGTATCATATTTTAGAATAACAAGAAATAAATATTTGGAACTTTTTAGAAAAATCTATAATTATTATAGAAAAGGAAACAGAAGACTAGAAGGTGATATAAGACTTGAAATCGCTAATATGAAGATGAAAATAAGAACTTTCTGGACTAACATGCAGTTTTATGATTTCGGGATGACGAGATATAAGTACTATATAGATAATGACTTAATACCATTAGTCATATCTAAAAGAGACTTAGTTAAATATTACCAACCGGGTTCAATAGATCTAACGTACGATTCCTTTATTATAGGTCACAGTTCAGATAGGATTTATGGGACTAATATTAGACAAACCAATTTACCAGGCTTCTTGAACTTAATGGTAAAGAGATACTATACTATCACCGAGGGTAAAAGATCTTTTTATCAAGATATAATTAAAGGAAAAGTCTTTAGCGAAACGTTAATTAATGTAAATCCACCTGAGGGATTCGGAATTCTTAAAATGAGAGCTGATGATGTATTATGGTTTGTAGAAACTAGCTCAGAGGAAGTTGAATTAGAAAACATAAAAGTTAAAAAATCTAATTATGAAGTTATTTCATTAAAGGAGACAACTGGAACTAAAATCTTTGATTCCTATAAGTTACCTACGTATGGCTATTCAATTAATTCTACCTCAGAAAACGTTTTAATAAATCGCTTAGGTATTGCAGCCTTTATATCCCTTTTAAGGATAACTAAAAAAGCCAGCATAAACGAATTAAGTTACATGGCAGATAAGGGAAAAATAGTTATTTGGGAAGAGATGCCTTCTGGATTATTAGAAAGTCTAGATTATGATAGTTTAGAAGAAGAAATAAGTCACGTGGATGATAACGCTTTAAGAATTATAATAAGCGGAATAGATCCATTAGCTTTCAACGAGTCTTTAAACGAGAATAGTCTCAACATAGCGTTAAAAATTACGTTAGATATAATAAGGACATTAAAGCAAAAAATATTTAACCAAATATGAATATTATCTATAATAATTTATATAAATTAATATCTAATTAAAATTTTAATACCAAGAAAAAATTAAGACTAAATTAGTTTAACTCTATACCAACGCCTAAGTTAAATTAAATAGAAGCTTTTCGCGAGAATTCTTATAGTTTTATGTTACGTTAAAAATAATTTAATTTTTATGGAATAAATTAAAAAGTTTTGATTTAACTCCAAAAGATTACCTAGTGTAAAATGAAAAAGATTCGTTTTATTAGCCTAAGAATAAGATAAATATTTAAGGGAAGGAAAATTCCTTAAACTACCTAACCACAACGCTTTAATTCTATATTTAAACATGATTTTTAAATGAGGAGGATTTTCAAAGCAGAGCAGATTGAAGAGATGCTTAGCGATAAAGATAAGGTATTTATAGGAGGTCTACCTTTTAGTGGTAAAACTACTCTGATAAATAAATTTTATAATAAGTATAAAAACGAGGAAATACAATTTATTCAATTGCCTAAAAAATTCAACAGCATTGATGAGTTAAATGAGTGGAAAAATAAGATAAAGGAAATTAAGAGGGGTATAATAGAAGGAAGAACTTACATAATAGAACTCTTATTAGGTAAGGTATCAATAGTTAATACGTCATCTCTTCAATCCCCTTATCTAGATTTTAGAGGAAATGCGGTAAGCATGAAGAGTATAGATGCTATTAAGAGGATATATAAAAATGGTATAAAGGATGATAAGGCAGTATCTAAAATTCTAATGTACTCAACTATTGCCATGCCAAATTACTTTACAATCATACCTAAATTAGTAAATGAAGGAATCGAGTTATATAAGCAAGGTAAGCTAGATAAGATCTTAGGGGTTGTATTAGGAGTAAAGAGATTGTACTCCTTATTTCCTAAAATAGATATAAGTGGAGAGGATAGCATAACTTATGCTTTAGGATTAGTCTTACCTAGGGATATAGATTTTAAGACAGCATGGAGTGAGTTAAGTGAAACGTGGAAAGAATTAATATATTACAGGCTTGACTCCGCATTAAGACTTCTGCCCGGTAGTGCAGAGAAAATCATTAGTCAAAAGGATATTAAACCGTTAGGAGATAAAGTATATGTAGCTGATATAGAACCCTTTTTCGTAGATTTAGCTGAATGGGGAAAGTCAATTATTCTTGATGGTAATAATCTCTGTATAGTAGGTCCATTACGTTCTGCAAAATCTTCCCTATCAAATTATATATATTCTATGGTTAATTCTAAAGATATTTCTTTGTTAGATTATAATAATTATGATTTGTTAAATTTATATAAGAAAATAAAATCAGAAAATAAAAAATATATTGCAGTTCTCACTGACGATATTTTTTATTCAATCCCTACAGAATGTAAAGTAATAGAATCGAGAAGTTATATTAAAGACTTCATTGATTACCTTTATTTGAAGAATAATGTAAGACGCGTAAAAGGCGCTAAGACTGATGTGCCGATTTATTATTATTATCTTTATAAATTAAAATATAATATGTCTGATGAACAAATATACAATGAATATAAATCTGATATGAACAAATATGTTATGAATACTATTTTCGGAAATAATAAAGAATTGATCAATAATTATCTCCCACTTCTAATTTTAGGTAAAAAGTATTTACCTTTACCGGTTAAAGTTAGCGAAATAATATTGAATAACCTTAACAAACAAATACATGAAACTTTCATTGACTGGTTCTCAGTGTTCGATTTTACAGATTACGAGGTAGATGAAAATGAGGAAATGAAAAAGATGACATATGACGCATTAGATAAAGTAAGGGAGGAGCTTATAAGAGTAGTCAAGGAGAATAAATTTGAGGAAGATTTACTTAAAGCCTATTTCGACGCCTTATCAACTTATCCAATTGTTCAAGATACCAGAATAGACGGGTTTATAAAGACGGGATATGGGGATTATTCTCCAATTACGTACACTCTACTTTACACTCCCGACATAATACATGAATTTAATTGGGATTTGGGTGAAAGAGTAAATCAAGTTTGTAGTTCATTAAAAAGTTTAGGGGATATAATCGGGAAGGATATAACTAGTTCGGAAGATATTATTGACGAAATATTGGAAGAAATAACGAATTTCGCTGAATTGAAACCGTCAAATTACGCTAGTATTTATGAAATATTATCATCTGAAGAAAACGTTAATATAGAATGTTTAAGAAAGGCGTTTAACATATTAAAGTGGTATATAAGCTCTCAAAATGATCAATTTGTATTCAACAAATTTGAAAATAAATTATATAATGTTATACTAAAGACAAAGGATGATAAGCTAATAGAGTACTATTTGAAAATGAGTTTTACAGATACTATGCGAAGTTCCATATACATTAATCCTGAACATATCAATAAAATTGCCGAAATTTCAGATAATGCTAGATTATCAGCCTTACCTTTAGTAATGCTAAATAAAGCAATCAACAACGAGAAGGAAATAGAAAACATTACGGATCCTTTAGAAACTTATGCTGCATTGCTAGCAATTATGCGTTTAGAAATTGATGCAACAGTTGAAGATAAGATAGACACTATAATTAAGTATTACAAGTATCTAGATGAGCTTTATGATAAATTTATTAGAAGCGTTAAGAAAATTGATGAGAAAGCGTTATTTACACTTTATAATATAGCTTTTGATGCGTATGTAAATGAAAAGAGAGAAGTATTGGATTTATTAGCTGAAAATAAGGAATTTATTGATTTTGAATACGGATTAATAATGTTTTACTTCTATAAAGTTGAAGATGATTTAAAGCAAGTTCTTGACTACATTACTACGTTAGTTGAACCACGTTATAATTTTTTAATAAAATTAAGAAAATTGTATGATGATTACGTATATGAACTATTCGAAATATATAAGATAAAATTAGCTAAGACACTTATCACTTCAAAATACGATTATAAGTTAGTACTGCAAGATATAATTGACTTATGGTCAAAAGCTAATATACGCGACAAGAGATTAAAAAGGAGAATATTAGCTGCGTATTATATATCGAAATTTCTGCTAAACGGAGAAGTTAAGAAAATTAGACTAAGGGGACCAGAAGAGATGCTTTATAGGGTAGCATTAGCATTAACTGGAAATGAAGAGATGAAGAAGGAGTTTTATAAAACTGTTGAAAATACGAAAATTAATGATAAGCTAATTATTGAAAATTTAGATTATACCTTAGAAAATTTAGCAGCTAATGACTATTTAATACCAATATTGGAAATATACTTCTATCTAAAAGGTGATAATGAGAAGTTATCACAAGTAATGAAATATGTGGAAAAAGAGATACTAGGATTACCTGCATTTATACTACATAAACTGTTCAATGAAATTAATGTTAAAGGAAATAGAAATAAATATGTTGCATCATTAATATTGTTTGCATAAATTTTCTATACTTTAATAAATTATCTAGAAGCCTATTGAAATAAATTATAAGGAAGATAATGATTGTCCCTCCCTCTGTCCCATCGAGCTGAGGAGGGGCGTAATTAGCATTACTAAGAGATACTAAGAAAAAATGAGGTATTAAACATTTTTTTACAAAGAAAGGGGTTAAGGGGGCGGAAAGCCTCACAGGCGGGGATGGATAGCCCCTTATATTTAAATACTCCTTTATCAAAATTTCTCTTAGTGATGCTAATGACGCTCCTTATATAAAACATATTAGTCAGATCTGTATTACACAGATCTGACTGGGGTGTAGGCCGTTGACTCCTCTGGGCCTAAAGCCCCGTCGGTGAGCTTGGCCTCCTCCAATTCGGACCGGAAGTTGGGCAAAAAGCCCGAATAAGGGTGAGTATAATTGGAGGCCCCAGTTGCAGGAATAGATGTATCAAAAGATCATTAGGGGGAGGGTGAGAAAATACGAGAACAACTTGAAGGGTTATGAAGAGATACTTAAAATGAAACCTTGCACAATAGTCCTAGAGCCTACTGGAGTATACGCAATAAGGCCTTCACAATACTTCAAGGAGAAAGGGATAAAAGTTAGTCCAAACGCAAGGGAAAAGGAGTTTAGGGAAAAGAAAACAGATTTTTACGATGCAGAAAAATTAGAAAACATGGTTGATAAGGCCAAGGAGTACGATTACAACCCCTTAAAGGAAATGACAACACTCTACCCCTTCCTAAAGGACATAGAGGTAAAGTACAAGAATAGGTTAAAGAGGGCATTATTCTTAGTAAGTGATAACGATAAGGTAAACAAGGATAGGTTGGAAAGACTTGCGAAAGGAGATTTTACACGAGAAGAGCTCTACCAACTTGAATATACGCCAATAGTGCTTGAGGAGATCAAAATCTTGGCTAAAAACCTTCTTGAGATTCAAGAGAGGTTTAAGGAGGTTAGGAGGATGATTGAGGGGCAAGTACCAGATGACCACGTCCTATTGACTATACCGGGTGTTGGGAGGCTTGCAGCTGGTATTGTTGGTGATGTTAAGCGTTTTCCTAAACCGAGTCCTTTGTTGTTTAGATGCAGTAGTAGAGAGGAGTGGAAAAGCTGTAATAAGTAGGGGGATTTCCAAGAGGGGGTAATAAGTACTTGCGTAGCTTGTTCTACTTTTTGGCAGTGAGGAATTATTCTAGGAATCCAACCTTATTGAAGTTTTATGAAGCACATAGGGATAGGTTGAAAGGTAGGAAGTTGTATGTTGCTTTGGCTAGGAAGTCGGCAAGGGTTGTTTGGAGTGTTTGGTATAGGCCTTATGAGCCTAAATAGGTAAGCCCTCCCCCGAATCGCCACGTGGGTTGAAAGGACCTACGTGGCAATGTTAGCTAGTACTATGCTTGAAGTTTGAGCGAAAGATTTATTACTGAACGCCACTACCCTCCATCCACTTTTATCACTCCCACCCTCGTGAGCAGTCATCAGTTAGGGAGATCATCAATAAAAAATACATTGTAATACTATATAAACATTACTTAATCAAAACGATATTTAGAAGTAATTAAAAATAACGAGTGGTTACGTAAAAGAGTTACAGTCTTTTTCATAATAACTCCAACGGACTTA
>Ga0208683_100815_pt1 | contig 11309 bp, 11 predicted proteins | sample BED_Mat_host_9_1_FD_187141 | JGI IMG/M metagenome (GOLD analysis project Ga0208683, IMG submission 187141) | Extremophilic microbial mat communities from Yellowstone National Park, USA - BED_Mat_host_9_15 (SPAdes) (version 3) | ecosystem: Environmental > Aquatic > Thermal springs > Hot (42-90C) >... | reverse complement strand
TGACCTCTTAACCAGCTCAATAACCCTGGCGGCACTCCTATTAACCTCATCCTCGCTTAACTCACCCCTCTTAACGGCGTCCATCAGCCTTGAGACGACGTTATCGCCACCCGGCATTATCAGGTCGTTGCCTGCCTTAACCTGCTCGATGGGATTATCCCCAGCACCCCAGTCACTCATGACAACCCCATCAAACCCCCACTCCTCCCTAAGCACCTTGGTTAGTAGCCATGGGTTCTGGGACGTGTACTTACCGTTGAGCTTATTGTATGAGCTCATTATGGCCCAGGGCCTTGCTTCCTTAACCACTATCTCGAAGGGTTTAAGGTAAATCTCCCTTAAGGCTCTCTCATCAACTATGGTGTCTATTACGTGCCTATTGGTCTCCTGGTCATTGGCTACGAAGTGCTTGGCGGTGGCCCCAACACCAACGGATTGAACACCCCTAATGTATGCTGCGGCTATCTTGCCCGTTAACAATGGGTCCTCTGAGAAGTACTCGAAATTCCTACCGCAGAGTGGGTGCCTATGGATATTCATTCCCGGGGCTAGGAAGACGTCAATACCGTAATCCCTAGCCTCCTCCCCCATGGCCCTACCCACGGCCTCAACCAGCTCAGGGTTCCAGGTCGAGGCCAGCATAGTGGGTACTGGGAATGCGGTCGCCGGCCACCGCCTGAATGGGTTTGGCTCAACCCTAATGCCGGACGGCCCATCAGTCATGACTATGGCTGGTAGGCCACCCACGGCCCTAGTCTCCCCTGCAGCCCCAGGAACCCTCCTGGAGCACCCAGCCCCAAAGCACCCTATGCCGGCTAGAAGCTTAACCTTATCCTCAAGGCTAAGGCTGGATATATCAACGCTCATTAGGTACTCAGCAGTTAAGAGTTATTAAGCATTACATGGGACACCGTGGACGTAACACCCATGTGGTGATTAAGACCTTAGCAATTGGCATGTGGAACTTAACTCACACGCACCGTAATGCAGGCTTAAGGCACCGTTAAATGTCAACCCCCAGTTGCCTAAGTACGGAATAGGCAATATCCCTAGCCCTACGTGCACTGTTAAGTATTGAGCCTGCGTAATCCCTATCGTAAAGCATGCCGGGTGTTAACAGGCTTGACGGTTCACCGTAAGTTGACCTGGCGTGTTCCCTAGCCACCTCATGACTCAGCCTAGCTAATTCACCCACAAGCCCCCTTAAACCCTCAGGCACCTTATTCATTACATTCATTAATTGGTTTGATGGGTCATGGCTCCATGTCGGTACCTCAAAAACGGATATTATAGCCTTGGCGAAGTTTTCAATGGCCAACTGGGAGTAGTGTACGCATCCAGCCCAATCACCATGATCATAATATGCCTCAGCCCGCCCCAAGTGCTCGTTGGCCAGCCTTAGCCTATACTCAGCCTCACTGATTGGGTCTATCATAGTATCTTGACCTTCGCCATCGGCTTCGGTAAAACCCAGTAGTAGGCCTTACCATCCTTAACCCTCCTTAACCCGCTCTCAACTATCCTGCGCCTAACGTGAGCCAGGAAGCCCTGGAGCACCCCTGACCTGTCTAAGAGAACCACGGCGTCCCAGTAGATGTTTAGCAGTAGGGGGTTCACTACGCTTGGATTTACGAACTCCTCAAAATCCATGTCAATCACTGTGAATTCCGGGTAACCCCTTAGTAGGGCAGTTACGGCTAGGTAAACCGCCCTACCCCTAACCAACCTATTAATTTCACGGAGCCCCTTATGAAGGATGAGTATGTCTACGTCACTCCTCTCATCAGCCTCGCACCTTGCCCATGAGCCGAAGAGTAGGGCTGCTACGTAGTTTTCATTAGTCAGCCTACTCAACCTCCTCCTAAGGTCATTAATAACGGAATCGCAGCTAAGCTGCATTACCCACTTAGATGTGGGCCTTCTTAACTTAAATACTTTCCCAATGCCCAGCCAGGAGGCGTGAAACGGCGCTGAGAAGCGCTTATTAGGTGCTGTTGATTAGCATTAATGTGGAAACCGTAGCCGTACCAGAGGCTATCATTAGGGAGCTTAGGAATAGGGGGATTGATGCGGAGTCTCTGATAGTTGAGCTGCTGGTAAGAGCGCTCAACCTGGACCCCAAGACAACGGCTCAGGCGCACTTGGAATTGGCAATGCGGTACCTTGAGGAGGGTAGGGGCCTTGTTAACAAGGATCCTGTTCAGGCCAGTGAGAAGCTTTACAAGGCTGCCGAGGAATCAGTTAAGGCGGCTGCAAGTTGCCTAAGCCTAGACGTGCTTAGGCAGGTTGAGAATAAGGGTAGGTGGACTGTGGCTGAGTTGGATAAGGCCGCTGCCGCTAGGGGTATTTCAAATAAAGTAGGAGACTGGTTCCTAGCAGCCTGGGATACCGCGTGGGTGCTTCACGTGTGGGGGTTTCATGAGGCTAAGCTTAGCAGCGAGCCCGTTAAGGCTAGGGAGCCATACGTGGCTAAGCTTTTGAGGAGGTTAAGAAATTGTGCCAAGCACCTTAAACCCAACATAACCAGTGCCTATGTTCCATTCCCCTCATCCCTATGTCCCTAATTATCCGTCATCCTTGCTAGGGAGGTTGTTGGGGGGTGGGTAATTGTGATCCTTACTTAGAATCCTTACTGGCACTGGACCTAGCCTTAGAAACAAAGGGAAATGCGTATTTAATCCATGCTTCACGAAGGCGCTATGTGAAACATCAATACCTAGGTTAAGGCTTGAGGTCATCACCAACTACACCCCTCAACCCACTAAGTACGGCAGGTAATGTGTCGACCACCTCCCTAAATGTTATTATCCCCATTGAAACATTGATTTCCACATAACCATGAACCAGTACATTCCTAAAACCCACCAAACTACGTCTAAGCCCATCCTTACGGTAGCGTTAGCCCAATACAGCTTTGCAAGAATGGCCCAACCGTAGGCAAAGGTACTAGTCCTGTTTAACTGATCTCGGCACTGTGGTTGGGTTTTGGGTTTTTCTGTGGGGTTGTTGGTTGTCTTCGTGGTTGTTTAATTTGCCTTGCTTGTTTCCTTATAGAATGCCCGGTTAGCTTGGGGTGGGGTTGAGGTGTTGCATCTGAGCCACTCACCCATTAATTGTCTCGAAAAATAAAAATTCCTGTGGGAGAAAAGTTTTGGTGTGGCCTATGCCCAGGGTTTTGCCCGTGGTTGTCCTCGCATTGGCGATAGTCTCAGTGGTTGTTTTGGTTGTTAATAGTATTTACGCGGTTCCGTCACCCATCTCCTCCGTTCGTATTGGTGGGTTTGGTGAGGCTGATTACTATGCATCGCAGCCCATACCCAATGTCTCTCCTGGCTTGTTGGTTAGGGTTTTCCTAATCAACGGCTCCAGTGTGAAGCCCGTTAACGCGTTTATCGATGTTTACGCTAATGCACCAAGCGGTATTGTTCATGTTGCCATGGGCTACTCATCAACCTTGATTGTGCCGTTCAACAACACGAACTGGCTGTATGCACTTGGTAAGTGGGCTTCATTGGGTATACCATTCAGTGAGTACAACACGTCAATGCTAGTATTCATAACCTACATTCATGGTAATGAGTCGTGGATACTGCCATTAGTCATCCCATACAATGTTGGTTGGGTTTACAGGGCATTAGGCAAGTCAACGCCAAGTGACGCCACGCCGAGGTACATTGTTGTCAACGCCTACATTAACGTCAACGAGCTGAGGCCGAGTAGGGTGGTTCCTGTGAGGCTTAATGGCACGGTTACTGACCCACAGGTCTTCGGAACATACAACGGCTACACGGTGTACAACTGCAGCCTAAGCGGACCACAACCAGAGGTGTACTGGTCATTTCCATTATACGAATTCGCACCAACGAGCGAATGCGTCGGGATCAACGGTTCACTACCAATCGCATGGGCAACATGGAGCAGCGGCGTAATACAAAACGACAATGGGTTGGTGATTGATTTATCCATAGACTTCTCGGGAACGATAAATTGGGACGCAATGTCAACCGACTACGGCGACTTAGGCACATCATACAGCGCATCAGAGAACTGGGGGCCGCAAAGTGCAGAGTTTATTCTTGGCTCTCAGGTGACGCAGCCTGGCTCGGTGTATTGGTACTATGGAGGTGCCACTTGGGCTATTGTTAATTACACCGTGTGGTATGTGGGAGATATAACGGGCCCGTATTATATGGGCACCACGACTGTTTCCGAGGTTCTCTACGTACCACCAAATGACTATTACGCTGCAACATTTGACTATGGCAGTGGGCCGATAAGCATGTTCTACAACGGTGCAATAACACTCAGTGAGCAGTACTTCGGATACCCAGCACTCAACGCATCAACAGTCGTTGACTACGCAGCATTTGAGTACACACCATATGGGGAGGAGCTCTGGGAGTGCAACGGACCAGTTGGTAATACTAGCACGGTGTTTGGCGGAGTGCAGTATACCCTTTATACAGTTACGCTTGGCGGTGTTAACACGGCTTATGGTCTGAGTGCGGCTGAGATTGGCACTGAGTTGGGTGGTTTGGCGTTCGATGTCTTGGCAGAAGTGGCGACGGAGGGAGAGGCGACGCCGCTTATCGAGTTCCTGAATAATGTTGGTTCGGCAATATTCGACATCGCCGGCCTACTCATACCACCATCAACCTCATCATCAGTAACGCGGACTACGCTTGGAATTGGTGGCGTCACAGCGGGCACGAGCCTCTACATCTCCGTTATTAACGCCTCAGCGGTCTACGGCTTACCCACATTCGGCTTCATACTGAACGCCACAAACTACTACGGGATCCCGTCAAGCTTCACGTGCAAGTACAACCAATGGGTGCAGATTGGCTAAGAGCCATTATGGCACTCAACATTCGTTAAAATTCGTAATGGTGTCCCCCATGAATGTTAAATCCTTGTTTTGGTTCTTTGTTGGCTTTGTTTTTGTGAACTTCGCCTCATCTCTCTGGCTACTGCTTAGTTCTGTCTTGACGATAACACCAATACCCCTCCCCTATTGGTTACTCTACACTCCTGGCAATATCGTCACTGCCGGAATAATTGTTGCGGCTTTGATGCTTGCCTTGTACACATACCTCGGTGTAGCATTGGTTTTGAATAAAATGAATAGAGGTTTCATACCGATAACAATGGTTATCGCATTCACCATAGGCATAACCCTACTTTTGGTTAGGCAAGCCATACCAGCACTGGTTATTTTGGTCATAGCATACGTAATGCTCATCGGCACGTACATCGTCATAACCAGCGTAACCACGTCGAGAACATCAAAGGCCTTGTGGGGTGTTGCAACCATAATCTTGGCACTAATGCCGCTAATACTCATAGGAGGCGGATTAGCAGTCATTAACTACATAAGGTACATGGCAATAACAGAACAGGCAATGGCAATAATGGCATCGGCAGTGGAGGCGTGGAGGCTGGGTGTTGAGCAATGAGGCCCCTCACTACCTCATTGCTAATAGTCTCAATAATTGCTGTAATCGCAGCCTTCACATTACTCTTTATCCATGGCACCAAACTAACGGAGATCAACCTTAATTAACGTGCCGACACTGGTGGGTTCGCCAGTGTATTAATTAGACCACTATATGCATTGATTAGGTACTACGTGGGTAGGTGTATGAGAATGTCATTAATCATGACAATAAATGAACGACAAGCCTTGCCCCTTCTAGGGGTGGGGTCGCCCACTATGTGGGTAGGTTTATCAACCTCAGCCATATTAAGGTATTCAGTAGCCCCAAAGAGGGGGTAACAATCGAGACCCCCCAGGGGTGGAAACCCAGCCCAACAAGGGTGGGGAGGGGGTCGTAGGTATGCCTCAGTAAAAGGCCTTTAATAAGCGTTGGTACTATTTTCACAAACCGAAGGGTTAAAAAGCTCATAGAGCGTGCAATCCCGGTATGAGATTCGAATCTAAGCTTGCCTCATTAGTGGCTGCGGTAGTTTTAGCCGCAGTAATAGCCTCAGTACTACTCTTGATTCATGTGGCTGGTAAGCAAGGCACAAGGGCTGAGGCTAATTTTAATGCACTGGAGTCGATGGGTATTATCCCAAACGTGCCGGTTTACGTTGTTGGTCCTCAGTCGTTGATTCGGAGGCTTGTTGGTGTTGGTGTACCGCAGTCGCTTATTAAGCCGGTTAACCTAAGCCAGTTGTCTGCACTGCCTAATGGCTCAATGATCCTCATCGATTACTCTGTGATTAAGCCTAGCGTTGTTGTTGGCGTAGTCAATGGCAGGGTCAAGCTTAACTTAACAAGCCCAGTGATTGGCTTGTTAACTGGCCTAGTGGCTAAGGGTGACTTAATCATGCTATACGGCAATTCAAGCGACTTAATGGCAATGGAGTATTTGCTAGCCTACACGTGGGCTAGAAAATACGGCACACTCTACCTCAACTACCAGCTTAATGGACACGGCGTACCAAGCGACTACCTGGTAGCCTACCCAATAATACCAATCAGCGGCAAGGAAGCCCTAGCAGTAGCCTTCGGAGGACCAAACTACCTAGTCATAGGGCCAGCAATGCCGAGGGATGTACTATGGGCTGTGGCTGTGTATGAGTCGTTAAGGTACACATTCTCAATAGCGAGCCTTTTCTCAAGCCTCCCCGACCCTGAGGTGAATTACCTCGACCTGTGTTACTACATTTACGAGTGGTACTCCTCCGTGGACCACTACCTAAACGGTAAGTGGAGTAGCGACAGCTACCTCATATTGGCATTCCCAATAGTCAGCCAACGCTCCTACGAACCACCAAGTATCATGGGTTATAGTGATGGCAATGGCACATTCTACTACGACACATGCCTAGAGGTAAACACACAGGTTTTCTACAGCAGTGCTTATATCGCCTACTACGTGCCTCTCTATGTCTACGGCTATGTTGGGTATAGGCTGTCGGAGACTATGGCTAACAATGGTGGTGAGGTTCTAAGTGAAACCGGCACTATTGATTACTACACCAGTTACAGGTACTACAACGAATCAATAACGAACTCATTCGTTGGAAGTAATACGGGACGACTCCAACTAGTACACTTAACGACTGGGTATGGCTTTAGTGAAGGGATAAGCCTTAACTACGGCCCATCAACGCAGGCTTACGGTTACCCCGCCGATAACGTTACCTGGAGGTTCAACTTCAACAAAGCAAGCAATCCAGACATTGATTACTACAATGATTTCGATGACTCATCGCCAAATTGGATTATGCCGTATCCCTTAGGCCCCCAGCAGTTCTATGCCTACCTGCCAGTCTACGTGAGTGTTAAGGTTTTGACGGGTTCTAGGTGTCACTTGATTTTTGCTGAGAATACTTATGAGTATATTTGGGTTGATGGTGGTTGGTGGCTCACCGCACAGCCAACAGGCTCAAGCACGGGCCTAGTCCCATCAGCAGCCTCGTACATACCATCACAACAACTCCCAGGCGCATACGTGAGCGGAGTAGCATCATGGAGCGCACCTACACTAGAGTTGTGCCGGCCCTAACAACAACCCAACCACATACCAATCAAACAAGCCCCACCCACACCAGCCTTTTAATCAGATTACGAAGAGGATTCAGGCTTAATGAGTATTCCTAACTCAACAGCGGGGCAACCACCCACATAAACATGGCGCCGGGGCCGGGATTTGAACCCGGGCCCCCTTACGGGGACGGGATCTCGAGTCCCGTTCAGGTCCCCACGGGTTAATCCGTGGGGATCGCCTTGGGCCAAGCTCGGCCACCCCGGCTGGTTTAGGGTTTATGACTGCTCTTTAAACCTTACTCCCATAATCGACGCCCGTAGGTTAAATATCCCCTTTTAATGCGTGTTTATAATTTCCTTAACAGTAATCCATAATGGTGTTCCCCGAAGTCTAGCCTCTTAACCAGTTGGTATCTCTCAAAGGTTCTTAGGTAATCCTCCTCGCTCATCCTGATCCAGGGAGGAGGCCCTGGACCTATGTAATTCTTCTTCCAGTCGTAGATGGCTATGTAGCCTCCTTGCCTCAGAACCCTGTTAACCTCAGCCTTAGCCCTCTCTCTATCGAAGTCGTGGAATGAGTTTGCCATGAAAACTAGGTCGAAGCTTGAGTCGTCGAAGGGTAACTCCTCAGCTAAGGCCCTCATTGCCTTAACCCTACCCCCGAACTTGGACTTAACCAACTCCACGTTAGCCTCATCGGCGTCTATGCAGTACAGCTCTGAGACGTACCTTAGGAGCGGTTCGCAGTAGAAGCCATCCCCACACCCAAGGTCCATCCCCCTGCCTAGGCTAAGCCCCTCAAGGAGCCTATCCACAACATCAGGGGAATTCACCATACCCCTATGTAGGAACCTCCTCATTCCACAGTCCACTTAACAGCGTCAATTTAAATCTTCCCCCACCCCTCAGGGCTTTGGAGAACGTCCACGACTTGGGTTGGCTTATCAATGTACAAATGTTTATATATTGGTTAAGTCAGGGTGATGTTATATGGGTATTGTTACTGAGAAGCTTGAGGGTTCCGAGGAGATTACCGGTAAGGGTGGTGTTAAGTTCATTATTAGGGAGTTCGACATGGGTGACCTTGAGGATGTGGTTAGGATTAATAGGGCTGTCCTACCTGAGAACTACCCATCCTACTTCTTCGTGGAGCACCACTTGAACTTCCCCAAGGCATTCATAGTGGCTAAGGTTAATGGTGAGACCGCGGGCTACGTGATGAGTAGGGTTGAGTTCGGCTGGTCAAACATAAGGAGGGGTAGCATAGTTAGGAAGGGGCACATAGTGTCCATCGGTGTCCTACCCCAGTATAGGAGGATTGGCATAGGGTACAACCTAATGGTCAGGTCCATGAGGGCCCTTAAGCACTTCTACAGGGCCAGTGAGGTTTACCTTGAGGTTAGGGTCTCCAATAAACCAGCCATAAGCCTATACGAGAAGTTAGGCTACAGGGTGGTTGACGTGGTTAAGGGCTATTACCATGACGGCGAGGACGCCTACATAATGGCCACATCCCTGGATAACTACTAGCCCTATTAATTCATCAATTTTACTTAAACCCTGGGTTAACGAATTCCCGTGGCTCATGTATCTCGGCATACGTGAACACGCCGTTTAGGTATGTTGCAACGTAGACCTTACCAACACCGCACCCATTGTAGTTAACGGTGAACGGTATTATTAAAATGGCCCTATCCACCCCTCCCCTCCTCAACTCCTGTTCAATAGAATCAACCAGGGCCCTTAAGGCTGGGGCGTAGTTGACTTGGTTAAACTCAGCAACCTTACCCACCACGGCCACCCTATCGCCACTACCTGGGTGCACTAGGGCTACTTCACGCCCACTTATGACTGGTGTGTAGCCTGGGTTGGGTAGGTTTAGGTAATCCATGAGCTTGGCCATGGGTATCCTACTCAGTATGAAGTATGCGGCATAGCTGGTGCAGCATGGGCATAGTGGCGTTGTGCACTTACCGTTAAGGAACTCCCTCAGTGAATCAATGCAACCCAGTAAACCACCGCTTATCATGAAGTCGAGGAGTTGCATCGTGTAGTTGACCTCATCCCTCCTCCTAAGCCCAAGCTGCCTAAGTGAGTCTGGGTCACCCGGCCTATACTTGGATAATAGGCCCCTTAGGGCGCAGTTACCCTGGGCAAGCTTCATCATTAGGCTGGCGCATTCACTAAGCATCCCCATCCTATACAACTCCCCAATCCTGAGGGCATCATCGGTGAACTCACCGTTGTTGACTAGGTTAAGGGCCTGTAGCGTGGGTTCGATAACCCTCACGTTCGTCTCACTCAACCCCCTCTCCCTAAGGTAGTTAACCAGGGTCTCCTTAACGCTCCTAGACTTAGCCATGGAGGCGTAGGCTAATGTATCCAGTATCCTAACCAACGGAACCCTAATGTACCAGGAGTTCCTGATGCAGTCAACGTCAGTGGCCATCTTCCTAACGTAGGCCAGGGCATCATCAATACTCCTAAACGTCACCTTCTCGCCCTCAGCAACCACGGTAACCTCGCCATTGGCTACAAGCAGCTCAATCTTAATCACACTTGGTCAACGTTACTTAAGTTAAAATAGGTTTCAGACAAAATTACGCCCCCTAAATAAACCACTCCCTAAACCTTACCACGTTATCTGGATCGTAGGCTGGTATAACCACCTTACTCACACTCTTTAGGTATTCGTATGCGTTTAGGCATTCATAAATGTCCTCGGCTATGCCTATGGGTATGTTCTCCTGCAGGTTCCTCATGGTGAAGGCTGCGTCTGTGAGGCTGATGACACCTTCTCTAGTGTGCATTATAATGGCCATTGAGCTCCTGTGGTGGCAACCAGTCCACTTCACATCCACCCCATCAACCACCTTATCCTCATCGTTAAGCAGGATTATCCTACCCCAAGCCTCCTCGAAGAGGTAATCCCTAACGTACCTGGGTAGGTAAACGTCCCTGTTGAGGAATGGTGATGGCCTTGGGTTAACCACATCCTCAAACCAGCCCCTCCTTGAGAAGTATATTTTGGCCCTCTTGAATAGGTCTAGGCCACCAACCGTGTAGTCTTGGACTGGCGTTATGACTACGTGGGCTACGTCATCTGGGGTTAGGTTAAGTCTCCTAAGCACGTTCTCAATCCTCTCACTATCCTGAACCGTGAACCTACACCTATCACTACCCGCCCACTCCCTGAGGAACCTGTTCCTCAGCGTTAAGTCCCTTACTAGGCCAGTGCCCACTAGGACGTAGCCATCGTCGGTGTCTATTATCAGTGAGTAGAAGCTTAACCTAACCCACTTATCAAAGTCCCTCATCCAGTAAACCTCGGCGCCCGGGACTTCACCGTGATCCCCAACCTTAGCTAACCAAAACCTCCTAATCATGGTCAACCACCCTGAGGTGTTATGACGAACCTACCCAATACCCTACCCTCCCTCAACCTGTTCAACGCCTCATTAACTGCATCCTCATCAAGCGGTATCCTCTCTACGTACGACTTAATGCCATGGTCCCTAATGAAGCGGACCATCTCCTCCATTTCGCTTATACTGCCGTAATTGCTCCCGATCACGGTGAATTGCCACACAACAGTGTCGAAGACCGGTATTGGGTAGTCCCTACCCTCCATCCCAACCAGGATCACTGCGCCCCCAGGTTCAAGTAGTGGTATCGCCTTGGCTGAATCCCCGTTACCCACGAAGTCTAGGATCACCGAAGCCCCCTCTGGGCTAAGCTTCTTAACCATGTCCCCCAGTTCACCTGGGTGTACGGCGTAATGGGCTCCCAGTTCCTCAGCCCATTTGAGTTT
>Ga0208683_100812_pt1 | contig 11317 bp, 9 predicted proteins | sample BED_Mat_host_9_1_FD_187141 | JGI IMG/M metagenome (GOLD analysis project Ga0208683, IMG submission 187141) | Extremophilic microbial mat communities from Yellowstone National Park, USA - BED_Mat_host_9_15 (SPAdes) (version 3) | ecosystem: Environmental > Aquatic > Thermal springs > Hot (42-90C) >... | reverse complement strand
TTGCAATATATGATTCAAAGGAAAAGACTGTTTTCATAGCAAGGGACAGATTTGGAGAGAAGCCTTTGTATTATACTTTTGTCAATGATAACTTCATATTTGCCTCTGAGCTAAGGGCTATTATCAATTGCATCGAAAAGCCTGAAATTAATCCTAATGCAATAGCTAGTTACTTGACTTTCTTTTATAATCATTTAGAAGAAAGCGTCATTAAAAAAGTCTATAGATTAAAGTCTGCAAGCTACATTTTATATTCTTTGAAAGATAAAAAGACCACTTTCAATTCTTATTGGGATTTAAACTTTGAAGAAAATGATGAAATAGATCAAGATACTGCATTAAAAATTCTCGATACCAACTTAAAAGATACAGTCAAGAATACTTTAATAAGTGATGTTCCTTTAGGAGTTTTGCTAAGCGGAGGCGTTGATTCAAGCGTTATAGCAAAGGTTGCTTCAGAGTATTCAAAGCTTAAAACAATGCATGTTACCAGTGGTGAAGAAGAAGAAGTTAAATTCGCTGAAGAAGTAGCGAACTTGATAAAAAGTGATCATAAAACAATACATGTAAAAACAGATTTCATGAAAGACTTTGATCAAATTACTCTTGCAATAGATGAACCTGTAGCAGATCCTTCAATTGTTCCAACGTTTTATATATGCAAAGAAATAAAAAAGGAAGTAACAGTTGCTTTGACTGGAGAAGGCGGAGATGAAATGTTCTGGGGGTATCCTTGGATAAATATTAACGATATGCTCAGCAAATGGTTTAGCTTACCAAAATTCATTAGAAATATAATTATTTCTTTAGGAAGTAATTTGGGCGAAAATTTAGCAGGAATTTTTCAGGATTTGAATAGATATGAAAATCTTAGATATTATTCATTGGATAATGCAGGCAAAAGATTGCTGAGACTTTCTCATTTCAGCAAAGAAGAATTAAAAAGCATAATCAAAAGTAACATCGAAGATCCTTTTCAAGAATATGAAATAATACTTAGAAGAGAAGAGGAGCATAAAAGCGCTGCTTACGTTACAATAAAGAAAGTATTGCCTAATGATTTCTTGCATAAGGATGATAGAATTAGCATGAAAAACTCATTAGAGCTAAGAGCACCATTTTTAAATCATATTCTGATGCAGAAAATATTTAGTCTTCAAAATAGTATGAAGATAAATCATGGGATGAATAAATATTTATTAAAAATGTATGCGATTAAATATCTAAAAATACCAAAGCATATTATTTTAAGGAAGAAAGTTGGATTTAGCATATCTTTAAAGAAATATCATAAAGATTTTATAAACAAAATAGATGAGTTAAATTATTTAATGAAAGAATTGAATTTGAATTACAATGAGATAAAGAAATATTTTGAATACCATCCATCTTATGAATATACAAATAGATTGTTTTCGATTGCTTTGCTATTGAATTGGTATAAATTAATATTTAAATATCCCTTCTCCTAAAAATATTCTCTATATTTTTGAGTAATTAATGGTAAAAAATAAAGATTTCTCTAAACTTAGAATAGCAATAACCCATCTGCATTTAAGTTGGTATCGCATACCATTGTTTAAAATACTACAAGATAAGATAAAATCAGACATAATCATATTAAATGCTAAAGATCTACCGACATATGGTAAAGCTGATTTTGATGTTATTGAATACATGTTGAATAAATACAAAATAAGTTACAAAATTGAAAGAATAATTGGAAAAAATTATCTGTATTTTAATCCTTTCTTATTAAGGACATTACTAACGTATGATATTGTTGTTTGGGGCGAGTCTATTTTATCATTAAATAGCTTAATATTTATACCAACTCTTAAGCTATATCATAAAAAAGTAGTATTGTGGGCAGATGATTGGGGTTACAAAAAGCATTTTATCAGAAAAATTTTTGAACCTTTTATTCGTCTAATATATTTAATAGCTGACGGTATATTAGCACATGGTCCTAAGCATTATTTGTATTTTTTAAAAATAGGTGTTGATAAGAGAAAAATATTTTTCATAGGAAATGCCTCTACCGTATTTAAAGAATTCTTGTCTGAAGATGAGATTAAAAGAGTAAGAAGAATATTAAATACGAAGTATATTATTTTGTATGTAGGCGGCCTAATTAAGAGAAAAAACGTAGATAAAATTATTAGGGCTATTTATAATTTAAGACAAAAAAACTTCGATGTTGGTTTATTAATAGTAGGACAAGGGCCTGAATTCAAAAATTTATACAAGATGGTATTGGTGATGAATTTAACCAACTACGTAAAATTTTTAGGTTGGATACCTTATCATAAATTAGTCAACTATTATTTAGCTACTGACGTTTTTGTTTTTCCAGCAGAAAACGAGCCATGGGGCTTAGTAATAAATGAAGCCTTAGAAGCTGGCATACCTATAGTAGCAACTAAAAGTATAGGTGCAGAAGAATTAATCGCTAATAATATTAATGGTGTGCTAATAAATGAAATCAACGAGGAAAATATAACAGATAGTATTATTAAATGCTTAGCAAATAAAATAGACGTGAATAATCAAATTATAATTAAAATAAAAGAGAAATATAATTATAAAACAATGTCAAATTTGTTTATAAAAAGTCTTATAAAAATTTATTATTATAATAATAAAAATACGCTAAATAAATATTAAAATGTTAAATAAAATAGAACCTTACTTTAGTAGATAACTTAATGATATAATTAAGGGAATTTATCTTAAAATCTTAGCTATGTAAACATAGTTGCTCACGTGTATGAGAGCATGTATTTTGCGCCAACCGTATCTATTGTAATTCCTACCAGAAATTATGGGGCGACTTTGGAATTGTGTTTAGCATCAATATATAATCAAAATTATAACAAAACTGAATTAACAATTTATTTAGTCATATCTAAGATTATTTAGAGGAAAATAATTTTTTATGAACTAAAGTGGTTACACATGGAATATTTATGGAAATTATGAGTTCTCACCAATAATTGGATAAAGCAGAAATAGCTTATAAAAATGGCAAGAGTAACAATTATCACACCCGTTTTTCCATATCCTAGAAGGGGAGTTTATACAGGAATTGAAAGACATGTTGAAGGCTTATGCAAAGGCTTTAAAAAATTAGGTCATAAAGTTACAATAATAACTACGTATTGGAATGGGGGCTTTTCTTATAGCAATTTTAATGATATAAAAATCTACAGATTTAAAGATCTTAGAGTAATCTTAGGAAAGCTTGGAAAGCTCAGCGGACTATTTGAGTTGGATTTTTTAACCTTTTCATTAAACGTTACGTTGAATAGAAAATTAGTAGACACTGATCTTTTATTGATAAATATGCCTTTATTCCCTTTTTTAAGATTAATAAATGGCAATTTTATAAGCGTTGGCCTTGTACATCATGTGCAACCTATTGTAAAGCCTTCTGATGCCCTTTCTTATCCTTTTGGAAATATTTATATGAAATTAACAAAACCAAATTATTGGGTGGCTCCGAGCAAATTCTCAGCCGAGCAGTTCATAAAATTACTCAAAATACCAAAAGAAAAACTAAAGGTTATTCCAGAAGGTGTAGATCTAGAGAAATTTAACATAAGTGTCAATGCTTCAGACGTTAATGAAAAACTTGGCGATGAAAGAAAAGTATTGTTTGTAGGAGGTCTTCATCCTACTAAAGGGGTTCATTTTCTCATAAAGTCTTTTGCATTGGTAAAATCAAGGATCAATAATGTTAAACTCATAATTGTTGGTGATGGTACTTTAAAATATTACTTAATCAATTTAACAAAAAGATTGAATTTAGAAAAGGATGTTATTTTCGCAGGATTTGTTAGTGATGAAGAGTTACCTAAATATTATGCTTCTTGCGACATATTTGCTTCAGCAAGCGTTTTTGAAGGCTTTGGATTAATTTTCTTAGAAGCAATGGCTTTGGGTAAACCAATCGTGGCTTTCAATCTAGCAAGCATCCCTGAAGTAGTAGGAAATGCAGGAATATTGATCAATGAAATAAATCATGAAAAATTCGCTAATGCAATAATCGAACTATTAAGAAATGATGAACTGTATAAAGAAAAGTCCCAAATCGCATTTAACAGAGCCAAGCTATTTTCATGGGAAAAGGTAGCTGAACAATTTATTAAAATTATTAAATAAATTTTATTGGTATTCGATGATTAAAATAATTATAAGTTACTTAATTAAAAGATTAATATATAACGGGAAAAAAGCGCTATCTTAATTAACGATGAAAAGCTTATTCAGTTTAAATCAAATGAATATAAGATTATCGGGGAATTCGTATAGGATATTTGGCTGAAGATTTAAAAAATCCAATAAATGATGTATTATAAATTTATACTAAATTTAATATTCTTATTTTGTTGTTTTAGTATCTAATAGTTTAAGATAATCATAAATTATATATGAATAAAAAATTTATAATTAGTGCTTTATATTCATACATATTAATAATTGCAATTATATTTATATATAGATTGTTATTTTTATCGGATGCTCTTCCTGTAGCTGGAAATTGGGGTGGTGCAAACGAATATCAACATGAAGTAATATTTCAAAATGGACATTTTACTACGATAGATGATCCTACTTATAACATATTATATGCCTTTATGGAATTAGTTATTATTCAATCAAGCAATTTGCTAGACCGAATGAGCATGTCCCCCTATCTAAATCCTTTAGGGGTGTTTTTAATAATGCTTAGTATAATCTTACTAATGAGGAAAATGTTCAAAAATAATGAAACTAATAACTTATCTTATTTATATATCATAATAATTATTATCTTTTCTATTTTTTATAACTATGGTTGGTTTTTTGTTAGTTATGAACCAGTATCGGGTTTCGAATTTATTAGATTGTATCCTATACTAATCTTATTTTATATAATTGTTTATAATAATATTAAGAACTATAGAAATTACATCATCATTACAATTTTATTAAGCTTAATTTATTCTGGTTATCATACCTATGCAGTTTATACATACTTTATTTTAGCTGGTATATGTATATCTTTATTTATAATAAATAAATATATAAATTATATTCATATATTAATTATTAATACTATAGTATATTTTGTATTTGCAATATATATATATGGTAATTTATTATTTCCGTTATTTTTATTTAAAGACTATTTTTATGTTAGAAGTAGCTTTTATCAAATTATTAATTTACCTATAGTAGGTAGTGTTGCTAATATAACCTTTAACCGCATTCTATCAATAATTAGTAATATTATATATATATTTATTTTAATTTTTGTGTTTTCATTTATTACAAATAAATATTTAAGGAGAAATAAATTACAAAATCTTGAATTGTTTATATTATATTTTTATATATTTTCAGTTATTCCTGGCTTTCTATTTATTACAGTTAGTCCATTATATCTTTTTGGCAGGATTATTCAACCTTTTGAATTAGCTTTCCCGTTTATTTTTGTATATTTTTTTAAATCTTTTATTTACAAAAAAAATTATAGAAATTTAACACGTCATATAATTGTCTCTCTCTTAATTTTTAATATTTTTGCAAGTTTCTTTTTGTCCATAACTTATACATACTATCCTAGCATAACTTATCAAGAGTATTCAGCCTTAACATATACTTATTCTCATTTACAAAACAATTACAAGATTTTTTCTGACTTTAACCTGGGAACAATAATTTATTATTTTTATTTTAGTCCCAGTAATGCGTGTTGGCCTTTCCAAAATTACAATGACCAAAGTAGTGAATTTATTTATGGACTATATAATGGAAATATCACTTTAAAATTCATTTCCAACATTTGCAATACAGATAATTGGTTATTCATTTATGATATTAAATATCAAACTGCGCCATTCTTTTCGACACCTATACAAACCTTACAACCGCTTCCAAATGATACATTAGAAAAATTAAATAATTTAAATCTCCCGATAATATTTAATAACGGCATGATTATACTATTTTTGCATAATCATTAGTAATTTTAAAAAATATATGAATTAGTTTTTTTTAGGTTGTAACAATATTGTATGAATAATTTTAAGAATATTTAATATGATTGAGATACACAAATAATATGAAGTTAATTTGCTCCGTCATTCTGGATGTTCGATATAATTAACCATTTAACACAAAGCCCTTTCTTCCACCAAATTATCTATGAATTAGTCTGATGTTAATTACTCAATTTAGCTAATCTTCAATGGATACATTTAACTATCTAAAGCACGTCATCGCATACCTGGATTAAACAAAGAGCTGAAATAAATTTATTATCTTCTAAAATATCGTTATATTAAATTTTAGAATGAAAATAACTATGATAAGGCCTATAGCATCGGTAGTTGTTGTTACTTACAAAAGAAAGGAATATATAATTGATGCGTTGAATAGCATTAGAAATCAAAAAGGAATTGACTTTGAGATGATTGAGTTAATTGTGGTGAAATATTTCAAAGATGAAAAAATCGACAAATTGATAAAATCTTTCCCTGTTTATAAAAATATTACCTTAGAGGAAGATAAGGTACCTAATCACTTCACTGTATATAATTTTGTAGAAGGGATTAAGAACGCCAGTTCAAATATAGTTTTCCTATTAGAAGATGATGACGAATTTGCCGAAGATAAAATAGCTTCCATACTTAATTACATAAAGAAGAAGGATATTACGTATGGAGCTATTTGTAACAGGCAATTAATTAAAACTGAAAATAAAAGCAACTCAAAAAAAGGTCCCTATGATTCTTGGTTTGGTGTCTCTTGTTATACTTTAGTTTTTAACAGAGAGAAAAAAGAAGAATTTTATGAAACGGCAAAAAATGTAAAAGTAGCGCTTGATTGGTTACTTTATTTTCTCTTTAAACGAGATAATAGTTTATATTATGTGGATAGAGTTCTAACTTACTATAGAGTTCATGAGCAAAATCAAGCTACAAATATAAAGGACATACGTAAATTGATAGAGCTTTATAAAAATGTTCTGCCAGATTACGAATATATGGAGAAGAAGTTTAATCAACATCTTTTTAGGCATACAACATATGCCAAGATATTACTAACAACTTTTACAAATAAACATTATCATATAAAGCTTACAGAAATATTGAAGATTAATCCTATTTTTTTATTTCATTATTTTATGCTCAAATTAAATAAAAAGAAATTCCTTGGAGAGTTTATTTTGCGAAGAAATAAATTTTTATGGTCTTAACCATATCCTTGTAGCAAATTATTATGACAAGAACTATAACTAGAATTTTGGATTTTTCGATAATTGCTTTAACATATATTAAAAATAAGTTGGTTAAAGAAAAATATATAACAGAAATTTTAAAATTAGAAGTGCCTATAATTAATGGATGGGTAGGCGGGTGTTACTATGTCCCAAATAGTTCGAGAGGTTTTCATGGAATACTTAAACGGTGGTGGGATATTTTTGGATTAAAAGGTGTAGGACTGATTATAGGGGAAAGGGAACCATACGCCTCTTTCGTTAAAAGAAGATTGTATGAAGATTTTCCTGGAGCATTACCTATTTCGGTTGATTTATCAAATAGTGATATTAACTGGGATATAACTAAGCCTCTGAATAGAGAACCATTCGCAGAATGGATAATATTCCAAGCAGTTCTAGAACATGTTAAAGATCCTATTGCTGCAATTAAAAATTTATCAGTTATCCTTAAAAAAATGGTCTACTATTTTTCCATTCTCATGGAAATGATTTTCCTTATCATGCTTACCCTATTGATGTTTATAGGTTTATGAGAGATGCTCTTATTGTTTTTGCAGAATTAGCTAATTTAGAAATACTTGATATGTTATGGACACCTAAACATTGTTTTGCAGTTTATAAGAAAAAATAAGCTATGTCAAACCTTAAACCTATACTAATAAATTTGGAATGTTATATAGATGATCGTGGTTTTCTTTATCAGATTTATGGTCAATATAAGGATGTTTTCCCTGAACTTAAGCGAGTTTATGTGGTTGGTAACTTCAGTAAAGGCATTATTAGAGGTTTTCATAAACATCTTTATGAATGGAAAGGATATTTTGTAGCGTTCGGAAGCGCTAAATTCGTTACAATAGATGAAAACAAGAATATAGGAACATACATATTAAGCATAAGAAAACCCGCAGTATTAATAGTACCGCCTAATTATTACCACGGTTGGGTTTCATTGGAAGATAATACCATTCTAATTGGATTATCTAACAAGAGCCTTGAAGAATCTTTAAGTGATGATATTCGTATTGATCCCTTTACATTTGGCAAAGAAATATGGGAAACAAAATCCCGTTGATGTAGAAATTATATAGATACATTAACTAATAAAAATATGGCGGTAAAGGATAAGACTAAAGTCTTGGTAACAGGCGGTTTAGGATATTTAGGTTGCGTATTAACTAAACATTTATTAGCTAAAGGATACAATGTTACTATTCTTGATATGAACTTATATGATCAATTTTATGATGCTAATATTTTAAGTGTAGCAAAGGGTGCAACAATCATAAATGGCGATGTAAGAGATGAGCAATTAATGCAAAAATTGATTAGAGAAAATAGTATAGTGATACACCTTGCTGCAATAGTAGGTGATCCTGCTTGTGATTTAGATAAAGAACTTGCTGTTAAGATTAATTATTTAGCAACTCGTAAGATTGCAGAAATTATTAGTAAAGCAAACAAAAAACTAATATTCTCTTCTACGTGCTCAGTATATGGTGCCAGTTTTGGCGGGCCTTTAACTGAAAAATCGGACGTAAACCCATTGTCTATATACTCAATAACTAAATTAGCTGCTGAAGAAGCTATAAAGAACATTGTTACAAATCATCTAATTTTAAGATTCGGGACTCTTTTTGGTTTATCTCCTAGAATGAGGTTTGATTTGGTTATAAATAGGTTTATTGGACAAGCTTTACAGGATGGTTTAATAACAGTTTTTGGAGGGCAACAAAAAAGACCATTCTTACATATACAAGATGCTGCAGAAGCTATAATACATTTTCTTGAATCGAATGAAACAGGACTACTTAATGTAGGAGGAATTAATTACTCAATTATTGATGTAGCCTCACAAATTCAGAAATATACAGGATGTAAACTTATAATTTACGAAGAAATTAAAGATCCTAGAAATTACGTTATAGATTCTTCGCTAGCAATTAGTTTAGGAGTTAAATTTAATAGAACAATAGAATATGGTATAAAGGAAATAATTAGAGCTTTTGATGAAAAGAAAATAATAAATTATAAAGATAAAAAGTATAATAACTTTGAATTTCTAAAAAATAAATTAGGATTATGAAAATTTTAATAACAGGCGGTACAGGCAAATTAGGCAGAGAATTAATTAGAGTATTTCCTAATTCAATTTATCCAACAAGACATGAAATGGACATAACTAGCTATGAAACAGTTAATAATATCATAAGTAGGGAAAAACCCGAAATAATTATTCATACAGCAGCATTGACTGGAATTAAACAGTGTGAGGAAAACAAAGAGTTGGCTTGGAAAACTAATGTGATAGGAACAGAAAATCTTGTAAAAGCATGTAAGAGTTACGTGCCAGATTGCTATTTTATTCACATATCAACAGCATGTGTATTCTACGGAGATAAAGGCGATTATGTAGAAACTGATATACCATATCCAAAGAATTTTTATTCTTTAACAAAATTGCTGAGCGAATTTATTGTTATATATTCAGAATTAAAAAAGTGGTTAATAATTAGAACAAATTTTGTAGCTAGAGAAAGATGGCCATACCCAAAAGCGTTTATTGATAGATTTGGTACTTATCTTTTCGCAGATGAGGTTGCTCAAGCTATTAAAGATTTGATAGAGAAAGGTTTAACAGGCATAGTTCATGTTCATGGTAACGAAAAATTATCTATGTATGAATTGGCAAAAATTACAACACCTGATATTCAATCTATGACTCTTAATGAATATTCAGGACCACCGCTTACGATCGATATGTCTTTAAGATCAATAAGGATTAAGCCTTACCAATTACGAAAAAGTTTACTATATTAAAGTAGATATAGCAACATAATTTCGTTTCTTAAATGTTTAGTACAACATGAACAACTATATGATCAAGCTCAAGCATAACACAAATGTTCTTATCAGTATATCATTCCTATGCACAATAAATTATTAAATAGGCCATTAACACATATCCATTTAGGATTATGAGTATCCTTCGCATCTTATGCAATAAAGTTGATTTTCATATGAAGCGTATTATGGCTTATTTTTATGATATCACTTTGAACATTTTATTGATTTCAGATCTATGAAAATATTGGTAATCGATTCTTCTCCATATAAAAGATTAGTAAACCTTTTCAATAAAGTGGGAATAAAATTTAATAGTGATTTTATGATCATATCATTCTCTAATACTAATAATAAGACTATTAAGGCAATAGATTTTAGTAAAAGAGCTGTCTATATTATAATTCTAACACAGCTTGATAGAGGATCATCAGCTGGCAGATTTAAGAATTTTCTTCTTAATTATATAAATTATAACAAAGTCATTAATTATATTTTTAGCTTATATAAACCAAATATAATATATAGTTGGGATTTAGGAAATCTGTTTCATACATATATATACATTCTAAAGTTAATAGGAAAATTAAAAGTAAAATTGGTTGCAAATTGGTATGATAAGAACAGTATTATTATATTTGATAAAATATTTAATTCCAGTTATTCTATATTCAATAATTTTTTATCCATAATAAACGAGTTTTTAGCTATGTTTTCCTGTGATTACATTTTATATTGCAGTGATAATTTTAAGTCTATTTTTAATAAATTTAATAGATTTAAAAAAATAAATGCTATAAAAATAATACCACCCGTTGATGCTATAACCTTAAGGCCATATCCTAAGGATGAATCTAGAGAAGTTATAAATAACATTTTTAATCAAAAAATATTCTCTAAAGGAAACCACTACATATTGTTTTTTATGGGAGGAAATTTTGATTATTATTTCCAACTAAAATCTATCATTCTATTGAGAAAATATTTAGATAAAAAGATAACCGTAGTTGTTAAATCGCCTGGAACCAATTCGCAAATAGAGAAATTAAAAGCTTACTTTCAGGATAATTTAGTTTTAATTGATAAGTACATAGATAAAAAGATAATGCCATATTTTATATCTTCATTTGATTTAGCCATTTATATATCTGATAAAAGGGTTTTGAATGAAAATTTCAGATATCCATATAGGATGCTTGAATGCTT
>Ga0208683_100809_pt1 | contig 11334 bp, 15 predicted proteins | sample BED_Mat_host_9_1_FD_187141 | JGI IMG/M metagenome (GOLD analysis project Ga0208683, IMG submission 187141) | Extremophilic microbial mat communities from Yellowstone National Park, USA - BED_Mat_host_9_15 (SPAdes) (version 3) | ecosystem: Environmental > Aquatic > Thermal springs > Hot (42-90C) >... | reverse complement strand
ATCTATCATTCTGTTTCTTTACTATTCCAGCTATCGTTAGAAATTCTAACAAATGATATACAGCTTCTTCTTTTATTCCCGTTTTCTCTGCTATTTCTTTAACAGTTCCGTTAGCATTTGCCAATATTATTAAAATTATATCATCTATGCTATCTAAATCATTAAATAAATAGAAAGGCTCCATTTTTATTCACCCTTATTTTTCTTTAGAAAAATGTTTATATAGCAGGGGAAGTGCTGAATTTTTCTAATTCTTCTTGAGTCACGAGGATCTGTAGTGTTAATTTGTAATTACCTGCCCTTATTATTCCCTGTCCCTGGTTAGCACTGAGTAAATAATCTATCTCAGCTTGACTGAGATTGTATGCTTTCTGTAGTACTTCTGTAGCTGCAGCTCTTTGCCTTAGTAAAATTGCCGTTGCTGCTTGTTCTAAGATAGTCCTTCCTTCTGGCGTGTTATAAACGTCCCATGGCCTCTGTGTTATGTACATGAATATATCGCCGTATTTGCGTCCTCTTCTAGCTACTTCCTGTAAAAGATTTAGCACTGCAGGATATTCAGAAAATATCCATGCTTCATCAACAAACAATAATTGTCTTCCGCTTAGTATTTTTTTCTGCAATAACAAAGTTAACAATGAGCTAACAACGACCTTCAGCCTCTGATTCCTCAATTCCTTAATTCCAAATACTATATTCCCGCTGATATCTATAGGAATACCGTCATACACATAACTGTCAGGAGGACTTTCTACTGCGTCTAAATATTTCAACAGATCCTCTGCTTTGTTCTCTTTCAATTCATCAATAAATTGAAATATTGTATCTGCATCTGAAGAGACAAACAATCTTCTTAATCTGGGTCTCAACTCTTGAGGGACATAGTACAAATCTGCTATAAGTTCTGCAGCATCCGTAGCATCTATAAATCCTTCCCTCACGAATTTCATTAAATCTAATCCTAACTTCTGCCCTGGCTTTATAAGAACCGGCGTTACATTTAATTCTTTAGCTACAACATCCTTCACATATTCATTTTCTGGGTCTATCCCATTAATTTCTATATTCATTTTCTTCCTTAACCTCCTCAAGAATACCTTAGTAGTCATGCTTTTTCCAGATCCAGTTTCGCCGAGAATTACAATGTTATAATTATTCCTAGAATATGGATTGAAAATTACTGGAGAATTTGAGCCAGATATTCCTAAAAATACACCGTTTTCGTCAATTAAATCTTCTGAAATAAACGGATAAAATGCTCCAGCACTTATACTATCTATGAAATTCTTCTCTATAGAAAATGAAGTAAAAGCACTTACAGATGTCTTGAATTCATACAACTCCCTCTGAATATATTTGGGTACTTCAATAGATAGTAGTCTTGCATTTGCAATCTCTTTTATTCTTTTCTCTTTTTCGAGCAATTCCCCATTAGTCTTCCCTTTAATCACAATATATAGGTATACTTCGAACAGCCTTGCAGAACCTCCTATTATTGTTGACAAATCCCTTAACTTTTGTACTTTCCTTTCCGTCTCTGGTGTAACTCTGTTTCCCAGAAGACTTTCTGCTCTCAATCTTGCTGCAGAAAGCATCTTCATAGCCTTATACTGATCTACTTGCTTAAACTTTACGAAAATTTCATCTGCAATTCCATAATATTCGAATAAGAAGCCGTCGGGTAAATAGTCTGAGTAATTATATGTAACTAATACTTTCGCTAAGCTGCCGTCAGAAAGTACGATTTTGTCTGGGTATTCGTAAGTTACTGTAGGCCTGTCCTTCAGTGGGTCAGTTATATCTTTCATGTTGAAAAAGCCCGGCGTATTTTCCTTAGCCCCAAAGTAGAATTTTGTTATTATTACGGGGTATCGGCTATCCTCATATTCGTAAAAGTCAAACACATTCTTTACGTATATCGCTGCTTCGTTTACAGAGTTTAGTAGTTGTGTGAAATTATTAGTTAGTCTATCCTGATCCTCTTGCGCTAAAAGCTGGAATGGGCTTGGCTCTACCTCATACCATTTATACGTTTCCACCTTGTTATTCATTTTAAGATTAAATAACCCCATCTCAACTAACTTCAGAAAAATACTTAAATACTGCATTGAACGGGTTCACTCTAGATAGGGCTGACCTCCTCCCTGCCCTAAAGGGCGAGGGTTCCCCTAGGGCGGATCATAGGTTTGTGGTTTACCGCCTTCATTTTCATCACTTCATAGCTAGTGGGTTTTACCCACCCCGCTCCGTTCGTCCAGCGGTAGACCACGGGCTGGGTCTTCAGCCCATTACCCCTATCCCTCACCGTAAGTTGCCCCCTACTCACGGATCTTAGGGACTCGGGGATATGTAGAGCCATTATCGACATCCCCGCGGGGACACGTTTTATTATAATTTGCGTTTTAGAATTTAAATTTTTACCCCGCCCCTAGAAGGGGCGAGGCTTGTCATTCGTTTTGTCAGACTTTCATAGGGTTTCATGATATTTCATATCAACCCTCTTCCTCATTCCCCCTGTCCGGCTCCCCACGCCTAGGTTAGGGAGTATTTAAACATTTTTCAATAGTTCAATGAAGAAGTATGGTAAGGCTACGTGAGGTAACCATAATAAAGGATCCCTCATTATTAAACGAAAAATTAGGTCCATTTAAGATAAGGAAAATATTGCCGTTAGCTCTGGGAGGGATGCTCGGATATGGGATGATACGAAAGGGAACTCTAGATGATATACTGATAGGGATTATAGTAATAGTAGCTTCATTAATAATAACGTTCGGCGGCCCTGATAGAAGCCTAAGCTTCGAAAATCAGTTACAAGCGATGATATACTACTATACTCTGAAATCGAAAGGCGTGAAAGTGAATACACAACCTCAGCAAACAATTCAACCTTCTCTAAAGCCTGAAGAGCTTAAGCTTAAGATATCTGAGCTTAAGCAGCAAATGAAAGATGAAAAAGACATAATAAAGAAGATGAAAATAAAGAGAGAACTGCTAAGCTATGAGGTGCAGTACTATACTTCTAAAATAAACAACGTTGAGCAGAGAATACAACAATTGAAAGCAAAGATGAAGGATACAGACAAAGTTACTAAAAGTAAGATATCGATAGAGTTAAGAGAACTTTACAAAAAACGTTCGGAATTATATAAATCGAAGAACAAGATCAATGCAGAACTGAGGAAATTTGAAAAGATAACATTAATAGATAACGAGGAAATAAACGATCTGAAAAAGAAAGTTACAGAACTGAAATCACAGATTAAGAGCACTACAGATAAAAAGAAGCTAAAGGAGCTGAAAGAACACTACAGTAACGTTTTGCTTGAATATTATAATAAGAAGATACTGCAGGATAGAGCTTTACTTAAGCTCGTTAATGATAAGATGCTTAAGAGTAAAATTAACGCCGAATTGAAAGAATTGCACAGAAAGAAGACAGAACTGGAAAAGAAATTGAAGAAAAGCAAAAGCGGTGGTAAGAAATGAGTTTCGCCAGTAGATATGTATATTATGCAACAATGTTCCTAGGATTGATGATACTTTTAGCTGCATTCTCAAGCATTAATTACTTTTATCAATCACCTAACCCACCTACCGCTTCCGGGAACATTCAATACGGCCTATCGAGTTACAACATAACTATTAGTCCTCAGAGTGTTATGACATTTGCAAAAACACAGAATTTTACCCCTCTAAGCGACCTCGTAAAAGACAATTTTATGCCAATACTTAACGAGAACGAGTATGGAAAAAACATTATTACTGCAATCAAGAAAATATTAAGCTTAAATGCAAGTTTAATTGCACCAGTGCCTTACTGGGAGGCAGAAGATTTAGCACAATTTCTAAACGCTTCTTTTACGGGATATAAAATTCTTCATTCTTATACAATCCCGCTTTTCCCTAACGAAAGCTGGACACAGAACTATCTTTCATTTAATATTACAAAATTTAATGTGACAATATACAATAATTCCTATACTCCTTCTACTAATGTTAGTTATTCTTTGAGTATAATTAACAAAACAATAGTTTCGCTAAAGAGTGAAACATACAATATATGGCCTGGAGGCTCATTCAGTGAAGAAGGATTCTATAACGTATACGGCAATTCGTACAGCATAACTTCTTCATATCCTTACGTATCAGGTAATGAATTAGTTTTCGTCCCTGCACAGACTGCTTCTTCTGGCCTGATATATTTCAGTAAGAATCTTTATATACAAGGAGGAATAAGCGTAGCACTGATAGGGGGAGCAACAGAGAGCAATACATACACCGTGGCAGACGGTTTTTACATTGGAATAGCATACGGCCATATAACTTCATGGGCATTCAATATACCTTCGGTTCAAAAAACTGTTTATGGTTCTGGATATCCATATTCTGGATCTGTAGCATTTCCTTCGAATACTTACGCTATAATTGCACAATATGATCCTTTAGGTCCTGATGTTAATTTCTTCATCTCAAACGGGAATGTAAAGTATCAAATATCTTATGTTGGGTTAAACGTATATTATAACTTAGGTCAGTTAATATACTTTAATGTAACACTTGATAACGGAATAGTTACTGCATATATAGAGAATCTAAACACTGGACAAAGTGTAAAATTAAGCGTTAGTTTAACCAACTTTTACTGGTACCCTAAACTTCAGCCAGGTTTATATACGATATATCTAGGAGGGGCAACCGGAACTGCAGACGCTAACTGGTATGTTAATAGCGCTTCGATGTACTACAAGGTACCATATTTTATACAGAACTCTACAGTTTTTCTGCAAGGTAACGGTTATACTTATAACGGCACAGTTCCATTAACATGGCTGCAGAACAATACTGAATATTACATCTTGAGGCAGGGTGATGGACCCTATACTTTCAGCTTGAAATATGTAATGTTAGGCAATAAATCGTATAATGAATTCGTAAAAGTCTTTGCCAATGACACGTTAGAGATGTTTATGCGTTATTATAATATAATAGTTATCAGGAACTATACCGGGCTTATAGGCTGGATAAATGCAACGTCTATAGTAATTCAGAACCAATACGGCGGGCTTAATTACACTCTTAAGTTTTCATGGAATATAAAAACATACCCCGTCCCAGACTATATTATACATCATTCTCCTGCATCCTCAATATTCAACAACAACTCTTATGCATTCGAATATCTAGAATGGGCTGAATATAGACTGCTAGCGGACGAAATTTATAACTTTACGATACAGTTCACTGAGAATGTTACACAACATCTCAACTACAACTATACTAAGTTCTGGAGGGATGAAGCTTATGCTATTACAGTTGAGTTATTGTCTCAAAATATACACAATATATCTGCAAAATACAAACATCAATTCCCAATTCAAACATTATGGGACGGTAACGGAACTCAATATGAAGCAAATGAAAATTTAGCATTAATTCTGGAAAACTTAATGTCGGTAAACATAACAGTAGGTCAGCATTATAATATCACAAGCTTTTATCCAGTCTATGGGTACTGGATATCAAATTGGTCATACGTTTATGTAAACGTCCAAAATTTACCACAATTTTGGATTAATAATACAGTATTTCTACAATATAATTATACATACCTAACAGATATGGGTAGTATATACAAGTACTTCAGTTACTGGCAGATACCGAACGGTACTTATAATAACGTCACACTTTATAGTCCGCTTCCGACACGCATTATATTCCACTATGGAACTTACTATCTTAACATAACCCCTATAGAATTTTACAATATTACATCGACACTTGAGCTAATCTATAACGATTCTGCTGAATATAAGATTTATTGATAATTCTGGTGAGGAAGTATGTATACGATAGAACTTCATGATGGTAAAAGCATCACGGGCGAAATTGTTAAGATGGATCAGAAAATGCTAAAAGTTAAAGTAATAGCGCTTGCTCCAATTACACTTTTTTCAACTGCACTAAAAATAGGCGATAAGATAAAGCTTAACGACGAAGAGTTTACGATAGAAGATGTCGTCGAAGGTGGAGTAAAATTAAGCAAACTAATCTTTATTGAGAGAAAGAATGTTAAGGCGATTAAGAAGATTGAGAGTATATAAACTTTTTTCAAGATTGGGTTGAGAAGCATGAAGTGGTTTAGAAAGTCGTTCAAAAGAGTATTATTAACATCAGTTCTACTAATACTAAAGATACTAATAGTAGGTGCACAAGTATCAGTGGCACCGACAGCGCCACCCGCCGCTTCTTCTAGCTTAACGACAGTGTTAGGCTATTTGCAATGGTTAGGAATTGTTGGTGGTGTAGGAGTCGGAGCGTTAATTGCTGGGATTAAAATAGCAATGATGCATGACATGGAGGGTGGAAAAAGAGATTTAATATTTTCTATTATAGGCGGTGTAATAATATCTTTAGTGGCAACAGTATTGAATCTCTTTATCTAAGTCCTATACCAAAAAGTTTTTAAAGGCATTTTAAGTATTTTTTAACCTCCCAATGTAACATTTTTCAGTTGTTTTATTTATATAGTGTGAAACATACATATAATTTCCCCCGACGACTAGATATCCTTCTTTACCGCATTTTGGGCAAATAATCTTCTTCTTTTTCTCTACATCAGTTTTTCTTTTTAGTAACTTGAGTACCTCTTTGAATCTCTTCTTCCATCTGCTATAAATCGATAGCAATTGAAGAGCTTCTTTATACGTTATTATCTTATAGTAGTATAATAACGCAATTATTGCCGATACGCTATATTTGTATTTTGCATTGTTCTTGTATAACTGTTTCAAATCATAAGTAATCTGTATTATCACATGTTCTGGGATTCTCCTTTCTAATATTGATTCGAATCTACGTACCTTATCTTCTACGAAAACATAAACTGGGTCAACTAATATCTCGCTCTGCCTTATCATCAAAAATATGAATGATAAAATTTATATACAAATAAACAGTAAATTATGTTTTCCTAATTTTAAAATGAGCACAAGTAATACCAACAATAATCAGGTTATATTTATTAGCATGGGTACTAACATATAAAATAATGGTTTACAGGATAGAAATTGAAGATAAGAAAATAGCAAGAAAACTAATGCAAAATAAGGACATTGAAAAAGTTATACTTATAACTAAAAATCCTAAGCTTGTAGCCGGTATAAAGAGATTAGACAGGATAAAGATAGTAAAGGAAGAAGAGATCTAAACTCCTCTCTTTTTAACTTTTTTCTGAATAGTTGTAGAATGAGTGCAGTCTATACTATATTAGGATGGGCAGAGTGGATAACACTAGTAGCTATAGGTATAGAGATAATCATAGCTGCATGGAAAATTAGTAGTGAACACAATCTTGGTGAGGGATTCAGAAAAATAATAATGGCTACTGCAGGAGGGATCTTGATACTATCTCTTGTAAATTACTTCGTCCCTCAGGTAAATAATGTAATTCCATCTTCTATTTTATCGTTACCTGGAGCTAATTATATTGTAGATTTAGCAGTTGCAGCGTTTGGTGTAGGGGCAATCTACGGCGGATATTTAGTCGCAAAAGGTGATTTAGAACACGGTTTCGAAATGATAGGGTTAGTAGCTGTAATGTTTATACTGATGGCATCTGCGTCTTCATTATTCTCTTCATCTTCTTTACCTACAAACGTTCAGTTAAATCAACTCACTGCAAACGCCGAAAGCAACGGAATATCATTAAATTTCATTGCAGACATAATCAATTTTGCAACTATATTGCCAAGTGGCGGCCCAATCAATTCTCTCGCTTCGTTAGTAGACCAATATGCCGGAGCAATAGCAGTTATCGGGCTGATCATACTTGCAGTCTGGCGTTTTCTCTTCGATATGGAAACTGAGTTGATGAGGTATCTAGTTACGATAGTGAAGGATATTGTAGTGGTAGCAATATTAATCGCAGGGGCACTAAGTATATGGAGCGGATTTGCAGAGATAATAAACGGAATTATAGCTATAATATTAAATAGCAGTAATGTGCAGAATTTCCTAAATATCGTAGTAGGAACATTAATAGGATGGATAGCAGGAGGGTTAGCTTCAGGTTATTTCGTCCCATTTCTTGCAGATTTTGCATCAGCATTACTAGAAATGAGCATAATCGCGTTTGATTTAGCATTAGTAAGATATCTGATTATCTCTGCTGCAGTTGCTCTGGCGCCTATATTGGCAGCATTGTGGCTATGGCCTCCCTTGCGGAGGGTAGTGGAGTTCGTCGCTTACTTCGTGCTAGGAATGGCAATAGGGGGCATCATAGCTGCAGGGGCGATATACATCCTTGCTAGTTCAGGTATAATAAGCGGGTTGGCAGCAACGTTCGCACCTCTAACCATGGGTATTCTGCCCTGGACTGCTGGGATAGCATTCGGCGGAATAGGAGCTAGCGGTGGGGGGATAATAACCAGAGGTCTTCGAGGATCATCTGCAAGTGCAGGGACAAACGGTAGTTCAGTAACAGTATTGCAAAACACTAAACAGCAGCAAATACCTCAAACTACAACATTAAACAGGCCTATACCTCAAACTACAACACCAAACAGTCCGATACCTCAATCGCAAATTGCAGCATTAAACAGGCCTACGATACAAGTACCTCAACAACCAGCTCAACAGTCCTTATTACAATCGATAAAGAACGCTGTTATACCCCCTACAGCACAGAGGGTCATGAACAGACAAGTAATACAGACTCAGGCACCGATAGGACAGGTAAACAGCGTAATACCTTCAGGTTTCAAAGTCCAGATGAGTGCCCCCAAGCCAGTTCCTCCATCACCAGCTAACTCTAACGTGACGGTGGGCAGCACAGCTTATGGAACAGGGTTGAGATTAGCACCCGTAGGAATGCGGTTAGGTACTCTAATTTCTCAAGGAAAAATAGGAGGTAATAGTATAGCAGGTGCAAAAAGCAGTGCAACGGCAAACATAATAGCACAAGAAACAAAGTTCCATGCCTTTGCTGATGCATTAAAACAGAACGCTTTGCTCTTCTACAGGCACTTCGATATGAGTTTGCAGAGGAGGTTAGGAATAGGCTGGTCTTCAATTAGACCTAACTACCAGGACGTAAGACTGAATAAACCTACACTAACTGGGAAAAAGATGTGAAAAAAGTCAAAAATTTTTTATTTCTCTATTCGGATTAAGCCGTAAATCGCTAAAAGGCTTATTGCATCGTATACATAACTAGCCCATACGAACATTCTATCTTCGTTAGAAAGATCTACTCCCTCAGATTGTACCCATGCTAATACATATCCCATAACTTCTTCAGGTGTACATCCAGGGTTCTCTCTAATATATCCAGCAATAGTTTGGGTAATACTATCTGGAGGCATCCTGTAAATAATTCCGTTTTGAGTACTCCTCACTATAGGTCTAGGATTGTCCGGGTCGTTGTCAAGCCTTTCATAAGTTATGTAAAGCCTCCACTTCTTCCTGTTCATGATTATTGGGCTTTCTCCATACGTTCTCCCTATGAGAAGTGTTCCGTCAGGTAATCTCAACTCTTCTGGGTATTGGTAGTCTGCAGGGTCTGGGAAATCAACTATTTGTTCCATATTTTCATTTTTAGAAAATGAAAATATAAACATTTTTATATTTAGATGATAATTCACCTTCCCTCACCTCAGCTTATCAATTTCTCAATTACTTTCCTTACCCTGTCCTTAACTGCTGATATTTCAACTACAATTTCATCGTCTCCTAACTCTTCCATTGCGAAACTGAGAATCTCATCAAGTTGAAAGTATATCCTCAATAACTTAACTAAGTATTCTAAGTTTCTCTGAGTCTGCAGTACCTCACTCATAGCTCATCCCCAGCTTGCTATGTCTTCTTCTATTTGCATCATTTCCTGCCTTGTCTTCTCTATCCTTTCCCTTAACTCCTCCTTAATCATCTGCTCTAAAGTCTTGACGTGCCAGCAATGGTGCCTGAAAGTATAACCCTCGCAGTCGCAGGAAGCCTTAGTAATCTTCATTGTTAGAGGATCCAGAACAATCCTAGTATAATGCAATAGCCCCTTCCTACTCTTGCTCTGAATGTCTGCCGAAACTATGATTCCTTCTCCCAGGGTGTAAAAAACATCTAACCTTTTAATCGGATTTTTGGGGATTTGTGTGGAAATCATGTTTGTTCTATGTGATATTTCATATCACATATTTATAAACTTTTCTATGTGATATCACATATCACAAGACCTATAATATAGCATATGTACGTGGTATATATGGCATAAATATATTATAAGTAGTTCAACAGTATAGTTAATAGAGGATTCAAAATGGTGATAGCACATAAGTTAACTGACGAGCAGAAAAAGATCCTAGAGAGAATGCAAAGTAGAATAGACTATATCATCAAAGCTCACAAGGAATATTTAGATGCATTAGCAGAATTTGATAGAACTGGAGTATTGAAAATTCATGGAAAAGTCCTTTATGTGAGAAAATATAATAATCAAGAAAATGAGGATAAACGGTTTAATCTTCAATAATTTTCCGTATAATTTTCCTTATTTTATTTATCGCATACTCATCTTCTTCTGGTGGGTTATCGGCAACTTCGACTAAGGTGTTAATTAACTCTTCTTCTAAATCTCGTGGGATTTCCTTGTTAAACAATTCGTATAAGATATTTAATAACAATACGAAAGCAGTTCTCTTATTGCCGTCAACGAAAGGGTGAGAAGTTATTAAATGATATGTTAATACTGCTAAACTCCTACTAATATCGTTATAATTATTTAAGTCTTCTATTGCGGAATAAATCGCGATACCTACAACGCCTAAGTTAATTATTCCCTGCTCGGTATTAGGATCACTTCTGATTATACTGTAGTGGATTTTTATTATAGTAGGCTCTATATCACCTTTTCTACTTCTCCACTCTTCGAACTCGTTCAGTAGTCCTGCTAAGATCTGCATTAACTTTCTTTCCATGAAAATAGACCTTAACTATTGTCTTCTATTAAACTATATAATTCTTTAAGCTTTTCAACTACCCTTTTACCCTTTTCTGTTAATTTAATATACCTCCTTTTAGGAAAGCCTCTAGTTTCCTCGATCTCTTCTACTAATCTCCTCTCCTTTAAGATTTTAATAGCATTATTTACTGGAGCTGTTGAACTTTTTGTAAGTTCTATCAACTTCCTTAGTGTTACTTTATCATTTCCATATAGGGCTAATAACACCCTCTGTTGCATTTCCGTTAGGTACTCCATTTTTAATCCTAATCTTATCAGAAGTGATGCCGTTACTACTGTGAAAATTAAATACCTTACCTTATCCTCCAGGGCGATTCAGG
>Ga0208683_100805_pt1 | contig 11359 bp, 8 predicted proteins | sample BED_Mat_host_9_1_FD_187141 | JGI IMG/M metagenome (GOLD analysis project Ga0208683, IMG submission 187141) | Extremophilic microbial mat communities from Yellowstone National Park, USA - BED_Mat_host_9_15 (SPAdes) (version 3) | ecosystem: Environmental > Aquatic > Thermal springs > Hot (42-90C) >... | reverse complement strand
GCACTGGCGGAGAAAGGGATGCTCAATGTACCGGCCGACGAAACGGTACACGGACTCGTACGCGCGAAGCCTTGCGAGATCCGGGGCGACGCGAGCCATGTCCGTGGCGCGGAGAAAGGGTTCAGCGCCGAGTTCGACAAAGCCCTTCTGAAGCAAGGGCTCGGCGGCTCGGAGGAATTGCAGGTATCCGGGCGCATCCGGGGCGTGAATGGCCTCCATTTGCGGCATGACGAACGCCGGATCGCCGTTGTAGGTAAGGACGTTCTCGCCCTGGCCAAACAGTTTGTAGAACGGGTCGACGGGGAGAAGCTCGACCGCGCGGTCAAAACGTTGGCCCGCGAGTTCAAACAGCTCTTCAAACAGAAAGGGTGCGGTCACGACGGTGGGCCCGCCGTCAAACTGGTAGCCGCCCATCTGAAACGTGCGCGCTCGGCCGCCGGGTTCGGGGAGCCGTTCGAACAAATCCACCTGAAACCCACGCGCCTGCAGTCGTACGGCAGCCGCCAGGCCGCCGAAACCCGAACCAATGACCGTGATGCGCTTCCCAGTCATGGCGCACCTCCTTGTTGCGAGTGAATGCTGTGGAACGACGTATCCGTGGAGCGCGCGCGAGCCCTCATACTCCATCCGAAGGCGGCGGGCAACCCTTGGGAGCACGCGATGCGGAGTTTCCTAAGCAGCGGTACGTGCGCTCGGCGTGTGAACACGTCTCCGCCGTGGCGTTCGATATCGCGCAAGATGGCCCGGTACCACACGGCGGCCAAGGCGACCGGCACGCGCGCGGCAGGCGCAAGATGGCGAATGCCAGGGATGGCGTACTCGTAGAGCTGGCGCGCGAGCGCGATGTAGTGTTGAAGGAGTTGCTGCCAACCCTCGTGAAGGCGGCCGCACGCGAGATGGTCGGCCGTGACGCCAAAACGTTGCAGATCTTCGACGGGGAGATAGATGCGACCCCGCGAGAGATCTTCCGCCACATCCCGCAGGATGTTGGTCAACTGCATCGCAATCCCCAGCGCGATGGCGCGCGCGAAGACGTCCTCGAGAGAACTCGTTCGCCGATAGCCGACGATGACCGTCGTGATGAGGCCGACGGTGGACGCGACACCGTACGCGTACCCAAGCAGGTCCTCCAGCGTGGGGACCACGGAGCGCTGGGTATCTGCCAAAAGCGTCTCGACAAGCGACTCGCTCCACCGGCGCGGAATACGCATGCCATCGCCGATGGCGAGCCAACTGGCCAGGATGGGGTCCGGTGCGGGCGCGCCGCCGCGAATGGCCGCGAGATAGGCTTCCAGGCGTCGCTTGCCCTCTTCACCGAGGTGGTCGGCGAAGTCGTCGGCGGATCGGCAGAAGGCGTAGAAGGCTTCCACCGCCTTGCGCGAGCGCCTGGGAAGGCACCGCGCGGCAAGACTGAACGTCTTGCTGTGTTGGCGGATGATATGTCCGACGCGGGGTAGATCCCCTAGGCGCGTCCGGCGTGAAGCGGGGGAAGCGGACAGTTCATGGGCGGCACGGCGCCCCTCTTCCACCACAAAGCGAAGGACCCGTTCATCCAACTGCGTTCACCTCCGCCGCTGCACGAGGCGATGGATGGTTTCCAGCATCTCCGGCTTCCAAGCGTCCACGAAGGGCGCGCGCTCCATGCGGTTCTGGAGCTCGGCGCGCACCCGTTCCTCGATGGCGATGGCCTCGCGCAGAATCGAATCGGTGACAAGCCGCGCGCGCAGGTGCGGCAACATCTCCTGGTTGTCGCGCAGGCACCGCCACATCTCGGCAAATTCGCGATCGCGACTGAGCCCGAGCACGACCGGAAGCGTCTTCTTTCGGCGAAGGGCGTCCTGCGCGGTTGGTTTTCCCAGATCCTCCTCGCGGCCGAACAGATCATGGAAGTCATCGAGAATCTGAAAGAGCACACCGAGCTTCCTCCCGGCGTTTCGCAGGTCCTCACGCACGCACGGAGGCTGCCCGGCCAAAATCGCGGCGACCTCGAGCGCCGCGCCGAAGAGGGCGCCCGTCTTCAACTCCGCCATGGCCAGATACTGTTCGATGGAGACGTTTTCAACTTGTTCGAAGGCGAGATCGAGCTCCTGTCCCGCGGACAGCGCGATGCACGCGTCCGTCATGGCCTGATAGGTCTCGACGACCCATCGGGCGTCGAAGTGGTCGGCGAGATCGCCCATGACGCGAAACGCAAGGGCGAAGAGGGCGTCGCCCGCGTTCAGGGCGCGGTCCACGCCCCACACGGCCCACAGGCTTGCCCGCCCGCGCCGGAGAGGTGACCGATCTTCGATGTCGTCGTGGATCAGCGAAAATCCGTGCACGTATTCAATCGCGACGGCGGCCGGCAGGGCCGCTCGCCAGTCTCCGCCGAGCGCGGCGTGTGCCGTGAGGAGAAGCAGCGGCCGAACCCGCTTGCTGTGCCCGAGGGGCCGAGCGGGCGGGGCCGCGTGCACCCCCAGGTGATAGCGGATCATGGCTTCAATCTCGCCCTGCGACTCCGAGATGGACGCGGTCGCCCTGGCCAAGTGTTCCTCGATAGACTGAAGCATGTCGCGAGCCGTGGTCGTGATCGGCATGGCGATTCCCCCGTTTCGAACTTGAGCGCGTCAACCCCCGAGACGGATGAGCCGGAGCACTTCCTCGCGCTCGTGAGGATGATGCAGGTAACGGCCGCGGGTCGCCACGGTGGTTGTGCGGCTCCCCGGTTTGCGAATGCCGCGCATGCTCATGCACAGGTGTTCGGCATCCACGACCACCAGAACGCCTTCGGCCTCGAGTGCCTCCACCAGCGCGTCCGCGATCTCGTTCGTCATGCGCTCTTGGACCTGCGGCTTCTTCGCCACGACGTCGACGAGCCGCGCCAGCTTGGACAGGCCTGTCACCACGTGGTTGTGCGGGAGGTAGGCGATGTGCGCGATTCCGAAGAACGGGAGCAGGTGGTGTTCGCACATCGAATGGAAGGGGATGTCCCGCACCAGCACGACCTCGCCGTGTTCCACGTGAAAGCGAGCGGACAACTCGTCCCGAGGGTCTTGATGCAATCCCGAAAAGATTTCTTGGTACATTCGGGCGACACGCGCGGGCGTGTCGACGAGGCCCTCTCGATCCGGCGCCTCTCCAATCGCTTCGAGAATCATCCGAACCGCCTGTTCAATCCGTGCGGTATCGACGGATTTCGCCTGATGCTGAAGCTGCACCTGCCTTGCATTGACGTGGAACGTCGCCACAGGTCTTCCTCCTCGCTGGGGTATGAAAGATACGTGTCCCATCTCGCGCGCTCGACGATCGCGTCCTCAGCGCCTGACGAGCGAACTGGGTGATTCGTGCATCTTGTACGCCCGTTGACCGATTCGCGGATCAATGGAGCGCGCGGCAAAAAAGCCGCTCAAGGCTGCGGACAGCATACCGGGTCCTGGGAACACCGTGTCTCCCGCCAAGTACCAGCGCGGCCAGGGCGTTTTCGGACCTCTCGGCCGGCTGATGGCGTTGGCAACGGTGAGCGGCACGCCGCCAACCCAGGCCTTGTTCAGATAGCGCGCGTACGTGAGAGGCGTGCCCATCGAGCACGTGACAATGTGCTCCGAAAAGTGGGGCAGACGCCGGTCGATGCGCTCGAACATGTCTTGCAACCACCGCTGCTTGCGCTCGTGATACATCGCCTTCGGGAGGTTCAGCCAGTCATGAGGGCGGGTGTGTGCACTAACCGTGACGCGTATGGCGTGATCGCCAGTAGGCGCGCCATAGCGATCTTCCGCCGGTTCTTCCGGATGAAACGTGATGTAAAGGGGACCGCACGGCCCTTCATGAGGGGCGTCCACACCAGCGTCGTCCGCGATTTGAATGGCGAAAGGTGCACGGGGGTCATCCCGGTGAAACCACGCTTCTTGAACTCCCTGTCCGCTCATCAGCGCGTCGATCCGAACCGCGCCCCACTGGGCTCCGCTCACCTGTGATGCTGAGTTGTCCCCACTCACGGGTTCGTCGGTCTGCGTCGTCACGCGCGTTCCCGTCGCGTTGACGACGGCGTCGACACACAATTCGTGTCCACGATTCGTCCTCAGGCACCATTGTTTTGAGGCCTGGGAATAGGTGGCGTCGGTCACGGTGTTCGAAAACAGCACATGGACACCCAGCGTGCGCGCCCGATCCGCCATGGCCGCCGCCAAGGCCGGCACGCCGCCCTGAGGAAGCCACACGCCGTATCGGTAGATATCCAGCGCGAGACACGACGGAAGCCATGCGGCCCACTCGCTCGTGGTCTGAACCGCGTCGAACAGCTGCGCATCGATGAAGAGGCGAAACGGGCCATAGTCGTCGAGATGGAACTCTCGCAGTGCGTCGGCAACGGTCGCTCGCAGGCGTTGGACACCGAAGCCGAGCATGGATTTGTTCGCGGCCATCGTGGCCAAAATGTGCAGGAAGTCTTCCCGAGTCTGAACGGGAAGTGCCGCTCGCGCTTTCGCAAACAGATAGGCAGCTTGCGCGGTCTTCTCCACGGCGCGCCAGAAGCGGACCACTTGGGAGGCGCGTTCGGGGAAAGACGTCTTCAGCGCTGCCAACCATTCCGCTCTGGACGCGACCACCGGAACGTTCCGATCCGGCAATCGGACGTCCATCACGTGGTTCACGGGGTAGAGCGGAAGGTGCACGCCCACCTCTTGCAGGATGGACGCAAACAGACCTCCGGGTTCAAGCCCGAACGTCAGCGTGGCGCCGGTCGGATACACCATACCGCGCTTTGCGTAGAAGCCGGCCGTCCCGCCCGGGTATTTCGCTCGTTCGAGGAGAAAGACTTCGTGGCCGCGCTGAGCCAGATAAAGGGACGCAGTGAGGCCACCCATGCCTGCGCCTACAACTGCCACGGAGCGAATCGGACGAGAGCGCATCACACACCCTCCCGTCGCGACAAGCGCAGACTGGGATGCGAGGTTGTCCTATGGAGGATTCGATGCCGGTTTTGCATGCGCGTTCCACCTTCACGTGAGCACCGTGCCGATGCTCGGGGAACGGAGCATGGGGCTCCGGCCAGTGGGAGATGAACATTTTACCTGCCGCCTGTAGATTCGCACAGTTGTATGGGAAAGTCAAGTACAATTTGATGGGGGACAATGGGCCAACGAGTGCGTGATAAAGCCTGTTGGATCCCATGGGGCCGGGCTGACTGGGAAGGAGAAGTGAAAGGATTCGCGTTGACGCGTCATCCTGCCGAATCGAGGAGTGGAACATGGCGAAATGGACGAACAAACCCAGGCGCTAGAACAACAGAGTCGCCAGAAGGTAACCAACGATCACGTTGGCAAGCACAGTGCAGGTGAATACCGCAACGGCCTTCCCGGTTACGTCACGCATGTCGCGGAAGCGCGTGTTCAGCCCGATGCTGAGAAACGTGAGCGTGAAAAGCCACGTGCGAAGTGCGTTTAAGTTGTTCGTGAAGTCCGTGCCAAACGATTTCCCCGACGTTGCTTGCCACCACGTGGACAATAGCGATGCAGCGAGGAAGGCCAGAACGAATTTGGGAAAACGGGCCCAAACAACTTTTCCCAGCGAGGTTTGACCGTTTGGTTGCAGACCTTCACGCCGATCCCAGACCGCGGATGCGATGGCTCCGAACACGAGGCAGACGAGGGAAATCAAAACGTCGCGACTTAGCTTGACCAGAGAAAAGCTCTTAACAGCCTCATCTCCGACCAACTGTGCGGCTGCCGCACCGGAAGCATCGGCGAGTTCGGAACCGCCAATCCACGCTCCACCAACCGTCGGGTTAAGATGCAACCCTCGGACAAGAGCGGGCAGAACGAAGATGAGGATCAAACCGTAGACAACGACGAGTGACACCACATACCCAATTTGACGCGGCTTCGCTCGTACACTGTTGCCCACGGCAATCGCTGCGGAAACGCCGCACACGGAGGCGCCCGCGCCGATCACGGCCAGGTAGCGGTCTTCCACCCTCATCCAACGACCAAGAACTTGGGAAACGGCGAACCCAACGGCGACGATGATGGCTGCCTCCAGGAACCCCTTCAGCCCCGACTTGGCGATGATTGTAAACGGCAAGTTCGCTCCCAGCAGCACAATGGACGTTTTGATGAAAAGCTCCGACGAAGCGGTGACGGACGTCACAAAACTTGGGAGACGGGTTAAGTTGCCAATCACCACTCCGATGACGAGCGCCCAGAAAGGGTACTCCAAGCCATCGGTCTTCAAGGTCTGCTGACTGCCAAGGATCAGAATGAACGTGGCGGCGGCGAAGAGCACGGTGAAGCCGGCTGCGTATTGACCCATCGATATCCCCATTTGAACAGCCGGGATCGACGTAAGAATGAGCAGGATCAACCAGGTGACAACATAGGACGGCCAATGTTCATGAAACTGAGATCCCAAATCCACCTTGGGCCAGGGCTTGGGGACCGAAGTCTGAAGTACATCAAACGGTGTGCCAATCCAATACGCGAGCGCCACAATCATCACAAGGAATAGTCCGAGGGCGACGGACCACCAATCCTCGTGGGTGGCTCGCAATAGCGTTCTTTGTTCGGTGTCCAGTGAAACTGACACGTTGACCCCTCCTTCTCAAATGGAATGAAGAGGACACGAACACATCTGCATCACCCCCTAAAACAAAGTTTGCTGATTCGATTACTTAGTTTTAATTGTATGACTAGGCTGACTGCATGTCAATTCATTGTTGATTTCGATGACTCTCTGTTGCGGCTTTGACAGTAGTTGAGGCAAGCTCTCAGATTTCAATGATCTTCTGCAAGATCGCCCAAACGAATGTTTGGTGATAACGCGACAAGGCCCTGCCATCGACTGCAGGGCCTTTCACCTCGGACTTAAGCTTGGCTGCGGCGCAGCGCGTGATCCAGATCCTCCAGAATGTCGTCGATATGCTCGGTACCGACCGATAGCCGGATCATGCCAGGCGTCACACCGGCTGCGCGCTGCTCTTCCTCCGTCAATTGCTGGTGCGTCGTGCTTGCGGGATGGATGATGAGAGACTTGGAATCCCCGACATTGGCGAGGTGAGAGAACAGGCGCACCGATTGAATGACCTTTCGCCCGGCCTCCACGCCGCCCCGAACTTCAAACGTTAGGATGGCGCCCTGCCCTTTGGGCAAGAACCGCAGGGCACGCGCATGATGAGGATGGCTTGCAAGTCCTGGGTAGCTCACCGATTCGACGACTGGATGTTGCTCCAAAAACTGAGCCACCGCCAACGCGTTCTCGCTGTGTCGGGCCATGCGGAGGTGCAGGGTCTCCAATCCTTGCAAAAAGAGCCATGCGTTAAACGGAGACAGTGAGGCCCCGATGTCGCGCAGGAGTTGAACGCGAGCCTTCAGGATGTAGGCCAATTCACCGAATGCCTCCGTGTAGACCACGCCGTGGTAGCTCGGATCAGGCTCCGTGAGCCCCCGAAATCTTCCGCTTTCTCTCCAGTTGAATTTGCCGCTGTCAACCATCACGCCCCCAATCGAGGTCCCGTGACCGCCAATGAACTTTGTGGCAGAATGAATGACAATGTCCGCGCCGTGCTCGATGGGCCGGCAGAGGTACGGCGTTGCAAAGGTGTTGTCGACAATCAATGGAAGGCCGTGTTCATGGGCAAGGTCTGCGATGGCCTCGAGGTCGGGGATGTCGCCCTTTGGGTTGCCAATCGTCTCCACGTAGATCGCCTTGGTTCGCTGTGTCATCGCCCGTCGAAAGCCCTCGAGGTCGTCCGGGGCCACAAACCGCACGTGGATACCCAGTTTTGGCAAAGTGTGCGCGAAGAGATTGTACGTTCCGCCATATAGGCTCGTTGACGAAACGATCTCGTCTCCCGCCTCGGCGATGTTCAGGATGCTGTACGTGATGGCCGCTTGCCCCGAAGAGACGGCCAGCGCGCCCACACCTCCCTCCAGTTGCGCGACGCGCTGCTCAAAGACGTCCGTCGTGGGGTTCATGATACGCGTATAGATGTTCCCGAATTCCTGCAGAGCAAAAAGGCGAGCGGCGTGATCTGGGTCCTGGAAGACGTAAGATGTGGTTTGGTACAGCGGCACTGCGCGGGCCAGCGTGGCAGGGTCAACCTGCTGTCCTCCGTGAACCGCAATGGTTTCGATCGACCAGTTGTTCTCCTGTTCCACGGACGTGATCCCTCCCGGTGGTCAATGGCGCCAATCCGTCGTGCAAAAACAAACTATGAAGATTTGTTTTATAAGATTTATTCCATCATAACAGGGGTGCGTTGAATGCGTCAAACAGTTATGATGATTCAAGCGAAGGGTTGGCGATGTCCAACGGAGGGCTGAACGCGTGAGAGCGCGGAACTGTTCCGCCCGGAATGGAGGGTTTTTCATGCCCGCTCGAGTCGCGGCTTTGTATGACATCCACGGGAACCTGGCTGCCTTGGACGCGGTGCTCCAAGAGGTCGAGCGCGCCGGCGCAGACGCGTTGGTGTTTGGGGGCGATCTCGCCTTCGGGCCGCAGCCCCGGCAGGTGCTGGAACGGGTGATGTCGCTCGGCGGCCCTGTTTCTTTCGTCCGCGGCAACACCGACCGGGAGGTCGCCGAGCGCCACGGCGTGGAGCAAGGCGTGCGGGGCTGGGTTGCGGAAGTGAACGCGTGGTGTCATGACCAGCTCACGCCGGATCAACGCGAGTTCTTGCTCAGTCAGAAGGCTCACGTGACGCTTCATGTGGAGGGACTCGGCGACGTACTCTTCGTCCATGGATCGCCGAGAAGTGACGAGGAGGCCATTCGGCGGGACACGCCAGAAGTGGAGATCCAGCCGATGGTGGCGCATGTGCGCGAGCCCGTCATCGTCTGTGGGCACACGCATATCCAGTTTGACCGGATGGTGGCGGGCAAGCGCGTCGTGAACGCGGGCAGCGTCGGGCTTCCGAGCGCAGCGCGGGGCGCGTGCTGGGCGCTCATCGGCCCCGAGATCGAATTGCGGGAGACGCTGTACGACTTCGAGCGTGCCGCAGCGGAAATCCGGAAGTCGGGCGCTCCCAAGGCGGAAGAGTTTGCGGATCACATTTTGAATCCGCCCGTCGCGGGGCCTTAGGCTTTGTGCCTGCCGGCGGAGAGACTGAGGCTTTGCAGGGACTTGGGCTCGTGGCGTCAGGTGCCATGTGTCACTCTTCCGCTTGGATCGCTCGGATCATCCTTTGCGGTCACGCGCGAAGCTTCTCGACGAGCTCTCGCCATGCGGCGTACCGCCGCTCCAGATCTGCGCGCTTAGCGGCCTGCGCCTGCGGCCCCGGCATCACAGCGAGCGGTGGCAGGTCCACGCCTGCGCGCCTCCCTGCTATCATCGCCGCGCCATAGGCGGCGCCGTCCGCGTCCGCCTGCATCCAAACGGGCACGGGCATCAGCGCTGCGGCTGTCTCGGCAATCCAGGGCTGTTCAAACAGCCTGCCCGCGAGCATCACGCCGCGCGCCCCCTCGGCGAGGCCGCGCATCTCCTCGACGAGCCAGCGCGTGTGAAAGAGGACCCCTTCCACCGCCGCGCGCACCATGTGGGCTGGGCCGTGGTGCAGGCGCAGGCCCACCCATGCCGCCGACATGCGCTCGTCCCAAAACGGTGCGCGCTCGCCCGCCACGTACGGCAGCGCGAGGAGATGGTCCACCTGAACGTCGCCTGCCGCCGCGAGCAACTGCTCAATCTCCCCCGGGCGGCCCAACAGCGTCTGCACGAGCCAGTCGATGACAATCCCGCCCGCATTGCTCGGCGCGCCGAGCACGTATTCGCCCTCGCCGAGGGCATAGCAGAACGTGCGCAGGCTCGCATTCGTCACAGCCTTGCGGCTCGCGGCGCGCACGGCGAGGCTCGTGCCAATGGTCACAATCAGCATTTCGCGCTCCTTGGCGCCCGCTGCCACGGTGGCCAACACGCCGTCCGATCCGCCGATGACCGCTTGTGCGCCTTCCGCGAGCGGCAGGCGTGGGGCAAGGCGGCACGACGCAAGCGGCTGGCTCCAGTCGGCGGGCGCCACGCGGCTCAGTTGATCCGCGCGGACGCCTGCGAACTCGAGTGCAGCCTGGTCCCAGTGCAGCCTCTGCACGTCGAACAGGCCCGTGGCCGAGGCGATGGCCGGATCGCACACCCACTCGCCAAACAGGTGGTGCCACACGTACTCTTTGAGCGAGACGAAGCGGCGCGACTTCGCAAACACGTCCGGCATCTCCCGGCGCAGCCAGGCCAGTTTGCACACCGGCGCCATGGCGTGAATCGGCGTGCCCGTCCGCGCATAGAGCGGCCGGCCTTCCGGCGAAGCCCAAAGCGCTTGCGCCACCTCGGCGGGCCGCGCGTCCATCCACGTCATGGCCGGCATGAGCGGCTCGTCGCGATGGTCCAGCGCCACGAGGCTGTGCATGGCGGCCGACATGCCGAGCGCCGCAATGCGGCGACCTTGCTGCGCGATCTCGTCCGCCAGACCGCTCAGCACCGCCGCTGCCGCCTCCTTGACGTCGACCGGGTTCTGCACCGCGCGCCCGTCCGGGCCGGTCTCCGTCTTCACCACAGCCGAACGGCTGGCGAGAAGCTCGCCAGCCGGCGTATACGCGACCGCTTTGATGGACGTGGTACCCAAATCCAGGCCCACGATACACGTCTCTCGGTTCACCGCAGTCACACCTTCGGATCCGGAATCGGCTCGATCTTACCGAGCATCAACACGTAGAACAAGATGCCAAGCAACAGCACCACGCCCGCGATGACAAACGCCGATTCGAACGATCCCGTCCTCTGCACCACAAATCCCGTGACGATGGGCGCGACGATGCTCATCAGGTTGTTGACGAAGTTCATGATGCTGCCCACGAGCCCCACGGTGCCCTTCGGCGCGATGAGCGACGGGATACTCCAGCCGACCGGCGCCGAAAACGCCAGACCTCCAAGCGCGATGGCGATAAAGATGACCGCCGTATTCGCGTTGTGCGTGAACGCGGCCGGAATGACGGCAAGGCCGAAGATCATGCCGACCACGAGCACGGTCTTGCGGACGCGGGTGACGTCGTGCCCGCGCTGAATGAGGCGATCCACCAGCCAACCGCCGATGACGAGATCGGTGATGGTGGCGACCAGCCACGGCCCGGCGGTGTACCAGCCCGATTTCAGCACGGTCATGTGCATCTCTTTGACCAAGTAACTCGGCAACCACGTGAGGAACAGGTAGAACGAGTAGCCGTAAGCCGCGAACCCGAGCGTCAGCCCCCAGACCTTGCGCTGGCGAAGCAGGTACGCGAGGCTCTTGCCGATCCCGGCCTCCGCCTCGCCCGCCTGCTGAGCGCCGCCCTCCCGCAAAAGTTCCGCTTCTTCCGGGGAAAGTCGGGTTTCGTGCGGATCGCGATAAAACGCCCAGTACAATGCG
>Ga0208683_100804_pt1 | contig 11377 bp, 12 predicted proteins | sample BED_Mat_host_9_1_FD_187141 | JGI IMG/M metagenome (GOLD analysis project Ga0208683, IMG submission 187141) | Extremophilic microbial mat communities from Yellowstone National Park, USA - BED_Mat_host_9_15 (SPAdes) (version 3) | ecosystem: Environmental > Aquatic > Thermal springs > Hot (42-90C) >... | reverse complement strand
TCGGCATCTTGTTTATCGTGTACGGCGTCGTGCTCGGCCTGTACGGCGCTGTGGCCGATCCGCATACGCCCAGTTTGCACACCAACATCGACCTCTGGTGGGGCGTCGTCTGCCTGCTGTTTGGCATTGTATTCCTCATCGCGTCGCTGGCCAAGCCGAGCGAGTGACGGCGCGCATCGAAGAGGATGGACGGGCAGCCTGGTTTCCAACCGGCTGCCCTTCTCTTTCTCCAGACATGTCCGCCCGGCTTCTGGGACTTCGTGTCTTTGTCCCGAAATCGGGGTTTGGGTATCATGGGGAGGGTATCGTTTAAGGGAGGGCTTTCGTTGAACAGCATCCGAGTGACCATCTGGAACGAATTCCGCCACGAACAACGGGATGAGGCCGTTCGCAAGGTGTATCCGGACGGCATTCACGCGGCCATCGCGAAACCGCTGACCGACGCGGGAATGCAGGTGCGCACCGCGACGTTGGATGAGCCGGACCACGGGCTGACAGAAGCTGTGCTGAACGAGACCGACGTGCTCGTTTGGTGGGGCCATGTGGCACACCACGAGGTGCAGGACGCCATCGTCGATCGCGTCGTCCGCCGCGTTCATTCCGGCATGGGGCTCGTGGTGCTCCACTCCGGGCATTTCTCGAAGGTGTTTCGAAGCCTCATGGGCACGTCCTGCGATCTGCGCTGGCGGGAAGAAGATGAGAAGGAGCGGCTTTTCGTGATCGATCCGACGCATCCCATTGCCGAGGGCCTTCCGCCGTATTTCGAGCTCCCGAAGGAGGAGACCTACGGGGAACATTTCGACATTCCGGTTCCGGACGAGATCGTCTTCTTATCGTGGTTTTCGGGTGGGGACGTATTCCGCTCGGGCGTCACGTTTCGGAGGGGGCGGGGGAAAATTTTTTATTTCAGACCTGGACATGAGACGTATTCAACCTATCACGACTCGAACATCCAGCGGGTGATTGTGAACGCTTGCCGGTGGGCAGCGCCGACACGCGGCCCTGTTCCCGCGTACGGCCACGCGCCAAGCCCCGAGGGTGCTCGATGAGGAGATGAAGGACACACGTGGCTCTCATGGCGCTGGCAATCTTTCTCGCCACTTTGGTCCTTGTGGTGTGGCGCCCTTGGGGTTTACCGGTGGGCTGGAGCGCGCTTCTCGGCGCGCTCTTGGCCCTCGCCGCCGGGGTGGTGCGGCTGCACGACGTGTGGACCGTCTGGAATATCGTGTGGGACGCGACGCTTACATTTGTCGGAATTCTCGTCGTATCCAGCGTCCTCGACGCTTCAGGATTTTTTGAGTGGGCAGCGCTTACCATCGCGCACCGAGCCAGGGGGCGCGGTCGGCTTGCATTCGTCTTGATTTTGGCACTTGGCTTCATGGTTTCGGCGTTCTTTTCGAATGACGGAGCCGCGCTCATTCTCACCCCCATCGTGCTCGAGAAAATGAAAAGACTGCAGTTCTCCGCGCGGCAGATGATCCCGTTTCTACTCGCCGGCGGCTTCATCGCAGATTCGACTTCCATTCCACTCATCATCAGCAATCTCGTCAACATTATCTCTGCGGATTACTACCACCTAGGCTTCTTGCGGTACGCGCTGCGCATGCTCGTGCCGGATCTCGTCTCGTTCGGGGCGAGTCTTGGCGTCACCTATCTTTACTTTCGCCGCGAGATTCCCGCATCCTACGACGTCGGGGCTTTGCCTGCTCCGGCAAGCGCCATCCGCGATCGGTCGATGTTCAAGTTTTCTTGGTGGATGCTGGGCGTCATGACGCTGGGCTATGTCGCGAGCGAGATCGCGCACGTTCCGGTGTCCGCCGTTGAGGGTGCCATCGCCATTGCATTTCTCATCGCCGGCTGGCGCACGCGGACGGCCGATCCACGGCGCGTCCTTCGAGAAGCGCCGTGGTCGATCGTCGTGTTCTCCGTGGGCATGTATCTGGTGGTGTATGGGCTGGAACGCGCTCATCTGACCGATTGGTTGACCCGCCTCGTCCAGATGACGTCGCACGCCAACCTGTTCTGGGGCGTGATGGCCATGGGCGTGCTCTCGGCGTGCTTATCCTGCGTGATGAACAATCTCCCGAGCGTGATGCTCGGGCTCTTGGCGATTCAGCATACTGGACTGCCCGTCTCCGACCAAGTGGCGCTCGCGCTCGCAAACGTCGTCGGCTGCGATCTCGGCCCGAAGATGACGCCCATCGGTTCGCTCGCCACGTTGCTATGGTTGCACGTGTTGGAGTCCCGCGGCGTGCGGATCACGGTCTCCGCGTTTATGCGCGCGGGGCTTGCCTTCACGTGGCCAACGCTGTTGACGGTCTTGGCGAGCATGTATGGTTGGCTGTGGCTCGTCCGCCACCTATCGTGAGCTAGAGGCCGGCCCGTCGATTTGCGCCAACACGCTGCGGCTCACTTCATCTAGTTCGCGGAGATCATCTTCGTTCAGGCGGAGGTCCACCGCGCGAACGTTTTCCTCTAGGTGCGCGATGCTTTGGGTTCCGACAATTGCGCTCGTGATGCCGGGCTGGTGGAGGATCCAGGCGATGGCCACCTCTGCGGGCTTCACGCCGTGGCGATCGGCTATCTTCTTCACACATTGCACGAGGGGCGTCTCCGCTTCAAGGTGCTCGGGCTTGAACAGGCGGCGGCCCTGACGAAAGTCGTTCGGCGAAAGCTTCAAGCCGCCGAAGTGATAGGCTCCTGTCAAGATTCCCTTTGCCACGGACGAGTACGTGAGAACGCCAATGCCGTGTTCGCGGCAGTAGGGAAGCACGTCGGTTTCGATGCTCCGCTCCAAGAGGCTGTACTCGGGCTGAATGCAGTCCACGCGCGTGTAGCTCATGGCTTCCTCAAGAAGTTCCCGCGAGAAATTCGACACCGCGACGCTTCGGATGACGCCCTGATCTCGCAGTTCGGCAAAGGTGGTCATCGTTTCCGACAGAGGAATGTCGCGATTCGGCCAATGGACGTAATAGATGTCGATATAGTCCGTCCTCAGGCGCTTCAGACTCTGTTCGACTGAGCGAAGGATGTCATCCCTTCGCAGATGGCCGGGCGAAACCTTCGTGGCGATCACGCAATCCTTTCGAACGCCTTCGAGCGCTCGGCCCACGATTTCTTCAGAATGGCCTTGTCCATATCCCTCTGCCGTGTCGAACGACTGAATGCCGAGTTCATAGGCGCGCTGCAAAGCCCGAATGTTCACATCGTCGTCCTGCTTTTCCCATTGTCCGCCGCCCAGTTCCCAGCATCCAAACGTGATCTCGGAGACTTGAATGCCATTTGACAGCTGACGATAGTTCATGTGCTTCGGTTCCTCCTCCCGTGGCCTCGCATCATCAAACGTTTTCAACAAAAACGGTTAGAATCCTCCTTTCACAGCTTCTAACGTTCGACGGCGACGCTTCCCGTGCGCCGAGCGAAGGCGCTCGCGCTTCTAGCAATTTTCAAGGGAGATGGCTTAGACTGAAACTGCGAAGAACCGAAGAATCCTGAGGAACGACTTCGCGAAGGGGATGTGGAAAACCATGGGGGCAAGGAAACGCGCTTTTCGGCGGCCGCGCCGCGGGCGCTGGATGGCGGCCCTCGTGATGTTGGGGGGCGTCGGCGCGGCTTGGACGCATGTTCATGCGGTCGACGGCGCATCTGAAAAGACTGGCGACGTGTTTTTGACCAGCGAAGCGAGCGTGTCGGCGGGAACGCAGACGTCAGAGAATTGGGGCGGTTACATCGATACGCCGGCCGGATCGCAACTGTACACGAGCATCACGGGCGCGTGGACGGTGCCCAGCATCACGGGCCGTGATGGCGCGATGGCGGCGCAATGGATAGGCCTGGGCGGTGTGCAGACGGAAGACCTGTTGCAAATTGGGACACTCGAACAAATCGAAAATGGGCAGACACAGGTGCAGGTATTCTGGGAGAAATTACCTTCTGCTGCCAACACCGTGATGACGGTGCCCGTGGGCTCGAAGATCTCGGCAGCGATTCGGCAGCAGACCGGCTCCACCTGGGTGCTGACCCTGCAGGCCGCAACGCCGTCGGGCCAAACCCTATCCAAGACCATCTCGGTGAATCTGTCGAGTGTGTACGCGGAGAAGATTGGAACCTCGGCAGAGTGGATCAGCGAGGACCCGTCGACGATGCGGGGCGGGTTGTATCCTCTCGCCGATTCCGGCACGGTTCAGTTCACGGACGCGACGGTGAACGGGCAACCACTGGATGCGTCCTCGAATCAGGTTCAGCCGGTCGCCATGGTGGACGCCTTTGGGAATGTTCGCATCGCGCCGTCTTCCATCGGATCGGACGGGGAATCGTTCACGACCACCACGTATTCGGGAGCGGCATCCACGTCATGGCCGGGATCGAGCGGCGGATGGACAAACTCCACGGGTCCATCGAGCGCATGGCCAGGGACATCGGGATTCCCCTTCCCGACGGGGCAGGACTGGGGTGTGGGGAACGGAAACGGATGGCAAAGCCAAACCACGTGGTCGATTTCCATTCCTGGAGACGCTTCCGGGTGGACGCAGTGGATTTGGCCAAAGGGTCATCACCACTGGTCCATCGATATCCCGATGGGGAACGGAGCGAGCATCGAGGTCCAGCTATCGTGGGGATGGTAACGAAAACAATGGGCGGCTGGGAGAAGCCGCCCGTTTTGCGCGTGCGTTCGCCATCTCACGACGGTTGCTCGCGCATATCGAAAAAGACCGCGATGGTCGCGGCGATGAAAAACACGATGCCCGGAGGGATATACGACCACTTCGAGAAGATAAATCCAAGAATCCCGCACGCGTACAGGAGTACGCCCGCGGTCTTGGGGTGACGACGAGCGAACAGCGAAATCACGATGCCCAGCGCGGATACCGCGATGGCGCCGTACGCATGCCAGTCGGCGGTTGGCGTATAGCCTTGCTGGGAGACCACGTCGAGCAACGTTTCCAACACGCCGATCATGCCGGCCACAATGCCTAGCAACATCGTGATCATCGGCTCATTCTCCTCACTTCTCGCCCCGCGCGGGACGAGTCGGCTGTCCAAACGCCTAAATGATGACATAAAAAAAGCCCATGTCGCAACATGGGCTTTTGAGCGACCGATTAATATTTCATGACATTCGCTGCCTGCGGACCCTTGGGCCCCTCAACGATGTCGAACGTCACGCGTTGCCCTTCGTCCAGCGTCTTGAAGCCGTGTCCTTGGATGGCGCTGTAATGAACGAACACGTCGTCCCCGTTCTCCACCTGAATGAAACCGTAGCCCTTCTCCGAGTTGAACCACTTGACTGTACCTTCGTACATCCGAAATTCCTCCATGGTGCTTACCAGAAGCACTTGCTTTAGATTCCGAACTCCCGTGCGCTGACGCTGAACGAAAAAGCCAGCCGCCCGACCCGTTGAGGCCGAACGACCGGCTTCAAAGATCCAGACTTCCATCGTATGGAGTTCGGTGTTGAGGTTATTATACACCCTCCACTCGGGATGTCAAGCGTTCTGAGGAAAAAGGTTTCGGAGCGCGTCACGTTGACGCGCCTCACGCGTCGCTTGTGGATCGCTTGTCAATCACTGTGCGGATGATGCGTCCGGGATGAGCGCCAGACTAAGCGTGAAAGTCGATTGAAGGAGGGAACGCATATGAAGGTCGATGTGAAGTGCACGGTCGCGAATTGTCTCTTTTGGCACGAAGGCAACGAATGCGCTGCTCCATCCATCATGGTGTCCGTGGGTCGGCGCGGTGAGACATCGTTCCGGGAGGAGTTCGGCCGTGAATTCGCCGTGGCAGAGCGGGAGAGCCATGCGCGATCGTCCATGGAAACGTGTTGCGAGACGTTCAAACCGAGACACCGTTCGAACCCGTGATAGGCGACATGCGGGTGCGTGCTCTTGTATAATGAGATGCGGAGACTGGGTGAACCTCCCTCGCGGCTGCGGGGGAGGCTGGAGGATGACTGGGTGACGCGCCTATATGAGTTGTGCGAACGCTTGGTCGCGGAGATGCGTGTGTGGCAAGTGGGGTATGCGATTCTCTTTGCGGCGTTCGCGACGTTCGCCAATCTGTTTGACGGCGGCCAGGTGCTGTGGATTGCTGAGGTGTATCTCGGGCTCAGCGTGCTGAGCTTGTTGATCTTGCTCCCCTCCCTTCGGCGCTCGCTATTCCGCACATGGGATCCGCTGCGATCTCGAGTCTTACTCAGGCGCCCCCTTGCGCGCACCGTCACGCGATGCTACTTGTACGGTTTGACTCCCTTCGCATTCATGGGTTGTTTGGAATTGACCGCAGATGCTGCGAGCGCAGCGCTGAGGTTCAATCAGAGCAACGTAACGTCCCATGTGACGTGGGTGGACTACGCAGTGAGCGTGGTGGCTGGCCTCGAGGAGATGTGGCGTTGGAGTTGCGTGATTGCCGTGATCGCCCTCTTCCGCGTTGTGTTGCGCCGGTGGTGGGACACCCCGGGCGTGCGAATGTCAGGACTGGCGACTGCGCTTTTGCTCAGCGCTCTGGCGTTCGGGAGTGGTCACATCCTCGAGTTTACCCACGAACGCCTCCAAGCGTGGTACATGTTTAGCTGTTTGGGCTTGATCTTGGCCATCATGGCCATCCTCACGGGCCGCATTCTGCTGGTCATGGTCGTGCACAGCTTGTACGACGCTTGGGTGACGTGGCTTTCCACGCTAAACGCGCGTGTCGCCGCGGCATTCATCATCGCCTCGTTTGTCGCATTTCTGTCGTGGCTTGGCGTTGCGCTCATCCGTCGTCAATTCGGCTTTCGCGCGCCGGGCGCTGTTCGCGTACCCGTTTCTCTCACCGAAGTCAGCACGAGGCATCTTTTGGCGTTCGAGCGGGAGCGAGAGCAGATTTCGCGCGTGTTTCATCGGCGCGTCTATTGCTCGATCCGGCACATTGGCACGACGACGGTCGAGGGCGCCATCGCGAACGATGCCATCGACGTGTTGGTCCTGCTGCGCCGGCCTGTCTTGCACAGGGAAGAGTGGCACGCGCTCGAGCAGTGCGGCTATCAATTTTGCGGAAATGCCGGTGTCAAAGGACGTTTGCTTTGGGTGCGCGAGGCGGAGGAGTCGTGGCCTGCCGTGCATTTGCAGATCGCGAAATCGGGCAATCGATATAGCCGAGCCGCCATCGCGTGGACGAGGTGGCTGCAGACGCAGCAGGATGTTTTGCGGCGTTGGGAATCTCACAAGGAGCGATGGGTCAACCAATTCCATCGCGTGACCCTTGATCGATACATGGAGGGAAAACGGACGGTTTATGCACAGTGGAGTCGTAAGAAGCGTTCGCAATGGAGGTGAGGTGCATGGCCAAGCGGTATTATTACGTGTACACGGATCATGACGACGAAGACAACGCCAACTTGGAAGGGTTTGATATTCCCATTAACGAAGGCGACGCCAAGCGGATCGCCCGGCTGGTCAACTTATATGAGGAAAATATCCTGTCCATGTTGGACGAGGAGTATCAGCGCAAGACGAAGTGGTCAGATAAGTTGGCGGATCGCATGGCCGCGTTTGGCGGAAGTTGGACCTTCATCATCATCTTTGCGACACTGCTCGTTTCGTGGATGGTGTGGAACGCGGCGCCGGGTACGCGGAGATTTCACTTCGATCCGCCCCCGTTCATTCTCTTGAATCTGTGCCTGTCGTTCTTGGCCGCTTTTCAGGCGCCCATCATCATGATGAGTCAGAACCGGCAGGCTGCTCGTGACAAACATGAGGCCATCATCGACTTCGCGATTAACTATAAGGCTGAACAAGAAATTGATGATATGCAGAGTCACTTGCACCGAATCGAAGGCAAGTTGCTGCAACTGGAGCGCCTGTTAAAGCGCTTGGATGCCGTGGTGCTGCAACAGCAGGAGATGAGCTTGAATGCGCCACGTGCAGCAGTTGGGAGCGAAAAAAAGGCCGAAGAAGGAACTGAGAACGAGGTGAAGAATTCAGAACAGGAAAACACTTGAGCCCAAAGGGCGGGATGGGCATGGAACCCTCCACAGATCGTCGGGTGTTCGACGCAGCCGTCTGGGATTTGGTGATGGCCTTGGAGCCTGTACTTGAGCGCCGCCGAACTACGGAAGCCGCTTTGCAAGATCTGTGGGGCGTGTGGGAGCGGCTCTCTCCGCTCTCCGCCTCCGTTCGGGAAAGCAGTCAGGCGATTTCAAGCGCGTCAAACGCTTTGCGCAAGATGGCGGTCACGTTGAGCGTGGAGATCAGCCGACATCGCCTCGACGAGGACTCGGTTGTCACGGTGGCCCGTGAGCTGTGGGCGTGGTCGGAGCGGATGGCCGAATCCGCGCGGTCCATGGCAAATCTGTTGGCGAAAGTGCAACAAACGGTTGCGCAATTGGAGGACGGGCTTCGAGCCCTCCGGGAGCAGAGCGCGCAGGAGTTGGAGGCTGCGGATGAACTCCTGCTCCATGCCGAACGCCTCCAAGCGCTGTTGGAAAGGCAAGATGAGTGCCCCGGCCCTCAGGCGCCCAACAGCTCGCATCCCCGAGGTTGGCTGTAGACGCGCAGAAGACGCATGCTTTGTCTGAGAATCCCAAAGATTCGCTCCGCATTTTGAAAGACGCTCGTGTGGAATGCGAAACAGGCTTGCGCATTTTGCCCGAGCGTCGGATAATGGAGACGCGTTCTACATCCGTCGGGATGGCGGAACAGGCAGACGCAGCAGACTTAAAATCTGCTGGGGGTATCCCCGTGCGGGTTCGAGTCCCGCTCCCGGCATTGCGGCGCGGTTTTCCGCGCCTTTTGCATTTCTTCTCCCGCTTCTTCCCCGCGTTAACCACAGAAGACTTCACCCATTTGTTTGGTTCAAATACGTCTTCTCAACTCCCTTCAGGAACCCTCTGCACCCTGGTCCTTCATTTCCCGGCGGCGCGCCAGACGCTCGCGCACCATTTGCATGGCGATCGCGTCATCCAAATATCCTGCAGGAAACAAATAATCCGGGATGGCGTCCGTGGCGAGCAGGAAGTACAGGATTCCACTGGCCAAGATCCGCCTTTCGTCCTCAGGCGTGTCGGGCCGAGAAAATCGATCGTAGATGTCGTCGAGATCGCGCAGGAAATCTCCGATGCCTTGAATTTGACCTCGCTTCGCGAGGTACTTTTCCGCAATGAATTGTTGTCCCTCTTCCGTCTGCGCGTATGCCTCATATTTCTCAAGCTCTCGTTCGATCTCCGTCCGCAGAACATTCAAATTCCCAAGGCCGAGGTACTCGAGAAGCGCGTTCATCGACGTCTGCCGATCGCCATCGGTTGGCCCTATGGGCTCCTTGATGAGTGGGAGCCCCGCGGCTTCCGCCAGGGTGAGCGGTGGTACGCCGAGTGCGTCCGCGATGCGCCGCAGGTAGTCCAAATTCACCCTCTGTTTCCCGGCGATCATCTTCGAAATCGTGCTGACGCTGATACCCGTGGCGGTGGCCAACTGGCGCATGGACATCGAGCGGCGTCTCAGCAAAGACTTCACCGTCTCTTCCAAATGTCCCATCATGTTTCACCTTCATCCATCATGTGAAAGAAGATGTGTCCTCGGCGTTTCACTTGTTTCGAATTTCGCAACGGACTGGATCACGCGATGTTTCTCCTGTGCATAGGATACGTCGGCAGGCAGTTCAATGGACCACTCCATACAGCGGATGTGGAGCGAACGGCAGGGGGTTGGCAGGTATGGAGATGAGCTCTGCAACTTCGCGAACCGAGGCGAGATCGGATACGCCGTCTAAACTTCAGCAGATCTCCTCAGCGAGTTCCAAAAAGGGGGTACGACGGTATCTGTGGTCGTTCTGGGTGCTTTTGGGGCCCGGATTTCTTGCTGCATTGGCGGACAATGACGCTGGCGGCGTCATCTCCTACACGGCCACAGGCGTCCAGTTTGGCATCGGGCTGTTTGTGCCCCTGGTGCTGTGCCTCGCGGCCCTCACGTTCACCGTCCAGGAGATGAGCATGCGTCTCAGCGCGGTGACCCAGGAAGGGATCTCGCGACTTGCGCAACGGCGGTACGGAAAGTTTTGGGGATTTTATCACGTGACGACGCTCGCGTTCGAAAATCTGTTGACGCTCATCACCGAGTTCATCGGAATGTCGGCCGGGCTTGGGATGCTTGGAATTCCCATGTGGATCGCCGACCTCCTGTGTTTGATCTTTGTGATCTCGTTCGTGGTGTTCACCGGCTACTTCACGAAAGAACGCATCGCCCTCGTCATTGGCGGGTTGAACGTCGTCTTTCTCGTTGTGGCCGGCATGACACATCCAAGCCTTCATGCCCTCGGGCGGGCGTTTGCGACTTGGAATGTCCCGATTTCCCTCCGGGGTGACGTAATCTGGTTTGTAATTGCCACGGTGGGGAATGCCATCGCGCCTTGGATGATCTTCTTCCAGGGCAGTGGCGCGATCGACAAAGGTGTCAGCGCTCGCGAGCTCAGGTTCGGCCGGATCGATACGGCCTTCGGCTGTATCATGCAGGTCGTGATTGCAGCCGCCATCATCGTCTGTGGCGCATCTCTGTACGGCCATCTGCACAATGTGACGAGCCTTGGACCGTCGGACATCATCGGGGGTCTTCAGCACACGGTGGGGCGCTTGGGTGCAACGCTCTTTGGCATCGGCCTGTTTGACGCGGGATTCTTGGCTTCGATCACGGTGTCGCTCTCGTCCTCCTGGAGCATCGCGGAGCTGTTTGGCTGGTCCAAGAGCCTCAATGACAAAGTACGGCAAGCGCCCAAATTCTATGCCATCTACGCGGGGAGTTTGGTGATCGCGGCGGCTGCCATTTTGATTCCGCACTTGCCCCTCAATTTCATCTCCATCGTCGCGCAGGTCATCGGGGGTGTGCTGATGACGCCGCTCCTCATCTTTCTGGTTCTGATGACGAGTGACAAGAAGCTCATGGGGCCGTATCGCACGAGATGGTGGGGGCGCATCTGGGGATGGGCGATGGTTGGGCTGCTCATCGCTTTGACGCTGGCCACGGTCGCCCAGACTGTTCTTCAGGCGTGATCGGGTCGTCGCGTCTTTGGGGGCACGATTCGGTGTGCAAAAGCGCGTTTCAAAGATTTGTGGCGAGAACGCTTTCTTGACGCTCGGAACTCTTGACAGATGGGGCGGTGAATGATACAAAGACAGAGGAATTGCGGCAGTCGGTGACGGGCGTTGGTCCAGGCACCGCGTCGCGCGCGAAACATACCATAACTTTTGAAGATGCGTTCCTCGTTAGGCGAGGCTACTATACGAACACAAGCCACTGCCCGGAAACGTGGAGACACGCCAATGGGTAGAACAGGTATGGCCGGCTTAAGGCTTTACCTAACGTGGCTGGGTTTTCCCTACGTCGTATAGTGCCAAAGCTCAACCAGGGGGATG
>Ga0208683_100803_pt1 | contig 11378 bp, 10 predicted proteins | sample BED_Mat_host_9_1_FD_187141 | JGI IMG/M metagenome (GOLD analysis project Ga0208683, IMG submission 187141) | Extremophilic microbial mat communities from Yellowstone National Park, USA - BED_Mat_host_9_15 (SPAdes) (version 3) | ecosystem: Environmental > Aquatic > Thermal springs > Hot (42-90C) >... | reverse complement strand
CTAGGCCGAGGGCCGGCCGTTCGATTCATATAGCATTACATGGTTAAAATGGGTCGTGAGGCACAGCGTATATTACCTAAAAATTGGGGAGTTAAGGTTAGAAATAAAAATTCAGAAGACCCTTGCAAAGAAAGTAACTTGCAAAAAACAGGTTAAGCATAAAATTTTTTAACAAGCGAGTAAGAAAATAGATTATGTCGTATCAACCAGATTTTATAGTCATAGGAGGAGGAGTAAATGGTTTAACAGCAGCTTGTTATCTTCTAAAAGAAGGCTTTTCTACATTAGTAATAGAAAGGCAACCAGAAATTGGAGGCGCAGCTATCACACGTGAAATTACTCTTCCAGGTTTTCAACATGATGTTTTTGCTACGTCAATAAATATATGGAGGGCAAGTAATATTCAGCGAGAACTAGAGTTAGAAAAATATGGGTATAAAGAAATTGACCCAGAACCTATTGCTTCTACGCCTTTCAAAAACGGAAATGCTATAACAATATTCCATGACCTTCAAAAAACTCTTAAATCATTCGCAAAAGTTTCACAAAAAGATGCAAAATCTTTCGAACAAATATACAAATTCTATCAAGATTCAAAATCAATATTATTAGGAGGAATGTCCATGCCTCCATTAGCCTACTCAGAACTAACTAAGATTCTTGAAGAATCAGACACTGGATTAGAATTTTTGCAATTTTCATTTATGAGTGCAAGAGACTGGTTAGAGGAAAATTTTGAAGCTGAAGAAAGTAAAGCATTTTTGGCATTATGGGGAAGCAATCATGTACCATTATCGCCTGAAGATGCAGGTAGTGCCCTTTTAATTCTTATCTTTATTGGTTTATTACAAGAAAAAGGTGTTGGGATACCTATCGGAGGTATAAGGACTTTAGTTAATTCATTACGTGAATTTATTTTAAAACACGGTGGAAATATCATAACTAATATGGAAGTAACCCAGATTTTGATAGAACAGGGACGCGCAATTGGGGTAAAAACTTCAGAAGGCAGAGTCATCCATACAAAAAAAGGAATTATGGCAGATGTTGAGCCAAAGTCTCTTTTTCTAAAAATGATTCCAGATTCTGCACTTGATCAAGACTTTAGAAAAAAGGTTGAAAGATTTAGATTCTCCAAAGTGACGCAAGTTATGATTCACGCCGCGTTAGATGATTGGTTAGACTATAAACTTGACGAAGTAAAAATGGCTGGAATCGTCCAAATAGGAGAATCACTTGATGAAATTTCAAAAGCGTATAATTCATGCTTGATTGGTGAAATTCCTTTGAATCCTTTTATGACTATAGATAATACGACTTGCTATGACTTGTCTCGAGCGCCGCCTAATAAACATATTCTTTGGGATTTTGTACGAGCACCAGCTTTTATAAAAGGAAAACCTTGGGACGAAGAGAATAAGGAGCGTTTTGCAGACATATGTATCGAAAAATTAGAAGATTATGCTAGGAATATTAAAAAAATAGTTTTAAAAAGAGTTGTCTTATCACCACAGGATATCCAAGCATTAAATCCAAACTTGGTATATGGTGATCCTGGTGTAGGAAAGGCCACAATAGACCAATCATTGTCCTTGAGACCATTCCCAAGGTTCAGTGATTACAGAACGCCTATAAAAGGTTTGTATATGTGCAGTGCGGCAACTCATCCTGGTGGTGGAATATCAGGACTTCCTGGACATAATGCTGCTTTACAAGCAATTAACGATGTTAAAAACTCTTTTAGATAGAATAATTCACTTTGCTGTTTGGAAACTATGAAATTACTAAATATTTAGATAAACTAAGTAATTATGTTTCATAACCGCAAGTTATGATACTTTTATCTTGTGATTTTAATATCATCATAGTGCGACTAAATTTTCTGGCCTTGTTTTCTGAATTCAAACTACTTAAGTTTTCAAACGAGAACTTTTTTATCAGAAAATATGCTTGTGTTTTGGCTAACAAATAAAGTTACTTACTGTACATGTTCAAATGAGCTTTCCAGAAATAAGGCTTGGGTTTCGATCCACAAAAGTTTGCTAAACTATCGGCTTCAAGTATTAGCATGTCTAATTTAATTTTATTAATACAGTTAGATGTATATTTCTTCTAGTTCTTTGTGAGAAGTATATTTTTCATTATGATGGATATTACTATACTTAGAACATAGTACATTTTTACATACTATGTTGAATAATTTATTTAAAGCATGGCCGTCAATCCCTTGCGTAAAAAGGCTAAGAGAAAAGGCAGTCGCAACAATAATCGCAAAAGATAAGGTAATAAGTTTATCGACAAAAGGAACCGGAGAAGTTACAATGAAGAACTTGTAGTGATGGGTGATTTTTTCTTCATGTGATATTTCTAATAAATAGGACCAAGAATAGAGATTATGGCAAAGGCAAAAAGGTAGGCCATACGAGTCCCCTGAAATGTCCATTAAAATTTTCAAGCTATACGGCATTGTGGGTTGACTAAAGGGGACTTGAAGGATCACAAGCACACTTGAAAGGTTAGGATTATACCTAACTATACTATGATAATGGGATGAGAATACAACAAATAGGATACATGCATGGTATGTGAACCCGAAATAAAGTTTCCTTAAATATATATGGAGTTAAAGCAAGTTCTGAAGGCACAAGATTCGAGACAGGCTGTGTTGGAGAATACAGGGTATTAGTATATAGAATGTGGGAAAGGAAATAGTCAAGACAACTATACTGCAGATGTAAAGTCAAAGAAGCTTATTGCAGCCGGTAAAAAATAGAAGAGACTCTGAACCTCAGATAGTTGTAAAACACTTGCAGTTGTTAAAGGATGGTAGCATTGAACTAGGAAAGTTATACAGTGGCGGTGCATACGATACAAACTAAATAAAATATTAAATGCGTTAGGTGACGCTGAATCTGTTGCGGAGATGAGGAGGAACGCTATCACTATAGGGAGAGCGTTAAGAAAGGGCAGGAAGTACAAGAATATATGAAATGGGTAAAATATACACCAAGCATGACATGAAATGGACAAGCTGGGATATTTTCGTCAGCGAAAAGGAAGTTCTGTGAAGGCCTCTTTGGTGGATGGCGGAGGTTATGCAGAAAGTTTGGATTTATGACGAGATGGTAATATGATGAAGAACGTCATAATAGCGATCTAAGCTATCAAAAATTTGGGCTAAAGCGCTAAAGAATTATTCGATCCTATCTGGATAAGCTATCTCATGCTCTCCCAGAACTTTAGCGCTTCCTCCTTCGCTTTGAAGGTGAGCACATCTGACAGTTTCTGGTAACCCACTGGCGTGCCCGATTCTACACTTAGCCATAACAGGGATGGTTATATGATTCATGGCTTCCTCGATAATGGTGCGTGTCCAGCTACCTTAAGCATAGGCATCACAGGTTTTGATTGGTGACCAACCGTGGTGCCTACCACTTAAGGCTAATCTGGACACGCACCATTATTTAACACAGCACTTATATATCCCCTTTTAGTGGACTAGTCATTAAAAATGAGTTTAAAATATTTACAATCATCTCGTAAGTTAGGTGTTTCGCCAGAAATTATCGAGAGGTTAAAATCAGTTTTAGGAGAGGAAAACGTAAGTACTGATTGGACGGAAATATTCATGTATGCACGAAGTCTTGCGTGGCCTTTCTTGATGAAATATCCAGATGTTGTAGTTAGACCGCATACTCCCATGGACGTTGCACAAATTTTGAGAATAGCAAATAGAGAAAAAATACCCGTGGTAGCGAAGGGAGGGATAGGGGAGGGTGCTAGTGTTCCACTTGAGGGAGGCATTCTAATCGACTTAACTACACTGAATAAAATTGACATCCATCCTGAAGACAAAGTCGTTGTTGTAGAAGCGGGTGCAAGTTGGCATCAAATGCTGGCTGAACTACGGAAATACGATTTAACTGTTCCAATCTGGCCTACTTACGAATCTGCTGCAGTAGCAAGCGCTGCGTTTGTAAATCCAAGTCATGGGTATGGTTCTACAAGATATGGTGTTGTAGCCGACCTATGCATAGGAGTAGAAGTAGCCTTTCCGAATGGAGAGTTGCTAAGAACAGGTGCTTTAGCTAATGAGGAAACAGAGTTTGGAGTATTCTATCGATATCCTAATGGTCCAGAGTTTACTGGATTGTTTACGCAAATAGAGAGCAATCTTGGTGTTATTACTAGGCTTGCTTTTAAAACAATAGATTTTAAGAAAGAATGGTTAGCATGTCAATATTTTACGTTCAGACGGGATCAGATTGACGAATGTGGAAAAGCTATCTTTTCTCTCGTAAGACATGAGATTTTTGATGTACATTTTAATGATAGATGGTGGGTATTACCTGCAATATGGGAAGGTGTCGTAAAAGAAATGCCAGAAGATGCATGGTTTCATATCTCAATAATTAATTTTGGCAGAACCGACGCTGAGCTCAGGGCTCAAGAGGAGATATGTAGGATGGTTATGAATAAATATGGCGGTAAAGAAAATATAGAAGCTGCTGAACGATTAGTTGGTCCAACTAGGTGGACGCCAACTTATGAAAAAAGTAATACTGAACCGTGGCCTGCTTGGAACTTAGTGGGTCACGATTCATGGGGATCCAGAAATACTAGAAACTCAGGTATGTGGCTAACCACGTCACAACATTTTCCATATCGATTTTTCAAGGAAGTATATGAACATCATGAGAAGATTGCAAAAGAGGTTGGAATATGGAATGAAAGGTATTTGCCATGGCATGATAGCTTTGCATGCAGGGATTCATTCAAGACTGAGACTTTCGTGATGTACAATCCATACGACCCAGAAGATTTATCCAAAGTTGGTGAATATTATATAAAGTTCTTCCCCAAAATTGTGAAGATGGGTGCCTCATTTCATGGTCTTACCATCCAGTTCCATGGCAGAGAAGCAATGGAAAAGCTCGGTCCACTTTATGAATGGATGAAAAAACTTAGAGATCAGATTGATCCAAATCATATTATGAATCCAGGAACTTTGTTCTAGGTGGTATAAAATGAATGAAAAAGATAAAAGACTTTTGGATCCATATCGTCGCTGGCTTTATGCATTGGACTTGCATCCTTCTTCAGGTTGTGTTGCATGTGGAAATTGTTATGGTCGTGGACCGGCAAATTGGTTAGCTGATGAACACAATACCGCGGATTGGAAATGTGTACCATTTGACTATTATGGTTGGCGTAGCTATTCACCATCTGGATTTTGGGAACTCACTACAAAATTCTATCATGAACAGATAGAAATTGATAATGAAGTCGCAACTCGTCTCTTCTCGTGTGCACAGTGCGGATTGTGTGATGAAATATGTGGAATAGTAGCAGGTGAAAACAGATTATCTGAAATATTTAGAGTTTTTCGTGCTATTATTTATAGCGCACGAGGTTCTTACACAGGACATAAACAAATTATAGAAAATATCAAAGCTACTGGCAACATATTTGGTGAAACCAATTCAACATCCATTTGGGCTGAAGGTCTAGACTTACCTTTTATTAACAATGAAAAATCAAACAACACCTGCTTATATGTAGGCAATGAAGCTGCTTATAGACTCAAGGAAGTTCCAAGAGCTACAGCAGAATTATTAATGTCAATAGGATTAAAATTTGGCATATTCGAAAAAGAACCAAATTCTGGATATTATCCCGAAGTTATTGGCGATCTGGATCTTGCTAGTCATTTGATGAGACGCTTTAAAGAAGAAATTAAACGTAATGGGATTAAAAAGATAATTGTGCTTGGGGCACAAGATTACCATGTGATTAAGCGTGAATTGGGAACAGAATTAAATGTGCTCCACATTGTAGAAGTATTGGCAGAGTCAATTTCTTCCATAAAGAACCGATTAAAACCTTTAAAGCAAGTAATAACTTATCACGACCCTTGTTATCTTGCTCGCCATGCAGGCAGTAGAAGACCACGTAGCATGAGAGTTATCAACGAACCTAGAGCTGTTTTATATTCAATACCTGATGTAAAGTTTAAGGAACTACCTAAAAACAAACGCTGGACTTGGTGTGTTGGCGAGTGCGGTGGGATTAAAGAAGCTTTTCCCGATATGGCAAAATGGAGAGCAATAAAACTTTTTGAAGAAGCTATAGGCGTAGGAGCTGAAATAATTGTAACTGCATCCCCTCCTGAACAGTTGCACTTAATTGAAACTCTGCGAGATTCAAGCAAGAAAATCCAAATACAAGATATATCACAACTATTATTGTCCTTGATCTGAACAATTTTTCGAGCTAATGATTATTAAACGTTCATGCAATTAAATGTCAAAGCTCTCTATGCATTAATTCATAAATTTGAGTTCATTATTCCTTCAGGTTAATGTGTACAAATTCGCTCTTTTGTTGAAGGGGTGTATCAATTTACCTATCTGAATTGGTGCATCGAATTGAGAAATATACCTATAATCTTTTAAACTGTTCATAAAATATTTACGTTTTCTTATCAACTCTCTTAAAGCGTGGTTGAGCTCCAGAATCAACGGTAAAGCATATTCATGCACTTGACGTGAGAATAGAATATGCGAGCTTCGTTAGGGAACGCTGCTTGATCCTCATCAAAGATTTATTGTCCCATTTTGTTTCGGATAGCAGGTTGCGTATACGTAGTAATCGTCGTTCCTTTTCACCAGATTTACTGCGACAACTCCGCACTCTCGGGTAGTTGTTCTAAGCTAGGACTTTGAAATCCCCAAACTTCTGAACGTGAACTACCTATTTTCCTTGCCATGTTATCTGATATGTTATCCCGTACTGCATGGGTATTGAATGCACCGATCTTATCTTAATTTTACCCCCTCTAACACCTTTCTCCTTGAGCCTTTTACATTATCCTGAAGCCTTTTATTTAGGGTTTCATTTTTGAAGAACTTTCCATATAAGGTTCAAGCATGGTTATGTCAACCACTATCACGTGTTAGTGAACCATCTAGCCTCAACCTTCTCTACAGGAGAACCTACCCTACAAAGATTTTGACGAGCTTCAGCTCGAGTATCTTCACCTCCTGAAGTTTTCTTCTGAGTAGCGTCTTTATGATCCTTGCGTTCTTCTTGGAACCACACATCCCTTATTCCATGATAAAAAAACTTAAGTAGACCAAGGTCCCTTCCGTAAGGGAAGGAATGGAAAGCCCCTAAAATTTAAAATTATACTGCTATCTGTTCCAACTCCAGCCTCGGCCTAATATTCGGCATTGTGATTAAGAATATTACTAGTGCCACAATCTCTGGCACTATGGCGCCCCATATCCACGCATTATTGAACCCGATAAGAGGATTGTGAACGATAGCAATGAATTTAGTCAGGATTTGGGCGAAGACCAGTAGCAGCACGGCTTGTCCCACCGAGTACCACGCGGTTGACCAGTTGGATCCAGTGCCCCTTATACGCGTGGGGAACGCCTCCGTAGTTAGCCTTATCTCAGACGCGAACTGGCCATTCAGGCCAAAATAGAATATCAGGTAATAGAGCCAGAACGCTGGAGTGACCGTTGAATACGGTTCTACGACGAGCAGGTATAGTCCTAAAAGCTCCAGCACCACAAACACTGCAGAGGACCACTTTCCACCTATCCAGTCGGATAGCGCTCCATTGGCCATATAAGCGAGGATTCCTGAGAACGACGCCACCGCGAACACGGTCGTGACAGGACCTATCGGCATTTGGCGGAAGATCTCGAAATATGCAGGCGTATACGCCACGCCTACTATGGCTATGCCAGTGGTCATGAACCACCAGAACGCCATCACCCACGTTACACGCCTAATCTTCTTATCGAAGAGCTGGCGATAGCTGGTCTTCTTTGCCTCTTCAAGATCAACATTATATATTTTTAATAGTTCTTCCACCTTCGCTTTGTCTCCGCTTTTTTCAGCTTCCTTCAGCGCCTTGTAGTGGATATATCTCTTGGACTCTGGCATTTTCATCCTTAGAAAGATCACCAGTATAGCTGGCAGGAAGGCAAACAGGAAGGCGACCCTCCACCATTCGGAACCGTACGGTCTTCCGATGTTAATCGCCGCGAGCGCTATAGCGCTCGCTAGCCCGTATCCGAAGACCCATCCGGACTGCATAATACCCATGAGCCAACCTCTTATGCGCTTCGGGACGACCTCTGACAGTATTGCGGCACCTGTTCCATACTCTGCACTAGTAAAGCTCTGCGCGCCGAGCCTAATCAGGAACCACTGAAGGAAGTTCTTCATAAAGTACTGCAACACAGAAAAGATCGCCGTGCCCAGCAGGGTGACCTGGAGAACCGATTTGCGGCCGATCCTATCCGCGAGCGGACCGAATATCAATCCCAAGATGAACGATACCGTGAATCCGCCAGCTAGCACGTAGCTGTACTGGGTTATTGTCATATGAAGTGAGTTAATTATCGGCGTGGATAGTATGAGGACTAGGTTGCCATCCGTGTTTAAGAGCCCATAGCCCAGATAAGTCATAAGGACTATTACAGCAATTTCAGATTTTTTGATGACGAATTCCGCACTTTCGACCCTCTTTTCTGACTCACTATTACCCATGCCCCACCCTCCATACCATATGGTAATAATTGAAGCAGCCATATATATGCTTTTTGCTCCAAGGTATGGGTGTTGGACAGATGGAGCCAAATCGGCGAACCACCCTCCAGTCTACATGGGCATCAATCCAGTAAAAGAACTAAAGAGCAATCTCCGCTCTTGGCATCTCTGGATAAAGGAATAAAATACCCAGTGGGGAGAAAGTTCACGCAGCCTACCTTTATACATGGCCAGCCTTCCATCTTGGCAGACAGTAGACATATAGTCGATCCTACGGAAGCCATCTTACTCCTTGGCGCTGAATTTACGCTGACGCATTGCTCGTAGACAAATTCTTCTAGGGAGAGAGGGTTGTGACCGTTGATGAAGCGAATGAGCTACAGCGAAGTATATATGAATATCTCTAAGAATCTATGTGGATGCGATAGATATAGACAACAGAGAGCTACTGGCCATCAGAGTGTCGTGGTCTTTGGGCTTCCTTGACGTGCTCCTCTACTAGGGTGCTCGTGGTCTGCATTAACAAGCCAGCATCTGTGGTGGGCAGAGACCCGTAGTATCACTGGTCTTTTTATCAACTCGAGCTTTAATACTATAACAAACATTCGGCATAAGGAATAAGGCTGAGAGGCTCTTCGCAATGCTAGAGAGGTGGACGGGGTACTCTCCAATGACTTTGAAGGTAAAGATCATACCTTGCCAGAATGGCTAACCTGTCTTCGTGTACTACAACAAGCTGAGGTTTCGCAAGGAGATATAGCTCGTGACGTTGGTCCTGTAATACACCTAAGCCAAGAGTCCCCCGTTTTTGGCGCTTTTCTTATTGCGATGCTAATGAAGATTTATGACGTTTTGAACGAACAAGGGAAAAAAGTGTTCAAGGCCACAATTGTTCCCTTTGTGATTGCGATCGTAGTCATTATGGCCTTTTTGATTCGCACAAGCACTGGTGGTAGAATTCTTGCGATAATCGATCCATTTCCTTATCCAAACACGCTTGTGAAAGAGACGGTATAATAAGGCTTAATAAGACGAGTTTCCCTCCAAGATGTTTACGTTATGTGATGTTTGCAAGGAAAAGGTATAATAAAGAGGACTTATCTGACCGCCTTTGAGGCTGCCACAAGCTTAAGCTCACAACTTATCCAACCTACTTTTTACACTAATCCAATTACCTTAATATTTATGCACTTTAAGCCTCTTTTTATCGAAAACGCCTTTTAATCGAACCATTCTGAACACTATCCTGATCGTTTCGCTAAGTTTAAATAGGCTTTGGTGTAAAAAGAGCTTGTGAAGGCACTCGTTACAGGTTTTGAAGGCTGGCTTGGTAAAATCAATCCAGCGGGTGTGATCGCAAAAAGCGTAAACGGAGTAAAAATCGGAGACGTTGAAGTGGTTGGAAGAGAAATACCAGAAGATTTCACAAGGCTACCCAAAGTGATAAAATCTCTCATTAAAGAGGTAAAACCCGATATTTTTTTTGGGTCTTGGCTGGGACTATACAAAAGGTATTAAGGTTGAAAGGATTGCGCTCAACGTTATGGATAGCGACTTTTGGGGAGAAATCAAACCCGATAACTACGGTAACACCCCGCACAACCAAAGGATCTTTGCTCGAGCGCCGCTTGCGCTTGAGGCAACGTTACCCGTGGACGATATCGTAAAAAAGCTAAAGGATTCGGGAATTTTTGCTTTCCCTTCTTACTTTACGGGAACTCACTGCTGTAACACAGTGATGTACTCAGCTCTTTATTACTTAAGAAGGTCGAACGCGCTTACCGGTTTTATCCACATACCACCAATTCCTGGCATGTTTGAAAACGTGCCAACGATGGATTTAGAGCAAGAAAAGAAAGCGGTGCAGCTTGTTTTGGAAGTGTGCCGCGCGCACATTAAGGCCTGATGAACTCACCTTTTTGCTTCTTGAACTACTTTCTCACTGAATCTCTATTGTCTCGTCTTTAGGATCTAGGGGCGGAACTAAAAAAGCTTAATATTTTCTGTGATTTATATGATAGTCTCGAAAAGGTGTCTATATGGGCGACCCTTTTTTCTCTCACACGGATCGTGGTAGCGTGGCTTGTTGACCCGTGAGAGCAGGCTTCCAAAATTATTGCACCTTCGGCTTACGTATCTGTTGAGCCTTCGGGTACCTCAACAACAGAGGAGAACACTCTTCACACCCTACTTTAGAATTGTTCACGCACTGGTACACTTGAGGTGATTCGCATAAATGCTTATCTAGACAGGATCAACTTGGCTTCAAAAAATTCTAATCTAAAATAGGATTGGATGGATAATATTACTACTATTTGTTGATTCCATGACTATTCCCTTAGAAGCGTTAGTTGGTTAAAGCGCTATCAGCTACTTTTTCGCAAAAAACTTCACTAAAAGCGCTGAGCAAAATATTATCAAATCTTCCAGCTTTTACTATAAACTGGTTAAGATTCCATAAAAGGGACACATTGCGTTTCGCCATGTATGTTAAAGAGATGAACGTTATCTGGCCAATATCAGAATTATATCATGAGTAATGTTTGACACGCTTTTGAATATAAAAGTTGAGTCTCGAGAAGTGACAGATCCCTTTGGGTGTTTTGGAATTAGGGGAAGATGTAACTGGAAACTATATGTTCGAGTTAACATTAGAGTTTTTAATTGTCCGAATTGAACACAATTAATCATCGTAAACTGGCTTTCTCTTTTCTAAGAAAGCTTTGATACCCTCTTTACCATCGTCTGACAAAAGAATCGATTGGTAAAGCGACGACTCTAGTTCAAAGCCGTTTTGCGAAAAACACGCG
>Ga0208683_100802_pt1 | contig 11380 bp, 12 predicted proteins | sample BED_Mat_host_9_1_FD_187141 | JGI IMG/M metagenome (GOLD analysis project Ga0208683, IMG submission 187141) | Extremophilic microbial mat communities from Yellowstone National Park, USA - BED_Mat_host_9_15 (SPAdes) (version 3) | ecosystem: Environmental > Aquatic > Thermal springs > Hot (42-90C) >... | reverse complement strand
GTAAAAGCGAAGGCTTGATTTTTATAGCAGATAAAATGTACACTTATCAGGGAACGATAGGAATAGAAAGCGACATATCAAAAATAGAGCCAGTTTATTGTAATCAAAAGTGTTGTGAAGCGTTATACGGTATCGGTGCCGGTTCTGGGCAGTGGATAAGACAGTACTTCGAAAAGTTATATTACGATCTGTTTATACAAACGGCTTCGCAACAATTTTCTCTGTCCGATATTTTCGACACAGTCAGAGGCTTACTTGTAGCCCCTTATAACGAGATAATTAAGAAAAGAATAGAAGAATCAGTTTTAGGTTCTTTAGGTATTAAGTACGACCCAGATGAAATGACACAATATATTAACGATCCGACTCTCTCTAATATAATATCTGGCAAGATCTCTGAAGTATGAAACAATCTAGATGTACTGATTGGCATACAATTAAAAAACAAGGTAGCCATATATAATGTTAACAACTCGGAAATTACCGATCTTACTTCACAGGGATTTGGTGTAATAGGTAGCGGAGGCTTGTCTGCTATGTGGGCATTAATACATTTGGGATATTCCCCGATAACGATATGAAGAAGGCACCGACTTTAGGTCTATTTGCTAAATTTCAAGCTGAGGAGTCTCACGAGGTAGGAGAGTCTACTGACGTAGTAATAGTATATTGTAATGAGAATAAACTAATAATTAAGCAAGTAGATCAGAAAGTTATAGATATTATCAGAGACAATTATAAAAATTTACTCAGAGCACAAAAAGGAATTGTTGAAGATACTAGTAAAAAGCTTACTTTAAACCTTGATTGACTTTCTAAACCTTGGAGAGAATATGCTTTTCTAATCCTTTGTAAGTGAGAAAAATATTAAGCCAAAGCCTTACATATATATCCATAGGAGTATTGTGGCGAGTGAGAATGATCGTAGTAAAGAAGAAAGAATGGAATAGGGATCCAAATACCTGGTCAGGTAGGTTTTATATCCCCCAAAATATAGATAAGGAAAAAAATTAAGAGAATTCTAAGTGAATAAATTTTGCAAATAATTCTTGTGTGATAAGAATTTCGTATTAATATTGTAAGGAGTTGTTTAGGATTTTTCTTCAGTAAACTGGGGAGTTTATTCAAAAAATCTAATCTTTTACGAGAATTAGAACACCGTAATGTATGAGATATGCCAACATAAGATATAATGTAAGAGCATAAGCACCGAATTCGTCGTCGTCTTTAAACTCTCCGGTCTGTTCTACTGTGCTTTCAAGAGCAAATGATATTACTTCCTCAACAGTTGCACCTGGGTGCTCTTTTCGTACATATCCCATCATTTCGTCTATGTCTGGATCCTCCTTTATTCTAATCAGTTGTCCAGTAGTGTTTATCCGAACTACTTCGTAGTCGTCCGTTAAGCTGTAGTTAGCGAAAAGCCTCCACTTCTTCCTATTCGCTATTAGAGGGCTCTCGATAGCCGGTTCGTATGGTAGGAACAAAAGAGTCCCGTCTGGGGCGTATATCTCTCTAGGGAGCTCACGCTTTTCCACTAGCTCCAATACGTCCGGAAACTCAATTATTTGCTCCATAATTTAATCTAACCCAGAATAATATATAAGGATTAAGAAGAGAAAAAAGATTTATCTTGTTTTTTTATGTGTCTTATTAGCTCTTCTTAACTTCATGTCTCCTACTTCTCTCCTTATTGCCTCTATAGGCTTAACCCCAGTGTACTTCTCCATTAACGCGTCGAACCTTACTGACAGCGATTTACCTAGCTCTTTTGCTGCAGCTTTATAGTTCTCCTTTAGCCCCGAACCGAGGGCGTGCAGTCTGGTCTCCTTGATCTGCCACTCCCTCCTATGCACAAGACCCGCTACTTCGTCCTTCTCTCCCGTAATCTTATAGCCTCTGGGTACGTAGGGCTTTCTCTCTAAGTCGTCTCCAGCTATATCTTCCCTTGTTACAGTACCTGTGCCTCTATTCCTTACCCTCCCTATTATACCCATAGGTCCGTACTGCTGGTTTAGTTTTACCTCATGCCCTCTAACCGGAACCGTGACTACTTGGCTCTGCTGAGTGTCAGCAGAGCTAGAAGTCCTCCCTATGCTGCCTGGCACAGTTGTCACTTTTTGGTTCTCACTACTTCCCTGGCCTGTACTGCTATTCTGTCTCACTTTCGGTGCTGTAATTCCGAAGCCTCCCATTAGACCCTTTGCAGCTCCGAAGCCTAGCAGGTCAGGTATCACCTGCAGCAAGAATGGGGAAGCTACCTCGAGTCCCAAGTTCCCGGCTAACCCCCACTGCCCTGCCATGATCGAAAGTACTGCGAATATTGCAGCACTGAAAGGCCCTGCTAGTATGAAGCCCATCGTCAATTCTAACGCTACCCTCGAGATGCCCTTTGTAGCTGGGAATAGACTAAAGACAAGGAATACTGGAGAAAGGAGGATCCCCGCGTAGATGACTATCATTCTAATGATTGAGAGCGCTGTTGCTATTAGTAGCGCTATGCTCAGCGCAGCACCTAAGTCCGCCAGCTCTGGGACGAAGTATCCTGCACCGAATCCCGCCCCAATTATTGTGACTGCTCCCAGCAGGAGGGCTCCGGGGTTAGCGAAAGGTATTAACGCGTCCACAACTTGGTCGAGGAACGACGCTATTATGTTGTACAAGTACGGCACTACAAGCATTGCCAAAGCTACCAGTACCACTTCTTTAAAACCCTTCACTAAAGCAGCTCCTACGTCCTCGTCCGATACGGCGTTAGAAAACACGTTAAGGACAACAAACAGCCCGAAAGCGCCGAAAGATACTGATAGTATTATTTCATACAAGTTCCACAGCTGCCCGGACGTAGGGAATTGGGGTACGGTCCAGAAGAAATCGAAAGGTGCATTGAGGAAGTTAGCTATGCCCAACAGGCCGCTCTCTATTCCTTCAACTATAGCATTAAAAGGCCACGGTATATTCGGCGGAGAGAGTACGTTTACTGCTACAAAAGTCTCCCCTGTCGAGTTGCCACTTTTCACCGTAATTATAACGCCGTATCCTCCCGCGTTGTTATATGTGTGGCTCACCGTTACCGAACTCCCGCCGCTTATTGTGGACGTTGATCCGTCTCCCCAGTTTATACAATACGTAGCAGAATTTACGCCGGGGGCATTAATAGTTAAAGTAGTAGTTAGCGGGGCAAAGCCTATCTGCGGGTTAACAGACGCTGTGACTGTTACCTGGTAGGAAGTATTGTAAGACGTGTTGAAGAAAGGTAATGAGAAAACTCCTACGACAATAATACCTGCAACTGCTAACCATGCAGCTTTTGAGTAGTTCCCAGCTGCGAAGTTATATACTCCGTAGATGAAAGCGAAGGCTCCAAGTGCTATGACGAAGAATTCTACACTACTTGGCGCTTGGGTCTTTAACAAGTTAGAGGCTAAAGTCGGTATTGCTGCCCATATTATTATAGCTAAGATTCCCGATATCAGGAACTTCCTCAGCCTCTGGTTCCCTAATGCTACTCCTAAAATACCTGCAAAAATTGCAGCAATTGAGAATATTAATGCCCCCCAGTATGCGTAATCTAATAAATCGTTAATTATAGTATATACGTCCATCTCATGTTAATCTTTGAAACGTTTAAAACGTATATTCACCGGGGAGTGTACGATTAAAATTTTTTAGATTATTTCTACGTGATAGTGCCTCTTTAATGCGTATGCCTTCATATCGTTCTTTATGTAAGCTATGACTTCCACATATGTGTCGTCGTCTAATCTCTGAAAAAATTTCTGTACGTCTTTCTTTAAGCCTTCTTTCTTAATTTTCTTCATCAATATTGAATTAACAGAATTTGTATATAAGCGTTTCTCACATCGAAAAAGTATTATATCGGTTTCCACACGTGTCCACGTTATTTTTACTGCTTAACGTCATTATGCCTCCTAGAGCTTTAGGGTGGGCATACAAATATTTTAATATATGCCCGCAGCCGGCAGGGCTTATAATTTTATAAGCATTCACTTAAGCAAAATGGAGCTTTATCCCCTATACGAATTTAATCCTTCTTTGAGGGAGATCAGGAATGTTTGTTATAGATTAGGAAAGGGTGAAAAATACGTGTTCTTCGTTCTCGAGGAACTCACAAAGTACAACCTGGGTTTCGGTAAGCTTGCAGTGTTAGCGTATTTTTACACTGTAGAAAAGGAAAAGCAGAAAGTATTGTATGTAGCAAGAGAACTTAATATATCGTTAAAGGAATTACGGAGAGCGGAGAGGGAAATAAAGCGCAGAATGTGCGTTTATGCAGCAATTCACTCAGAGAAAGTTGTATGCCCTTATTGCCTCTCCGACCACGTAGTATCTAAGAAGTATAGAAAGTTATGTAAAAGTTGCGGGAAGACTTTCAGCTGGAGCCCTAATAAGAAACTGGCCTGGAAGATATTTATAACAAAGGCTGGCACGTTGAGGACTAAAGAAAAGAGCACAGAAGAAGTAGCTAAAGAATTGAAAGTGAGTAAGAAGACTGTTGTAAAATATTTAAAAATTATAAAAAAACTATATCTTTTAAATAAACCCGTTTATGAAGGCGAACAATCCGGCCCAGATTATTATAGCTAATATTCCACCGCCTAAGTACTTTTTCGCGCTGCTACTTTCTCCCATAATTCCAGTCAGATGCAATATGCCTACTAGCAGAGCGGCTACTGCTCCCATCAGTACTCCCCAGTCTATATAGCTCAATAAGGTCATTATTCCGGAGGATATTCCTGGCGGCGCTTTCGGTGTTATACTAACAGACACGTTATTTGTTGATGCACCAACAACTGTACTAGCTATTATTACGACCATTCCGATCGTCGCGTACACTTGTTTAAGCCACTTCATGGCTCTCATTTTAAACATAGAAAGGTTTTTAAACGTAGCAATAGCCTTCTATTTTTATATATATTGTGTATTCTTGGAATTCAATAATGTCTGGACCCCATCTCCAACCTTTTACTAGCTCTATTACCGTATTATTATATTGAGGGTTGAAAGTGTTTATCACAGTACCGTTTGGCAGATAGAAATAAGGTACTGCGAAAGGTGACCTCTGGACCGCTACATCTACAAGGACTACTACATTTGAAGAATTACTCTTCACGTATGGATAATCTTCTAGACCATTAGTTGAAACGTTATTAACACACACATAACCATAGAAATGGGACGTGTATTCTCTATACCAGTAAGCAGTCCCCCATGTAAGGTTCTCAAATGTCACGAAAGAGCCTAGGGCAAATACTTGATCATTTACAAGTGTTATATTACCTTCTCTAGTTTCTAGCGTTTTGAGAATTGGTACTGACTGGTAGCTCTTATTAGTTACGCTTATGTTAAGCGCTATTTCAGAAGATAAGATCTCATATTCTGTTAGTTTATGCGAATATTCACTTGATATGTTCCATAAAATGTTGGATAAAGAAGCATATACGATGTATTGGTAAAGTTGTGCTGCATAATTATGGGAATAAATATCAATTTGAGGAACATGGTTAAATACCCATTCTGGTTGTTTGGCTATTGAACTTTGTGTTGAAAACTTCAAATAATAGTTTATTGTGTTACCATTTTGTTGTACGTTGCATTTTGGAATAATTTCTATCCCACCAGCGTACCAAGTTCTTTCAATAGTATAATTTGCTATCTTTATGTGATCGTTAGTAACTATCGTAATACTTTTCACATACGGATCTGAGCTCCAGATTTTATAGGAAACGCATGCTGTAATATTTCTAGAATTGTAGATTTTATTATTAATAAGTGTCTGTGGATCTGAACCGTTGTAGACTATTACGTTTATTCTTGGTAATGTCACACGATACTCATACCAGTTGAAAACATACCCCTGGGTTGAAATACACGGCCCTGTAGGATAAACATTGTATACCCTAACTACTGTATTCCCATTGCTTTCACCCCACCCGCACACCCTAGTTCCTGCAATTATATCATAGCTTCCGTAAACCTGTTTTTGCACACCAGGAGGCACCGTTACGTAACCATATATCCTATAACACCTCGATCCTCCCCATCCATAGAAAGTCGTCGTAAAGCCTTGGCAACTTATCAGCTTACAATTTGCATATAGATAGGCAGTCCCAGAGACGGTCATCGCATAGTAGTTCCAGGTACACACGTACGTCGTATTTCCTACTTGGTAACAGTATGTATAAGAGTATGCAAAATATGTACAAGCTTTGTATGTTACATTTACGCTAGTTTTTACAGAAGTTTCATTAATTATTTTGTAAACTGGGGGGTTTGTTATGACTTTGTCTGACGGGGGGTAGGTAACGTAGTAATCGCTTACGTTATAAAGTTTGACGACGACGCAATATTCAGTGCTGTTTTCTTGTGAGAAGCCAAAAGTATGCAAAAGATAATTAACGTTGCCTATATATGAGGAATTACCCCAAACGCCTCCTAGTGCTGCAGATTCCCAGTATACAGAAGGAGTGATCTGTGTTGCATTATATTCAAGCAGTTGTATTATCAATTTCTCTAGGTTATCAGCACCAGGCACAGCGTATAGCCTTGTAATGTTATTATAAGTTAAGTTAGCTATTAAAGATCCATTAACATTGTATTCTAATGGGTTGTCGACGATTACTATTTTCTTAGGTTGAGGTTGACTTTGCGGAGAGCTAAAGGTGCTTATGTAAACTCCTTGGTTCAATTCTATCTTGGACGGCGATATATAATCTATTGCAGCTATTAGTACTATAATTAGGATTATCATGACGATGATGAGGCGCAATAAGTTACTCATTTTTCTCATTAAAACCACTTAGGACATTTATAAACCTCCAACAGATTTGACTGATGATTGCAAAAACACAGTTTAAAAAAGAAGAGGCAAGATGGTATAAATTGCAAGGAGTCCCCTTCGGCTCACTAAACGAAGGAGAAAGGGACTCAGTGCTTGCTAACCTTTCAGCAATGTTCTCTTCAATAGATGAAGGAAAATTGCTAATACAGAATAAGGAAGAACAATTCGAATATGAAGGAGAGACATTCAATATTATGAGAACTCTGTTTTATGTACAAGCTAAGAGAGAAGTATCGTTCTTTAACGGAGAACCTGGAGATCCTGTAAGACCTAAAGTGATAAAAGAAAAATACAATTACGTAGAACTAGATAACGGTAAAAAGGCACAAGTAGCAGTAGTATACTTCTTCCCAAAACTGTTGCCGGAGGGCTTCCTTTATTCCTTCTTTTCATTAGCTGATGAAGTAGTAATGATATGGAAGACATTAAGGAAGAACCAGGCAATGTCCCTCATAGATTCATCCAGGAAGAGGAAAGAGTCACTACTTATGGATTCCAAATCCGGAAAGCTTGAGAGGGAAACTTCATCGCTCTCAAGGTTGGCAAACAAGATAATGGGAGGAGCAGATCTAGTAGAATTTTACTTATATTTTATATATAGCGGAAAAGATACTACAGAACTAAAGGAGAAATTCGTTGACATAAAAGATACTGCGAAGTTCTTTGGGCTAGAAATAGATGTGCCCCACTTCTACCAAAAGCCACTTTATGAATTAAAGACTACGAGGGATTCGTTCTTCCCATTCATGAACTCAATAGAGAAGAAGTACATAGATACAGAATCATTAAAGCCGTTCTTTCCATTAATCTCGGAGGAAGTAGTTGAGGAAGGAGGGATTTTCCTGGGCGTGTCAGGAACCGGAAACAAGATAATTTACAATCCTTATACTAAAATAAACTATAACGTAGTCATACTCGGAGAGTCAGGATCAGGAAAGTCTATGACTAATAAGGTAATACAAAGGAGATACTACATATCACATCCAGAATGGCCTTTGCTGGGTTTTGACCCTGAGAACGAATACGTGAAACCTAACGTTGCTAAAGCATTGGGCGCAATACCTATAGAAATAGACCTAAGCTCTTTAGAAGAGGTAGGGGAAGGTCTGGGTCTGGACCCTATAAGAATGTACCATGATGGGGTGCTGGAGAGAGACGAGGTTGTTTCACTTTTATCTTCGTTCTATCCTATAAAGCCGGACCAAGCGCTGCAGATTCAAAAATACGTCTATACTTACGAGACGGACTCAATATTCGACTTCGTAGAAAGGATACCTGACCCAGAAATTAAGGGAATATTAGAAATAGCAAAAGTCCCTCCAGACAAGACTATCTTCTCCGGAGAAATGAGGCTTACTTCGCGTATAATATTCGGGCTTAGGAAGATAGGCGCAATGTCAAGAAGGACAATGGATCTGGTCTCTGCTCTGCTCTCAGTGTACGCTTATAATGAGCTGATAGCAAAAAGGAAGGCCAAAGGAGGTATAATATTTGTTGATGAAGCGTGGAGGTTCAGTAAGAACCCGACAGTACTAACGCTATTTGAAAATGTTGCAAGGAGAGGTAGGAAGTACGGGCTAATATTTGTATACATATCGCAGAGGGTTACGGATTTAGCAGAGTCACAGGAAGGCAGATCGATTTTAGAACAGGCAGCGACTACAATATTACTGCACCACGACGACAGCTCCAAAGACATATTGAAGGACATATACAAGCTCTCTGACTGGGAGTTTGAATATTTAAGGAAGGCAAACCCTGGAGAGGGATATCTCAGGATGAAGACTACGAGCGGCGATTATAAAATGGCTATACACATACTGCCGACAAGGGAAGAGTTAGATGTATTCTCGACGTCTCCTATAGGTGCAATAAGCAGTGAGTGAGAAGAACGAAATTAAATTCAAATTACCGGACAACTATTACGAAGCACTGCAAAGGCTTGCAAAGAGTAGGGAAATTTCAATTAACGACATGGCAAAGCTCTTGTTAATAGACAAGATAGAGGAGGAACTGTTCTTGGAAAACGTAAGGAAGAAGGAGGTGGAATGAATGAGGAAGAGCTTTTCTGCAAGGATGATGGAGGTAGACACTCTGGACGATCCTTCGCTCTTAAACGAACAAGTGCTCTCATTTCTGACGCTTAGACATTTGTTATACGTGGGAGGAGTAGGACTGTTAGATTATGCACTATTCACTTCGGGTAAGATAGGAGGTGAAATTTTAGGAGTATTATTAATACTTGCAGCAGCTCTGTTGGCGTTCTATCCTACAAAGTCGGTGAAAATGGAAGCAAAGATCGTGGGCATGATAGACTATATGCTAGGCGGAGAAGAAAAGAAGACTAAACAACATAAAGTAAAAAAACATAAAGTAAAAAAGAAGGAAGAAAAGGAAAAACCTATAAGTCATATATTTGATTACGGGGTTATAGGTGGCGGATTTGCAATATCTTTTATCACGTTTCCAGCATTTTTCAGGATTTTACTAAAAAATGAAGTACTTTCACTTACTGAGAGTGTAGCGATAATGGCGTTATTTAGTTTAGGATTAGGAATATCAATAGGAGAATTATTGTATATAATTCGGGAAAAGATGCACTAAGATTTAAAAAGATCTCAAAGCTCTAACCGGTGGGAGAAATTCAGACAAACGAAACTACAATCCCTCCTCCTCATGTAAGTCAAAACACTTTTGTCGAAGTCGCACATTGGGCATATGATGCATATAACTTTTTAGTCCAAGTAATAGCGCACATACTACAGATTACGATATTTCAACAAGATCCTACAATTGCTAGCCAATACGCTACTCTCATATCATGGCTAATACCTCTGAGCGCAGTATATATTATTCTGACCTTAGCCACTTCTTTCAAGAAAATTCTGGGATACGCCATAGCTGCAGGCTGGATATTCATCATACTAATGCTTATACTCTCAAAGGTGGGGTGAATGGATGAGAGAAGAAACAGTAAACAGAATAGTAGGGATAATAGGGATAGGGCTTCTGGTAGCAGGGATATTGATGCTGATCCGCTGACAGATTATCCATTCTATTTAATTGAAAATGTAGAAGATAAAAAATTGAAAATTATCCTTAAGGTGATGAGATGTTTGGGAAGGATAATCTGAACTTCAAGAGTTATGAGTTGTATCCAAAAATTGATATTAAGTATAATGACGTAACTAGGATATTTGGAAACATATTTGCTGTAATGTACTTTAGAGACGAGAAATTACTCCACTTTTACGTAAAGACGCCTGTTACTGCGCCAGTCCTTAAACAATATTTTGAAGTGAGAGACGTAGAGATTCCTCACGACTTCAAATATTTTGCAGAAGTTAAATTAAAAAGAGAAATGGAGTTTTACGAAGTTCACGAATTTAACGACCTACATAGTTTTCTATCCTCGTTAGAACTAGGACAAGCTCTCTTCACATGGGTAAAATTAGAGCCGAATTTGAAAGAAATACACTACTGGAGACTGAACAAAGTACAAAACTTAGCGATTCAAGGTAGTGAAAAGCACAAACAGATAGCCCAACAATTGAGAGAAAAAGTGAAAGACCCTTTATACCTCATAAAACTATACATCCTTGATAACGATAGGAAAAGGCTGAAAATAACTGCGAAAGAACTGCAAGCTTACAGCACATTAAGGCTCAGTTACGTGATACCTCTTTTTAAACAGTCCCCTAAAACTATCTTAAAGATCCTAAATAACCCTCCTAAGATAAACCTACTATATGCTTATCTCAACGAGAAGAAGTGGATCCATTTACCCAAATCCAACCTTGGGCAACTAGTCATAGTACCCAATCCATCAATAATTAAAATCAAATTCACTAGAAGTGCTCAGTTGCCTACTGTAAGCGTTGAAAGGAACGACATAACTATAGGGCGTTTAGATGATGGGACGCCATTCAGATTAGATCTTGAAGATTTCTTCAGACATGTGTACATTGTTGGTGCAACTGGATCAGGAAAATCTACGACAATTACTAAGCTGGTAGTAGAACTGAAAAATTTGAAGAATAAGCATAAGGCGCAAGTCGTTATTGACCCTAACCACGACCTAGCTAGAGATTTGAGCGTTTATGCAGACTATTACTTTGACGCTTCGATTCCCAACTTCTCAGTAAACCCATTACAACTTCCCAGAGTCTACGATAATCGAGAGGACAACATTAGCCTTGGCGTCTCAATATCGTTAGCAATCTTAGAGAAGTTACTAGGCCTCGTCGAGACGGCGGTGAACGTCAAGTACATCTTCCAGGTATTGCTAAGTAAATTATACGAAAAGACGGATAGCCCCACCTTATCGGACATATATGAACTAGTTCTTGCCCTAAGGAACGATGAGTTAGACTTAGATGTAAACGACGAGGTATTCGAAAAGGAAGTTGAAGCTTTACAGCAAATGCCCGCTCAGTCATTTATCTCGCTTTTATCTAGACTTAAACCATTCGTAGAGAACAGAGTTCTTAATGCTGTGACGTCTACCTCTACTATTAA
>Ga0208683_100799_pt1 | contig 11414 bp, 12 predicted proteins | sample BED_Mat_host_9_1_FD_187141 | JGI IMG/M metagenome (GOLD analysis project Ga0208683, IMG submission 187141) | Extremophilic microbial mat communities from Yellowstone National Park, USA - BED_Mat_host_9_15 (SPAdes) (version 3) | ecosystem: Environmental > Aquatic > Thermal springs > Hot (42-90C) >... | reverse complement strand
TTGTGTAATCATCATGGTAAGGTATCAAGCATAACCTTTCCAATGACCTTGCTATACCCTCAAGTCCCCTGTAATCAACCCACTGATGCCATACAGCCTGGATTTTAATGAAAGATTCAGGAAATTCGTATGGCCTACCTTTCTTGCCCTCATTCATCTTATCCAATTCTTCATACCAGTTGTCAAACATATCTATCGGCAGCAAAAACTCACCCCTCACTACAAGCTCTTCATTGTAAATTTTCCAGTTCCTTTTGTCGATAAATTTATTACCCCTTCTTTTGCTATTATTATTGCGGCTGTCTTTTTCTTTTGGGTTCATAAGCAAGGAATTGACAGCCGCGCTATAAATAATTATTCAACAAAGCAGAGTATAAGTGCTATTGGGGTCCTTTTTCTGGTTTGTAAGATCATTTGCTAGAAGAAGGGCCCAGCTGAAAAATAAATTTTAAGCCTTAAGTTAACGGCACCCTCTAGAAGAGGCGAGGCTTTCGTTCGTGTTGCAAAAAAGCTTATTAGATATATTCAAGTAAATTATTAGGCATTGATAAAGATTGGAGAGTATGAAATACGTGAAGCCAACGAAGATGATGTTTGGGAAGCAATAAAGATTAACGAAAAGACGCTTCCTGAACATTATACTTTTGAATTTTATCTTGAGGTTTATAGAAATTTCCCTGAGGGCTTTCTTATTGCTTGGATGAATAGCAATGCAGTAGGGTATATAATGAACAGAATAGAAAGAGGACTTTCACATTTTGGTTTTTCAATAGTAAAACAAGGACACGTAGTGTCGATAGCGGTTTTGCCCGAACATAGAAGAAAAGGTATAGGAACCGCTTTGCTTCAGACGGCAATTGAAAAAATGAAAAATAGAGGATGCCAAGAGGTCTACTTAGAAGTTAGAGTAACTAATGAAGAAGCAATAAAGGTATATGAAAAACTTAACTTTGTAAAAGTTAGAAAAATTGAATATTACTATAGTGATGGAGAAGATGCGTACGTCATGGCCAGAAAGCTTTGAAGAAGATGCTGTTAAAGCGATAAAGGAAGCTATTCCAGATAATAAACTGTTAGAACTATTTTTTGCGAAAAAAATTTCTCTGGAAGATCTTGCTTCAAAAATAAGCTGGAAGTCATTTGAAAAATTAACAGAGTTAATGTTTAAACAGATAGGTTATTTTACTCTAACAAATTTTAGGATAAAAAGGAGAGAAATAGATGTTTTGGCTTTTAACGAAAATTTAGTTTTTGCAGCAGATTGCAAACACTGGAAAAGGATGTCTTTTTATTCTTTAAGTAAAAGCGCTGAAATGCAAAAACTTAGAGCTTCGTTTTTAACTTCGACTTTAACTTTTTCAAAAAAGCAAATAGTACCATTAATAGTAACATTATATGAGAGTGAACTTAAAATAATTAATAAAATTCCTATAGTACCTGTATTTAAGCTAAAAGATTTTGTTATAAACATTTATGGATATATGGAAACAATAACTGTTATAAAGGGCCCGTAGCTCAGCTAGGATAGAGCGCCGGCCTCCGGAGCCGGAGGCCGCGGGTTCGAATCCCGCCGGGCCCGTATTATTTACTTTGAAACGTTAGAAATAGTACTCCCGCAAGTATAATGCTTCACTCTTCTGAGGAAATTTATTAGGGACCTCATCGGTTTGAACTAAACTAGGGGCTAAAATTTGACCCAAAACAAAGCTATATAGCATTAAACCAAAGTTAATCAAAAACCAAAAATCATCAATTATATTTCTAATTGTTATGAGATGCCATTACCTGCGTAAGTACTGAAATATAAGGAAAATATTAATAGCTTATTTTTTAATAAGAATAACAGTATGGGCAAATTATTATTTGTAATCTTAAATGATCCAACTAATCTAGCTGAATCAATTAAAGCTGCGCACGCTCTTCATTACGCAGTAGAATTAAAGGAAAAGGGTCATGAAGTTTATGTTTATTTTGATGGATTAGGAACTAAAATACCTATAACTGATAGCCCGTACAAGGGTCTAAAGCAGGCATATGAGAAAGCTGCAAACAAGGGTTTAATACTAGGGGCTTGTGGGTACTGTGCGTCTCCCCCTCATCTTAACATTAAAGATAAATTACCTAAAAATATTAAGCTAATTGGAGATGAAGAACATCATTACGCTTTTACTGATTTGGTTGATAAGGGATTTCAAATTGTCATGTCATAAAATTTTGCAGACATTTTTAACTAATCTTTATGTTAATTTAATTGCTTTGTAAATTGGGTCACGTATACAATGTTAGTTTAAAATTTATGCTGTATTGCATGACTTAAGCTTACAGTGTAAAGTTTTTAGTTCAAGTCTCTTCATATTTATACAGTGAGGTGTAGAATGTGACCTCTGATAATAGAGACTGGGGCAAGTACAATGATGCGCTTGTTAGGAGGGGTGAAATCCTTTTCGACTTCTCAACCATAAACAACTGGAAACAAGAACTCAAACAACTAAACAAAGGCAAAGTAGGCGAACCATACCACTACCCAAACTCACTCATCATGCTACTAGGTCTCATCAGAATCCTCTACTACCTACCATACAGACAACTAGAAGGCTTCATCAGAGCACTCGCAAAATACGTAGAAGGACTACAAGCACTAGGCTACACAATATGCAGAAGAATAAACAAGCTCAACATAAACCTCAAAGAAACTTTGCTCAAATCCACAAGCTCAGTAAGCCTAGCAGTAGATTCATCAGACATAAAAGTGCACAATGGTAGGGATTGGATAAGAAAGGTGTGGAAGGTGAAGAAGGGCTATCTAAAAATACACTTCGCAGCAAATACAAAAAAGCAGATCGTATCCATGTAACATCTGAGTAAGTTCATGATAGTAAGGTGTTGAGAAGGCTTTTAGAGGTGCGATGAAGAGCGTGAAGGTAAGAAGGGTGCTTGCGGATGGTGCTTATGATTCGAGGGAGAATTTTAATTTCTTGTCTCAGAGTGGTATAAAGCCTGTGATTAGGGTGAGGGTTAATTCTGTTGCGAGGAGTATGGGGTGTCCGTCTAGAAGGGATACTGTGTAGGAGCAGAGGGCGCTTGGGCCTAGGGCTTGGAGCAAGGTGCATCGTTTTGGTTTTAGGTGGGTTGTTGAGGTCGTTTTCTCTGTTGTGAAGCGTGGGTTTAGTGAGTGTTGGCGAGAAAGTTTGTTAATATAGCGAGGAGGTGCTTATGAAGGCGTATTTGTACAATATTTTTGTGGCGTTGACCTCAAGCTAGTGCCAGAAAAATACCTAGCCCTAGCCATGGGAGTGCACATCAAAAAATCATGCAACACAGCAGCTGAAATAATAAAATTTATTTTTGTCCTAATTCTTTTATATTGATTGGAAATTATTAATATACTTTTTCTTTCTAATTTGGCTTTTTCCTGCACTAAATTTTAAAATGGTTAATAAAAAATTTACAAAAATATGATAAATTGCTTTTGATTTCCTTTTTTATTAACATAATGTTGCCTTATTTTAGGTTAAAATTTACACATCGATTGAATTTCGGCTCAGATTTGAACTCTTAATAAGTAGCATTATTTAAAAAATTAAGACAACGTAATTTTCTGTATAACGCGTTCAGCTTTTGCTTGTAGCCTTTCTGAGAGGTACTCCTTCTTTCACCAATATCTGTGCTGTAACCTTTTACTGCTGTGCCACATACGTGGGTACACTTATCTAGATGGCCGCCCATTTCATTGAACGCCTTAAGATCATCCTGTTTCAGGAGGTCGAATGACCTTCCAAATAGCTTCTTTTGTACATCTCCACAAATTGGGCTACCGAACTCTGCTTTAAATTCCCCAAGCAATTTTCTTGATAATTGATGAGCCTTCGAGTATCTACCCTTTGACATTTCTTCAACAGGCCTTCCAAATACAGAACCAATAACATCCCACCCGCTAATGCTGCGCAACTCCCTTGTGCGGAATCGGATAGCCAACCAGCTAGCATGATGCTTTTATAACATCCTTTAAATCTAGATCAAATCATAGAACGCTTTTACGACAGCCTGGGCACAACTATGATAAATAGATTCGTTCTCAAAAGCCAAGCGATACGCAAGATCAGGAACAGATTTAATTATGGTCAATTTAGATTCATTTACGCTCGTGCTTTAATATGTTGATTTGTGTCTGTGCGTCCATCTGAAATCTTGTCCCTTAAAAGTTTATGAACAAGCAATTAAAAATCAATATAAGATGAAAAAAGGTCAAAGAAAAAAACTTAGCAAAAAAGTTTCTGAGAATGATTTCTTGAGCATAAGCTTTTTGAAAGGAAAGACCAACCCTAAAGACGTAATCATAAGAATACAGCTGAAGAGGAGGGAAGGCGATAGGTGGTCAACCGTTTCTGAGGTAGACCTATACAAGACCAAGGATGGACAGTATACGGAGCTAAAGCCAAAGAGCCAAAAATTAAACAATCGACATAACTTAAAAGCGTGAATAATTTTTTCTAAGCCCCATTTAGTGGCTGTGGGACAGAATTCCTGCGTGACTATCCGTTAAGGTTGAATATGTTGAGCCTTCAACCACTTACCCCTATCCTCATCGGATTTGGGGTATGTAGAATGTTTATTGCACCGTTCAAATCAGCGTTTATTGCCTTTCCCGTGTGAGGACACTCGAACAAGCCCTCTTAATCCTTTTATTTTCCTATATTTTTTCAGAGAACACGTCTTATATGTATTCGCCTCATTCACAGGCTTAACCTTTATGCCTTTAAATAGCAGAAAACCCCAAGAGCGATCAAAACCATAAAGATTAAGTATCAGGGGTGATACTAAGTATCAGGGGTGACATATGCTATTTTCGACCGAGCCGAAGCAATCGCTAAATGATCTTTTCGATAGGGAGGAGGAGATAAAGAAGTTAATGAACAGTTTGAACGAGAGGATGATATTGATCTTAGGCCTAAGGAGGATAGGCAAGTCCAGTTTAGTTCTCTCCACTCTTAATTCCACTGATACTAACTTTATTTTCGTAGATGTTAGAAAGATCTTTGACGACGTGTCCAAAAAGGTGCAGGCAGAGAAACTCTATGAAGAGATGCATTTGTCTTTGTTAAAGTTAAGTAAGAGGGAACGTGTAAAGGACATACTTCTTAGGTCTGGACTCTCCTTGGAATATCCAATAAAAATTAAATTTTCAATAGACGAAACCAGAGATAATATTAACAAGATATTTGAGGCCCTGAACGAGCTGGGAAAGGTAGTAGTCGTCTTCGACGAGGCGCAGTATTTGAGGTATTCAACCGTAGGGTTAAGACCATTACTATCACACTGTTACGATTATATGAGAGGGATCACCCTAATTTTCACCGGAAGCGAGGTAGGCCTACTTCACGACTTCCTGGGGTTAGACGATCCCAACTCAGAACTTTACGGTCGATATTACACTTCCATAGAGCTTAAGCCCTTTGACAGGGATACATCAAAGAAGTTCCTGAGGAGAGGTTTCGATGAGCTCCAGGTGAAGGTCGACGAGCTTACGCTGGAGAGGGCTGTCTCAGAACTGGACGGAATAATCGGTTGGCTGGTGTATTTCGGAAAACTGTACCTAGAAAGAGGTAACGACGCGCTTGAAGAGGTCAAGTCCTTGGGAGCTAAGATGGTTAAGAGGGAGTTAGACGAGGCGTTCTCTAAGAGTCCTTACTATGTTTTTATAATGAAAGCTATCGCCTCTCTAGGAAAGACTAGGTGGAAGAACGTACTCAACTATGTAGTAGCGCAGATAGGGAAAAAGGTCACCAACACAACAATATCCAGAGACTTGAGGAACTTGGTGAAGATGGGTTTCGTGGAAAAGGAAGGGAACGAGTACAGGATCGCTGATCCGATTGTGAAATACGCAGTGTTGGAAGAATATTAAATTTTTCTGACCTCCTCCCCATCTTTTAAATGATTCCCTATGGGATGCGCATTTCTTTGCTGAAATAAAAAATCATCAATTACATTCTTAATTGTTATGAAATGTCATTACCTGCGGGAGTACTGTTATGAGAGAATTATTTAAAAAGTCCAGAGTATATTTTACATGCCTACCTGAATTGTTTTGATTACTTTTCTTAGTGAACGAAGTTATATTCGTTTTATGTACATTTCCAGATATTTCGCTTGTAGAAACAGATTTTTCGGGTACAGACCTATAAGCTATAACTGAAAACCAGAGAGCAAAAACAAGATCGCTATTGAAACAGCCATCATCTTAATTAATTGACTTCTTTTAGCCATTTTTCATTCATCACCAAAAACTGTAGATATTTATTTTTATGAGTTTTCAATATTTAAAGAATATCTTTCTTTTTGCTGTGTTGAATAACTATTTATAGCGCGGCTGTCAATTCCTTAAGTATGTCCACAAAAGAAAAAGACAGCCGCAATAATAATAACAAAAGATGGGGTAATAAGTTTATCGACAAAAGGAACTGGAAGAGTTACAATGAAGAGCTTGCAAGAGTGAGTTTTTGCTGCCGATAGATATGTTTGACAACTGGTATGAAGAATTGGATAAGATTAATGAGGACAAGAAAGGTAGGCCATATGAATTTCCTGAATCTTTCATTAAAATCCAGGCTGTATGGCATCAGTGTTGGTTAAAGGGGACTTGAGGGGATAGCAAGGTCATTGGAAAGGTTATGCTTGATACCTTACCATGATGATTACACAACAATATGGCAAAGAGTACACGATATGAGGCCTGAAATAAAGCTACCAACTTACGAAATTGATGCTGGCTCAGACGGAACTGGGTTTAAGTCTGGCAACGCCTGGGATAGGACTTATGTTTACGGAAATTTAAGGAGAAAGTACGTTAAGGTAATAATAACTGCTGATGTGAGGACTAAGAAGCTGATCGCTGTTGACGATAAGATAGGCGAAGTATACGAACCAAAGGTAGCTGCGAAGCACATAAAGCTGTTAAAAGAGAACGGGATTAAGCTGAAGAAGTTCTACGGCGATGGTGCATATGACACAGAAATATTCAATTCAATTGGCGATGCAGAATCAGCTATAAAGATAAGGAAGAACGCTACAACTTATCGTTGTAAAGGAAGGAGGAGAAGGCAGGAAGTTAGGAAGTACATGAAGCTTGGGTACAAGACATGGGCAAAGAAGGTTAAGTATGGCCTTAGGTGGGCTATAGAGGGAATATTTTTATCAGTGAAGAGAAAGTTTGGAGAAGACCTTAGGGAAAGAAGCGTAATTGGTTTGCTAGCGGAAGCTATGCAAAAAGTTTGGGCATATGATGCAATGGTCAGTTATGCTAAGAACGCAATGCTAATGGCATGAACAATTAAAGCCTATTGGTTAAGATAAAAAAAGAATTATTCAACACAGCACTTTCTTTTTGTGTACAGTGTTTGTGTACGCGCAATTGTTACGTTTTAGGTATTATTTTTTGCGAATATATTTATTTGTTACGTGTTTTTCTCCAACACAGCGTCGTGCGCGACACACCAGTTTGTGGCTCAGGCACCTAACTCTTTTTGTTTCAAATATGGCGTTTTTAACGTAAAACTTAAAAATCATACAATAGCTTTTAAACTGGATTTTGTAATATTTAAAACAATAAAGAATGGACGAAATAGAAAATTTAGTATATAAATATTTTATTATAAAAGATGAGTTTCATATCGAAAACGGTTATGAGTTTGAAGTAATTAGCCGCGACTCTTTTGACTTTAAAAAAACTTTTATCAGCTTTTACAACGTTATTAAAGTAACAGATTATATACCAAAGCTAGAAAAGCACGGCTCTAAATACATATTAAAAGTTTTAAAAAAAAGTTCGGCAGCGCCTAAAAACAGCATTTATCGATTATTGCTCCTAATAGCTTCTCTGGGAAGCATAATTTTTGACGGTTATTACAGATTGGGTAGCTATAGTGAATACATGCTTGCGTATGAAGCTCCTATACTAGCTATGCTTGCTCTTCATGAAGCATCTAAATATATAATTTCATATTTAAAAAAGGGACAGCGCCTTAGCTCTTATTCAATTCCTGGAATCCCAGGGATAATACCATTTATGGGATTTATAACAACTGGAACAGATTCAACGATAAACAGAGATTCGCTTTTCGATGAAGCTTTTTATCCATATCTAGCGGCGCTTTTAGGCGTTATCGTCTTTTTAATCTTTAGTTTCAGGATAAACATAAATTTTTCAAGACAGCTTACAGAACCTTTTTTAAACAGCTTTCTAAGCGGAATTTTTAACAACAAAAATCTATTTTTAGAAGGCTCAACACTAGGAATAACTATTCTTTTTATTAACTTCCTACCTGCAACAAGCTTGGATGGGGGACTCCTAATATCAAGCCTCGAAAAAAGCTCTCTGGTTTTGGATTTAATTAGCATAATGATAATGAGCTTTTTAGGTTATTTTGTGCTGGCTCTTGCTGTAATCTTCGTACAAAACGCCCAAAGAACTGAACTTCTAGATTCTGTATCACCTCTTTCAAAAGGAAGGAAGACAGTTTATGTGATATCTTTTGTCATTATAATTATATTGTTTATGATGTTTGGATCATTGTGAACTACCCGCCCTAACTGACGTGGTCTCTGGTAAAAAGATGAATGCTTTAAAAATACAGGTTTACCTTATTTAAATAAACTCCCAGGCTTATACCAGAAAATTTAAAAATTTTATATGCTCTTATTTTTATGTATTATTGATATAAGATTTAGATCTGCTAACTAAGTTTTTATTTATAGCATTAAGGTAGACCTGTTTGTTTTCTTCGTTTAATTTCTCCCAGTAGACACGAGGCCATATAGCATCAGCATGAGCTTTAACTATTTCTTGGTTACTTAAAAGATCATTAAATATAACTTCCATTATTTGATCCATTGAATATTTTGGTTTAAAACCTAACTTTTTTAACGTTCTGTGAGAAACCGAGTATTTATGCCTCTGTTTTTCAACTCTCGGATCTGGTATTCGGACGAATTCTGGATCAAAACCATACTTTGATACTATCTTTTTTGCCCTTTTTGCCAGCTCAATTGTGCTGTGTATTTCCTCCATCTGATTTACAACACGATATTCACCTTCATTTGCAGGTTTCTGACCTAAGAGGAAAAGACAATCAATGCTGTCTTGCAGTGATAAAAAGCTACGTTTCATTAGACCAGTGCCGTAGATGAGGATTTTGTTGAAGGCGATTATCTGCGCGAAATATTTGTTTATTACAGTCCCCCAAACTCCGTCAAAATCAAGCCTCGTATTAAGCTCGTTGTTAAATAGGTCGTCTGTCCTGCTTCCATATACAACGCCTTGCTGAACATCTGTAGCCCTAATTCCCCAGATTTTGTTTGCAAAAATTATGTTATAAGTATCAAATACTTTACTAACGTGATACCAGGATCCAGGATCTCTTGGTATCATTATTCTGTACTTTTTACCTTTGTACTGGACGTTCATCCATCCTTCCTCTATTCTGTATCTTGGCGTTCCATATTCGCCCATGGTACCCATCTTGATTATGTGAGTTTTTGGCGAATGTTTCTTTATAGCAAAAATCAGGTTAAGATTCGTCAGCACGTTGTTGACTTCAGTATATGCCGCGTGCTGAACATCAATCATAGAATAAGGAGCGCTCCTTTGCTGTGCCAAGTGATAAACTGTGTGAGGCTTGTATTTTTCTATAAGTTTGTCTACAAATTCAGAATCTGTTAGATCGCCGATTATAAACTTTAAATTGCTTTTACCATAAGCTTTTTCGTAAGCTTTTACCCTTTCTTCAGGTGTACCAATAGGCAGAGCGCTGGTACCTCCTACTTCTTCAACCAGTTTTCTTGTAATTAAGTTGTCAATTCCTATAATTTCCTCATTAAGCTCCTTGGCAAGTCTTACAGACAGAGGCCATCCTATATAGCCGTCAGCACCGAAAACCATTACAGTCATTATACTGTTATCAATTACATTTGTAGTTTATAAACTTTATTTGCAAAAAGGTCATTTTAGCTATATTTTTTATAAATTTACACAGCAAAGCTAAATAAGCTTGATCATTTATCATTTACTATGAAAGTTGGATTTATTGGGCTTGGCATCATGGGCTCTTCAATGGCATACAACATTTTTAAAGCAGGGCACGAACTTATAGTTTATAACAGGACAGAGTCTAAAACAAAAATCTTTAAGGATGCTGGCGTTCCAGTTGCAAAAACGCCAAAAGAAGTTGCAGAAAAGAGCGAAGTAGTAATAATAATGGTTACAGATGCTCCAGACGTAGAAAGCGTTATTTTTGGAAAAGATGGTGTTGTTTCCGGTGCTCATAAAGGACTAATAGTAGTGGACATGAGTACAAATTCTCCAGAATATGCGGAAAAATTTGCAAATAAATTAGCAGAATACGACGTTGACTTTTTGGACGCCCCTGTAACAGGCGGCGATGTTGGGGCTAGAGAGGGCAAACTAACTATAATGATAGGCGGAAAGAAAGAAATTTTTGAGAGAGTTAAACCGGTCTTTGAAAGTATGGGTAAGATGATAATTTATGCCGGCACAACAGGCTCAGGTCAGAAAATGAAACTTGTAAACCAGATAGCTGTGGCGCTTTCAGATCTAGCAATGATAGAAGCTATAGAACTTGCTAAGTTTTTTGGTCTAGATATAGAACAGGTATACAAAGTGTTGAGTACAGGCGGAGCGCGTTCTTTTACAATAGAATCCTATATGCCAAGGCTTATGAAGGGAGACCTAGAACCCGGTTTTAAGCTTTCTCATCTGAGAAAAGACATCGGGTACGCCCTTAATGAGGCGAAGAAAAATGGAACGCCGCTCTTTGCGACTTCTTTAACATATCAGATGCTCATTTCTACAGAAAACCTTGGTTACGGGGAAAAAGGAATCCAGGCTTTAATAAAACTCTACGAGGTTCTTTCTAAAGCTCAAAATTCTTAATCCATATTTATATGTTGGAAAAGCTGTTCAAGGCTTTTTATCTTGTATTCTTTTCCATTAACCTTAGTATTGTCTTTTTCGTCAAGTAAAAAGCCGTAAGCTGTAGCCCTGAACATGCTTTCGTCATACAACGTATCTCCTACAGAAATTGCGTTGTTTGCTTCAAGACCATTTTCATTCAGATATTTTTCTATTAATTTATATTTATGCAAAGGTTCCACTTCTATTATAGCGTCCATTATAAAGCCGTTTTTATCGTATAAAAATTTATTAGCATAAATACGATCAAATCCCAGTTCTCTTCCAACGTACTCTGCAAACTCATAAAGGCCGGCCGTAACCATGACAAGTTTTACACCATGTTTTTTTAGTCTGTTTGTAATGATGCGAGCGTCTTCCCTTATCGAAACTTTTTTTGCGAGCTGTTCTATCATGCTTCTTTTTACGTCTCTGCCATTTATTTTCC
>Ga0208683_100797_pt1 | contig 11432 bp, 8 predicted proteins | sample BED_Mat_host_9_1_FD_187141 | JGI IMG/M metagenome (GOLD analysis project Ga0208683, IMG submission 187141) | Extremophilic microbial mat communities from Yellowstone National Park, USA - BED_Mat_host_9_15 (SPAdes) (version 3) | ecosystem: Environmental > Aquatic > Thermal springs > Hot (42-90C) >... | reverse complement strand
CGAAGTTGGCTTAATTTTCAATTTAGCATTCTTAAGCTTTCAATTCCTCATTAAAGGATACGTGTCTAGTATAGTTGTCATACCCGTAGCATCAACGTAAAGCTTTCAATTCCTCATTAAAGGATACCATCTCTTTGAAGAGTTTAACCAAGTCGTATATGCTTTCAATTCCTCATTAAAGGATACAGTTGCAAAGAAAGTTGAGAAAAATAACTAAGACTGATACTTTCAATTCCTCATTAAAGGATACCATACAACCACCTCGTTACACGATAAGTCAGAAAGATTAACTTTCAATTCCTCATTAAAGGATACATATTGACAAAGCTTATTATTGCAATCCTCGAAATTGGAACTTTCAATTCCTCATTAAAGGATACTGGGCAACTCACCGTGTGGTGAGGCTAAGAGCGCCAATAGGCTTTCAATTCCTCATTAAAGGATACTTAAATATCAGTTATGGCGATTCGGTGGGTGCACTTCAGAGCTTTCAATTCCTCATTAAAGGATACCTCGCTCATGCTTTACTCACCTTCCTCATTGGAGGCTTTCAATTCCTCATTAAAGGATACAGGATACAAGCCACCAAACCCGACGTTGTAATTGCTTTCAATTCCTCATTAAAGGATACATTTTTGCTACCTCTGTGAATACCAGTGAATGCTCCTTTCAATTCCTCATTAAAGGATACAGGTTTTGGAAACTGGATAAATGCTCAAAACAGAAAACTTTCAATTCCTCATTAAAGGATACCTCTGAGGGTGGGGGCGATGTTTATGTATATCTAGCGCTTTCAATTCCTCATTAAAGGATACACGCCGAAGCGTGGAGGAAGTCAGAAAAAATGGGGTTAAGCTTTCAATTCCTCATTAAAGGATACAGGAAGAAGTTCCCCGTCTACCGCTTGAACGCTGAAAGAACTTTCAATTCCTCATTAAAGGATACTTGAGGTTTACTACCTTAGGGGGCACAGGAAGCCTAGGGTCTTTCAATTCCTCATTAAAGGATACAACACTACAAGTTTGAGGCTTCCAAGGTCGTTTTCCTCTTTCAATTCCTCATTAAAGGATACTCAAAATGATAGAAGAACTTAGAAGTAAAACAATTATTCCCCTTTCAATTCCTCATTAAAGGATACCAGTGAACGCGAAAGTATGCGGTTCTACAACCACGAAATTAACTTTCAATTCCTCATTAAAGGATACCTAAATGTTAGCTATGGGGCTTCAGTTGGTAAGCTCAAAACTTTCAATTCCTCATTAAAGGATACTTAAACTTTGGTACCAAGAACTAAAGTACCAGTTTTTCACTTTCAATTCCTCATTAAAGGATACCTCTCCTGCACCCGTCTCAATTCATTCCTGAGAACTCTTTCAATTCCTCATTAAAGGATACCAACCAAAGGACGTGATCTATTCTCTCCTCGACTATCTTTCAATTCCTCATTAAAGGATACTATGAACTTTATGAAAAATCCAATTTCCCATCAATTGCACTTTCAATTCCTCATTAAAGGATACGGCACATGAGCGGGATAACCCCAGACTTCCTTTTTACTTTCAATTCCTCATTAAAGGATACTTCTAGAGTATTTAAAAAGAACTAAGAGAGAGTTTACTGCTTTCAATTCCTCATTAAAGGATACTTCATAATCAGAAAGAAGGATATTGCTGAGAAGCTTGCTTTCAATTCCTCATTAAAGGATACATTGGTGTTGACAAACAAACGATTGAGGAAGCGAAAACTTTCAATTCCTCATTAAAGGATACCATGTTGATCAACGGCTACGAGTACACCCTCAACAGCTTCTACTTTCAATTCCTCATTAAAGGATACTATCCATCCGTCATCAATCAATGCAAAAGCCACGCGAAACTTTCAATTCCTCATTAAAGGATACGGTACGAGGCAGATGCGTTGCTTTCTTCTGCCATTAGACACCTTTCAATTCCTCATTAAAGGATACAGGGTGGGGGCGATATATACGTATATGCGTTTGAAACTTTCAATTCCTCATTAAAGGATACCCAGTAATCAGGGGGCGTACTTCGACGAACACGGCTGGCCTTTCAATTCCTCATTAAAGGATACCTACCTTTTACTATAAGCGTTAAACACAGTGAAACTTTAAGCTTTCAATTCCTCATTAAAGGATACCACCATTCGTTTTTCCATGTTTTTCTTTTAAACCATCGTGCTTTCAATTCCTCATTAAAGGATACTTCAATATCACGACTCTTTAAAGATTCTAATGTTCAAAAGCTTTCAATTCCTCATTAAAGGATACCGTTTTAAACACTTTAACCTTTTCTTTTAGCGTTCAAGCCTCTTTCAATTCCTCATTAAAGGATACAGTTGCTTGTAAGTGTATATCTTTTTTGAAATTTTGTTCAAGCCTCTTTCAATTCCTCATTAAAGGATACCACTACGGCGGGTGGTTTATTCGTTCAAGGTTTTGGTGTTCCTTTCAATTCCTCATTAAAGGATACTAAGCCAAAATTTCGCTATCTGAATAACTTTCGGCTAAGTCCAACTTTCAATTCCTCATTAAAGGATACCAGGGTCTTCAGATCAACGTAGTCTTCCAATTTTCAGGTCAAGTCTTTCAATTCCTCATTAAAGGATACTAATGGGCTTCATGATCCGAATGGCTCGCATTGCGTTTCCTTTCAATTCCTCATTAAAGGATACATACAACTCACTCGCAAGCTTCTCAACACCTTCCACACTCTCTTTCAATTCCTCATTAAAGGATACGTGCTAATCTACAAGACCGCATTGAACAATGGCTACACTTTCAATTCCTCATTAAAGGATACAAGAGATGAGTCAAAATTAATGTCGCTAAGTTGGAAATATCTTTCAATTCCTCATTAAAGGATACAAGACGAACTAGACCTAAGTGAAGACATCATAGCTCTAACACTTTCAATTCCTCATTAAAGGATACAGAATATTACGACAAAAAAGCTAAGCCTAGACCACACCTTTCAATTCCTCATTAAAGGATACGGAATTCACGCCTGTGGACACCAAGGTGGTTGAAGCCTTTCAATTCCTCATTAAAGGATACTAAATTTCTATGATATTCGCGGCAAACCCTGTTATGTGGTTGAAGCCTTTCAATTCCTCATTAAAGGATACAGACACACCAAATCCATTTAGAGAGTTACTTGAAGACAACTTTCAATTCCTCATTAAAGGATACTGTTCGGCAGTGGCAACTTGAATTGCTTGCTTCCTAACTTTCAATTCCTCATTAAAGGATACTTGTTATAGTGGTGGTCTAAAATGACAGAAGAAATACTCTTTCAATTCCTCATTAAAGGATACGAGAAAGTCCCAACCCGAAACGGGTTTTTCTAACCACTTTCAATTCCTCATTAAAGGATACTCCAAAAGGTGAGGGCAATGAGTGAGCAATATGTTGAAGCTTTCAATTCCTCATTAAAGGATACCATATTTTGGGTATTTGCGATATTGATAGCCCCCTATATATACTTTCAATTCCTCATTAAAGGATACCGAAAAAACAAGTATGTTTTAAAGTCCAAGTATGGCTTACTTTCAATTCCTCATTAAAGGATACCTGCTTGTAGAGCCTTTGTCCAAAACACTCGTGTTTGCTTTCAATTCCTCATTAAAGGATACCAGGTGCTTCCACCAATCCAGCAGAAAGTTCAGCAAGCTTTCAATTCCTCATTAAAGGATACAGGACAGAGCTAATAGTTACACTCCGAAAGTTTTTCTTTCAATTCCTCATTAAAGGATACCTACAAGCTAACTACAAGTGTAAGCACGAGTGTAACGTAAACTTTCAATTCCTCATTAAAGGATACCAAAAAGAGTGTCTCCGTTTGCCAAAACAACACACAACTCCTTTCAATTCCTCATTAAAGGATACAAGAAAACGCAAACAAAGTTTACTGTGGATGTTTACAGCTTTCAATTCCTCATTAAAGGATACCAAAACATCGTATCGGGAACCGCACTCAGTGCACTCGACTTTCAATTCCTCATTAAAGGATACAGGTAGCCTCTGAGCCCCGTGCCCGTGAGGAGGGCGATGACTTTCAATTCCTCATTAAAGGATACCAGCTCGGCACTGATACACAAGCACTTACAACAATCACACTTTCAATTCCTCATTAAAGGATACCCAACACCAAAGAAAAGACTGGGCGCACGGATAGTTACTTTCAATTCCTCATTAAAGGATACCGACCAGTTCCAAGCGAATTTTCCGAGCGATTACCTGTGCTTTCAATTCCTCATTAAAGGATACTCGTATTAGCGCGGTTGAACAACGGATACAGAACTTCTTTCAATTCCTCATTAAAGGATACTTGGGTGCCGTTATCCGTTTTGGATGAAATAGTGCCTTTCAATTCCTCATTAAAGGATACACCCCACGTTAGTGCTTGCTTTAGCCCCTGTGCTGCTTTCAATTCCTCATTAAAGGATACCCAAAGATGGCGGCCGTGATGAGTAAACTTATTCCCGACATCTTTCAATTCCTCATTAAAGGATACAGGAGCGTGAACTGCGTAGTCGCCTTCACACGCCCACTGCTTTCAATTCCTCATTAAAGGATACGTGTATAGAAGCCAGCGGCTGCGCCTGCCCTTTGAACCCTTTCAATTCCTCATTAAAGGATACGCACAGGCTCCACTCTGAGAGTGGCGCTTATTGGGGTAAGCTTTCAATTCCTCATTAAAGGATACCGGCTGCTACGGGTGGAGCGTAGGGCGTTAAACATCTTTCAATTCCTCATTAAAGGATACTTGCGGTAAACTTATTGGGTCGTGATCAGGACTGACAACTCTTTCAATTCCTCATTAAAGGATACCGATTTGTTCGGCGCCGAACACCTGCCGAACGCCGCGGACTTTCAATTCCTCATTAAAGGATACTTTTCAGAATCCACTCTTGCTGCGCTTTTGGAATTCTTTCAATTCCTCATTAAAGGATACTGACAGTAAATGTTGGTGGTGTTTGTTGTAGTGCGGCAAACTTTCAATTCCTCATTAAAGGATACAGGCGTCAATCTGGGGCACGCTTTGAGGGTTGAACCCCTTTCAATTCCTCATTAAAGGATACATACTGCAAAGTATTAGCGGTATTGGTAATCTTGTAGAAAGCTTTCAATTCCTCATTAAAGGATACGCAGCGGCACCATTCGTTTCACCCACCACCCTTAGGCTTTCAATTCCTCATTAAAGGATACCGTAGGGTTCCCAAAATCAAACGGCAACTCACCAGAAACTTTCAATTCCTCATTAAAGGATACGGTGGAGTGTACGCTATTTGCTTCACCTGTGCGGGTCTTTCAATTCCTCATTAAAGGATACACACCAAGAAGTTCACCTGTTTGTTGGTGTTCTGACTTTCAATTCCTCATTAAAGGATACCAGTTAAGTGCTACTTTTCAAAGCTATGTAAATCAGTACTTTCAATTCCTCATTAAAGGATACCAACTCAGGAACGAACTACGACTTGTGTGTGCCTTCAGCTTTCAATTCCTCATTAAAGGATACCTGGCACAGCTACGGCTGAACCCACATTGAAATCACTTTCAATTCCTCATTAAAGGATACAATTGGAGTGGGAAGATCACGCTTTCCGCCTCTGAACATCTTTCAATTCCTCATTAAAGGATACCCACGACCACAACAGCAAAGAGTTGATTAGTTAAAAACTTTCAATTCCTCATTAAAGGATACCGGAATTTTTCTTTAGGTTTTCTCTAGGTTTTTTGCCTTTCTTTCAATTCCTCATTAAAGGATACAGTGAACTAATACGTAAGGCATCCTCACGGTGGGAACGCTTTCAATTCCTCATTAAAGGATACTAACTGTAGGGTGACTGAGCTGGAGGAGTTACCCGCGGTGCTTTCAATTCCTCATTAAAGGATACCTAACTCTAAAAGAAGAATAACAGGGATAAGCCAACTTTCAATTCCTCATTAAAGGATACAAACACAAGAGAAAAAAATGTTCCCCCTATGTTCCCATACTTTCAATTCCTCATTAAAGGATACGATAGACCCCGCTCTTCCAAGGTGAGTGAAATGAGCTTTCAATTCCTCATTAAAGGATACACCAAAATACACATATGGTCCAACAACTGCAAAAGGCTTTCAATTCCTCATTAAAGGATACCGTCTACCATCTAGTGAAGAACGTCATCACTATTACCTTCTTTCAATTCCTCATTAAAGGATACAAGCGCAGTAGTAATTGAATGAAACAGCAGTTCTCAAAAACTTTCAATTCCTCATTAAAGGATACCTTGTGCAGTGCTTACAGATTTACCAGTTGATGATAATGCTTTCAATTCCTCATTAAAGGATACAGTTGCTGATAAAGCGTATTTCATGGCTGACCTTGAACTTTCAATTCCTCATTAAAGGATACAATATGATTTTGCGGGCGAGCTAGTGAAAAGAGCATCATCTTTCAATTCCTCATTAAAGGATACAACTGGTCTACTTAGGCTTCATAGAACAAGGTGAAACTTTCAATTCCTCATTAAAGGATACTTTAACAGCATACTGAACATTATCGACAACGTAGCTTCTTTCAATTCCTCATTAAAGGATACCAGAGCTAACATTTCCTTTACACATGCCAGATATCTTTCAATTCCTCATTAAAGGATACCTGGTGTTTCGTGACCTTTTGTGAGCGCTGTTTTGCTTTCAATTCCTCATTAAAGGATACAAAACGCTTGACTTAACCATGAAAACAAATAAGGGGACTTTCAATTCCTCATTAAAGGATACAAGCTGGTATGTCCAAACCTTCATCCGCAAGTGTTGTTGCTTTCAATTCCTCATTAAAGGATACAATGAACACACGGTTGGCTACAAAGTTCCTGTTACACACACTTTCAATTCCTCATTAAAGGATACCACATCCTGTGTGTAGTGAACAAATGTTATATCAGCACTTTCAATTCCTCATTAAAGGATACCGAAATCGAAAGTGTTGGTGTGCCTGACTTTCTTTTGGCCTTTCAATTCCTCATTAAAGGATACATACCAAGAAACACGAGTGGTTCAAATGTTTCAATGCCAGCGCCTTTCAATTCCTCATTAAAGGATACATGCTCTAGTAAACCCATTGAGCTACCCTCATAACTTTCAATTCCTCATTAAAGGATACGAAAAGTTCGCGTTGATGCACTGAAAATTTACGGTACTTTCAATTCCTCATTAAAGGATACGGAGGAGTCTTGGCTCGAGTGCGACTGGTTCCCCTACTTTCAATTCCTCATTAAAGGATACTTTAACAAGCGGTACCAAGTATTTCGAGGTCAAACACTTTCAATTCCTCATTAAAGGATACGGCTCTTTCTATTGCGGAAATCACTTCATCGTAAGCTTTCAATTCCTCATTAAAGGATACACTGAAACTGTGTTTGCACCAGATAGACTGAGAATCTTTCAATTCCTCATTAAAGGATACTAACTCTAGATGTTGGTCAATATCTACTGTTTCATCCACTTTCAATTCCTCATTAAAGGATACCAGAAGCTGTTGAGCGTTACATAAACGAAGGTGATCTTTCAATTCCTCATTAAAGGATACCGGAAAGTGTGTGGAAGCCCGAGGAGGGGTGTGAGTATGCTTTCAATTCCTCATTAAAGGATACCTAGCAAAAGCTAAGTTCTTCTCTCAGATTAGCGTCTTTCAATTCCTCATTAAAGGATACAAGAAAACACAAAGAGAGTTTATTATTAGTGTTAAAAGCTTTCAATTCCTCATTAAAGGATACCAATACAAACGCTAACAAGTAGTTCCGAGGTTGAAGCCAACTTTCAATTCCTCATTAAAGGATACCGGTACTTTCTGATATACGCGATTTGGAAATATCCCTTTCAATTCCTCATTAAAGGATACTAAACGTTTGGTAGCTCTCCCGTTGGGTCGACCTTTTCGTCTTTCAATTCCTCATTAAAGGATACGTAATGACGACAACAGGCCAGATTGGCGTTAGCTTTCAATTCCTCATTAAAGGATACCGTAAAGTCTAGAAAGTATTACTACCAGCTTGATTACATACTTTCAATTCCTCATTAAAGGATACTTTTGGGTTATGATATAATAAACAAAAAATCAAGCGTCTTTCAATTCCTCATTAAAGGATACATTGATTAAACACTGTGTCCAGCGTCAAACCTCCAACTTTCAATTCCTCATTAAAGGATACGGGTTTAGCGTATTTGAGCCTTGACGGTAATTCTTCATACTTTCAATTCCTCATTAAAGGATACTAATAGTTACTTATAGAAGCGTCAAGCGTTAAAAACACTTTCAATTCCTCATTAAAGGATACTTCAGGAACAAGCTTTGAGACAACAATAGCGTGGATAGCCTTTCAATTCCTCATTAAAGGATACTAATTGATTTTGGCACTTTAATGGAATGGTTCATACTAGCTTTCAATTCCTCATTAAAGGATACCTGATTTCTCTGGGTCTGGTGGTTGGGTTCAAGCACACTTTCAATTCCTCATTAAAGGATACGAACTAATTAACTCTGAAGCTGTAATAATCCCAATCACTTTCAATTCCTCATTAAAGGATACTTAAACACATATAATTTTAATTTCAGCGTTCAAGCGGTCTTTCAATTCCTCATTAAAGGATACCTCAGTGTGTAAAAAGAAGTGTTACACTGTGGTGGCCGTCTTTCAATTCCTCATTAAAGGATACACAAAAATACAAGCCTTACTTACTGCTAATTACTACTTTCAATTCCTCATTAAAGGATACTTAGTTGAACGCGATATTTACCCTCCATGTAACCTACTTTCAATTCCTCATTAAAGGATACATGACATAAAGCGTGAAGAGGCGATAGTGAAAAAATGACACTTTCAATTCCTCATTAAAGGATACTAAGAAAAAGGGAATTGAACCGTGCCTGCTCACCTACTTTCAATTCCTCATTAAAGGATACGTTAAGAGTGTTTGGCTGTGTTTCACTCGTCGCTCTCAACTTTCAATTCCTCATTAAAGGATACAGGAATAAGCAAATCATATGGGTCTGTCGTATATATAATCTTTCAATTCCTCATTAAAGGATACAATGGGCTATCTTTTTGCTACAAAAGTGGTATAATCTTTCAATTCCTCATTAAAGGATACGCTTCACAACCTCTGCAGGAACGACTTTGACCTATGCACTTTCAATTCCTCATTAAAGGATACTTAAAAGTTTAAAAATGTGCAGAAAACGGGAAAAAAACTTTCAATTCCTCATTAAAGGATACGCATACCATATTTCAATGTCATTAGTAGTATCACTCTTTCAATTCCTCATTAAAGGATACCTTCAAGCATGCTCCAGATCTGTCCTGGGTCTAGGGTAACTTTCAATTCCTCATTAAAGGATACTGGTGAATGTATGGAATGGCATTGTCTCAATTGCTATGAACTTTCAATTCCTCATTAAAGGATACATAAATTATGCCGTCTCGAAAGGAGCAACGTATAACGACTTTCAATTCCTCATTAAAGGATACAGACTTTTAATTTCTTCTGGTTTTACATTATAGTTACTTTCAATTCCTCATTAAAGGATACCGAAGGTTGGCCTCTATCTTGCCCTAATGGCGACGTTTTCTTTCAATTCCTCATTAAAGGATACCTTGGTCCTGGTTCGACCAGTCTCAAGGAATAGTGCGACGTTTTCTTTCAATTCCTCATTAAAGGATACAGGCTCAGGCACAGCTAAACCAACAATAAATGATACAGGATTCTTTCAATTCCTCATTAAAGGATACTGAGCGCTAAAGTTTCATCAAGGGTAAATCTACCGAAAACTTTCAATTCCTCATTAAAGGATACCAATGGAACAAGAGCGGGTCAATTGCAATATGGCACCTTTCAATTCCTCATTAAAGGATACTTGTGTCGCAAAAGGTGTTGCGGAAATGACTGAAGGTCTTTCAATTCCTCATTAAAGGATACAGACGTGCAAAAGTCAAGATGTTCAACCATTCAATCGAAAACTTTCAATTCCTCATTAAAGGATACCAACAGCGGTGGGGCTAATAGTACTGTGCCCCAATTTTTCTTTCAATTCCTCATTAAAGGATACATTAGTCGAGAAAAGTACCCAGGTCTGCAAACAGCTTTCAATTCCTCATTAAAGGATACTGGGTATAAGGGTAGATGTGCGGTACTGTGTACCTACCACCTTTCAATTCCTCATTAAAGGATACAAGGAGAACTGGAGTACCCCGCCCAGTTTGCTTTTTGTTCTTTCAATTCCTCATTAAAGGATACCTAACAAAACGCAAAAGCTTATGCGAACGAAAAACGGGACTTTCAATTCCTCATTAAAGGATACCAGATGACGGAACGAGTGATTCCGAGGAACAGAGTGGCTTTCAATTCCTCATTAAAGGATACACCAATAATGCACAAGCTGGGTGAAATGAGTGGTTACTTTCAATTCCTCATTAAAGGATACATGAATTAAATGAAATGATGGAGGATATGACATAACTTTCAATTCCTCATTAAAGGATACAAGAATACAGGAGCAGATTGATGATAAAACTCGCTGAAACCTTTCAATTCCTCATTAAAGGATACTAGCACACTGACGTTGTTCAGTGACACTGGCTACGCTTTCAATTCCTCATTAAAGGATACAATACAAAGTCCACGAAATAGTGGTGATAAACGAAAACTTTCAATTCCTCATTAAAGGATACTGGGATTCGCTATTCCTAGCTGCTAGTGAGGCTGTAACTCTTTCAATTCCTCATTAAAGGATACCGTAAATAAAGTTATCCTTAATTGGCTAAGGGGTAGCCTTTCAATTCCTCATTAAAGGATACCCATCGCTGGAGAATACTTGTTTTCAAAGAGTTCGTACTCTTTCAATTCCTCATTAAAGGATACCATTTAGCATAATAAAACGCTGAACGATGCTTAGTAACTTTCAATTCCTCATTAAAGGATACCAAAACGTCGTTTTGGAAGAGTACGGTGTCGATATAGGCTTTCAATTCCTCATTAAAGGATACTAGACATTTGGTATTTGTGCGTCAACAGGAACACTCTTTCAATTCCTCATTAAAGGATACAGTGAAATGTTGCAAACATTGAATATTGAGCTTAGCTTTCAATTCCTCATTAAAGGATACAGGTTTTGCTCTGCGGTCATGGTTTCGTCGATATCCACTTTCAATTCCTCATTAAAGGATACCGAGGATGGCTTCATTCTCCACTGGCTCCAGTATCTTTCAATTCCTCATTAAAGGATACAAGAAGTTGATTGAACAACAATTTGCACAGTCAGACCACCTTTCAATTCCTCATTAAAGGATACTGAGTAAAAAGCACATCAAAAATTCTAAAACCCATATCTTTCAATTCCTCATTAAAGGATACAGCGGGTATACGCGCAGAG
>Ga0208683_100795_pt1 | contig 11457 bp, 14 predicted proteins | sample BED_Mat_host_9_1_FD_187141 | JGI IMG/M metagenome (GOLD analysis project Ga0208683, IMG submission 187141) | Extremophilic microbial mat communities from Yellowstone National Park, USA - BED_Mat_host_9_15 (SPAdes) (version 3) | ecosystem: Environmental > Aquatic > Thermal springs > Hot (42-90C) >... | reverse complement strand
GGAGGAATTGTGACCGGTCCGGCGGATCCAGACGACAACGGCTGCGCAGAGCCTTGGCCAGGGAAAATCTCCACGGTCACGGTGTTCACGACAACGGGCGAGGATGAGGGATTGTAAAGGCCGACACTCGCTGTCCCGGGCTCACCTGCTGTGAGGTTCGCGACGACGTTCACACCTAGCTCCTGTGGTGTTGCCACGGTGGAAGATGCCGCCTGTACTTGGAATGTTGTGGCACTCTGAACCCCATTGGACAGGGACACATGCGCGACCAAGGTGTCCCCCGCGACGGAGGAGGGCAAGGGGATGCTGCTCGTCAGCGTCACGGTCGTGGACGATGCAGGAGCTAGGGTGACGGTCTGCGGCATCCTCATGCGCACCTCCGCATCATTTGTGGAGAAGCACGCCGAACACGAGTTGGGCGAGGAAGGGCGCGATCACCGCAGCGGCAACACCGAAGGACACGCGGACCATCAGCGCCTGGAGATCCGACAGCGATTGCTCCAGCCTCTCGATCCTCCGGTCGTGGCCGGAGAGTTCCGAAAGGATTAGATCGATCTCGCGATCGTGGAGCATGGGGACACCCCCATGACTCAGGCTATCACGCCCAGCTTGGCGTACGGATCACTACGGAATGGCTACGGTCACTGTGGTTCCGTTTGGTAGGCGCAGCGGGTATTGCCCGGGGGATGTCACGCCCACGACGCCGACCGTGATGGGGTAGGGGTAGCCCGGGACAGTCACAACCCAATCGGAACCGCTCTCCATGGCGGTGTACACCTGGGATGTCCCCTGGGTCGTGGTGGGTGTTGTGGTCGATGCAGGGATGATGACGGTCGCCTGTTGACCATCGGGAAGCGTGAGGGGGTATGTCCCTGGCGGGACTAACCCGACAGGAGCGATGGCAACCTGGAGCGACTGCCCGGATACGGGAAGCGTGACCACCCACTCGCCGTTCACGGCCTCAGCTGTAAACGTCAGGGAGGGCGTGGATGTGGTCGTGCCCGTGGCGGTAGAGGATACGGACAGAGGACCTGTGCTGGGGGTGATCGTGATGGCTGGGTAACGATGGAGGGTCTCTAGAATGGCAAACGTCACCGCTCCGCCTGCTACGACGGCGAGACCGATCAGGGCAATCGACTTCGAATCCATGTCAGCTCACCTCGAACGGGGAAATTCCGTACACGGGCAGCGGCGAGAGCTGGAATTCGGCGAGGAGCGTGCTGCCACGGTATGCCTCCGGTATCGGCGCGAGGCTCCGCAGGCCGAGTATGGATGTTTGGGTATCAGGTTGAAGCTGCACCGGAGGCAGGTTGATGCTCGGGAACATGGTCACAAGCTGGCCCTGTTGGGTCAGGACACGTCCCTGGAGTTGGACCGTGGAGAGATCCGCCGCGGCTGTGCCTGTGTTGCGGATCACAAGGCTCAGGCATACGGCGTCGGTACCTGCGGGGGTGGGGCTTGCCATCTCGGGCTGCTCGAGGACGAGGTTCGGCGTGCCTATGATTTGATCGGGTAGGTCGTAAAACGTCACCGTCTGCTCCGGCAAGTCGAGGTCGATACCGAGGTTCCGGTTGATGGCGAACCGGAGCCCAAACAGGGGCATCGGGAAGTTTTCGAGAACGACGCAGTTCACGTTGGGGAAGGTCTTGCCGGGGAACACCACGTCGCATACGGACCAGTATCCCGAGGTGGTACCACCGACGCCACCGACCTCCACGGGACCGAGGTTCGGGAGACCGAGGGATTGCGCGATGCCACTCGGGAGTGTCAGTTCGAAGGCACCTGTGTCGAAGATGAACTGTACCTGTTGCTGCTGCGGGTCATGGCCGGGTGCCGCAATCCCGACAGTCAGGAGTGCCTCATAGGTAGACTTGTTCACGGTGATCGGAGCTGAGACAACTGTCATGCGGTCGGACATCGAATCACTCCTTTACCACCAGATTGTGACGAATCCATTTCCGCCGTTGTACGAACCAACGCCGCCGCCTCCTGGCCCGGATGGGTAGGAGACGTTGGACATGGCTCCGGCAGACCCTCCCGCGACCATCGTCCCAGCAGAGCCCGATCCCGGAGTTGAGGCGCTTCCTCCGGCGGAGGCGTTCCCGCCCGCGCCCCCACCAGGGCCATTGCCGTCGATATAGTTGCTTCCTGCTGCGCCTGTGGCTCCGTTGCTGCCAGCGTAGCTGGCATTCAGGGTCCAGCCGGAAGGCACCGAGGTCAGCGCTGCCCCGCCAGAGCCTCCAGTACCGCCTGTGTTTGCAGAAGTGGATGCTGCCCCTCCGCCTGCTCCGCCTGCAGCGGACACTTGGTTGCTGCCGACCGTGAGGGTCGTCGCGCCACCAGCACCTCCTGCAGTTGGGCCGCTGTCGCCTTGGCTCAAGCCTCCGGTTCCCCCTGCGCCGACCGTAACCGTCACCGAGGACACACCGCTCACCGGGGCTGTCACATCGACACAGGCCCCGCCGCCCCCTCCGCCGCCTGCTCCGTCCGCCGTACCGCCGCCGCCTCCGCCTCCGGCACCGATCAGGATGGCTCGAAGAGAGGCCGCATTGGCGGGGACGGGAATCGGGTAACTTCCAGCGGTTTGATAGGTATAGATCGCCACGGGCGAGCCGGACGCGTTCAGGAAGACGAGGGCAGCGCCGCCGTCCCCTCCCCGGCCACCTTCGCCTGTGCCAGGACCGGGAGCACCATTTGCTTGGCCTCCTCCTGCTCCTCCTCCTCCGGGAGACGATCCGGGAAGGCCGTTGCGGGAGAGGTAGGTGGCGTTCGAATTGGTCCAGTACACATACCCGGGAGCACCCGATGCCGGGGCGATGAGGGAGGTGGTTGCGCCCCAGCCGAGCGACCCACCAGCCAAATTTAGTAGCGAACCTGCTGCTCCTCCGGACGAACTTGTGCCGCTTTGCCCAGCTGCAGAGAGGAGAACGCCCGTCTGTGTTGATGCGGCTCCCCCGGTGCCGAGACCGGAGGATGAGACAGCACCGCCACCGTTGGCCGTCCAGGTCGTGTTGCCCACGGTGAGGGTCGTGTTGCCACCAGGAGTTGGGGAGGAGCCGGATGTCCCACCTGCACCTACGGTGCCAGAAATGTCTTGGCCTGGGAGGACAGGGATTAGGTCGGTGAGGATGATAGCGCCACCACCACCACCACCAACCACTTGGGCCACAATGATGAAGTCGCCAACGACGGAGGTGGAGACCCAACCGCTAGTGGTTCCCGGATCTATTGGTGCGCTGAGATTATCTTGATAAACTCCGGATGTAAATGTGATGGTTCCCCACGGAACAGAGTACGTTACAGGGAACGTCACGTTTGATTGGTCAAACCCCTGCGATCCTGGGGACCATTCTGATATCCAGTATGTGGTGTTAGGCGAAAGTGCAACTGGAGAAATAGCGCCAGTCTGAGGGCCGGTACCATACAAAGTCACTTGTCCTAGTTTGTGACCCGAGTTGTCCCATAGAGTAACAGTAATACCGGACGAGTTGTTGGTGTTTATATTGAGACCGATGGCGATTACTGTAATCGGCGAATTCACTTCAAAGGCGTTAGCTACTTCTTCGTTCGCAATAACACTAGCTGCTGCGGTCCCACTCCCCGCCCACGATACTTGGCTTCCTCCTTCCCCACCTCCTCCCCCACCTCCTCCCACAAGCGCCTGTATGCGCGTCACACCGCTCGGCACCGTCCAGGAGAAGAGACCGGGGTTGGTGAAGGAAACCGATCCTGTGGACGATATGGTCGGGATCAGGATCGCCATGCCGACGTCACCTCGCGTAGATCAACGCCGAAGCGTAGACATGGTTCGCCGTACCGGCGGTGAACTGGACGGAGATGGAGGACGATGTTGCGGCGTAGATGGGGATTGGGTTCATGCTGTAGCTGTTCACGGACATGGTGGCGTTGTTGAGGACGGTGTTCGTCTGGGCCCCGGAAGGGTCGGAGTAGGAGATGGAGATTGTGACCGCCGTCGCTGCGGTGACGACTCGGAAGTAGATCAGGACCTCGTACCACCCCGTCGCCTGCGGGGTGAACGCTACCACCGTCGTTGGCGAGGTGGAGGACAGGAGAACTTCCGTGTTCCCAACCATCCTGTCGGCGGCGACGGGGACTCCCGACGGCGGTGCGGCTGCCACCTTCACAGTCCCCGCCTGCGTCGGCGTGGCGGGCAGACTGAGCCCTTCCGACATCCGCCTGCCGTACGCCATCGCCTACACCCCCACGAGCCCGGTGCGCCCAGCGTTGTAGTGGGCGAGAACTTGGCTGGCAGATAACACGTATGGGTAGACCGCGACGCTCGCCAGTTGGCCTGAAAAGTAATAGTTAGACGGAGCATTAGGCCAATTGGAATTATAGACCCAACCGATGTGCCACCAACCGGAGTAGTTTTGCGAAGAGGTGTTGGAGTTCGTAGCCACTAAAGAGCCATCGAGATATAAAGCCATGCCGCCGGACCCTATAGTCGCTACGGCGTGGTGCCACTTTCCGTCGGTGACAGCATTCGGAGTTGTGATAACTACGGTGCTTCCTGTATACACCCCAAAAGCCAACACGCCTGTCGACTCGATGTACAGGTGTCTGTCCCAATCTGTAAGTCCACTGTTTCCTTGCATGTTAGTAAAATTGATAATTCCGCCTTGAGCGGCGGTCGTGCGAAACCACCCTTCCAGGCTGAATACGGTCGGGTTGGTGTACTCGGTCGCTGTCTCGACCCACGTCGTACTGCCGTCGCACTGCAGGCACCCTCGCGCAAGCGAAAAAGGTCCCGGCACCCAGGCGAGATTGCCTTGGTACGTGCCCGTGTTGGCGTTTAGAAGGTCTTGAGCAGTAAGTCCGTGTAGCTCATCCAGTGGCCAAAACGATGTGGGGCCGTCCGCCAGAACTCGCCCATAGTAGTCCGTGAGCGGCCAGTTGATCCGCGTCCTGGCGATCACACCAGCACCACCTCGACCTGGACCGTCCCGCCGCTCGACGACGCGGCGGCGCTGTTGGTGCAGGAGATCTGCGCGGCGGCGTCGCCCAGGAGCCACCCCTGGACCAGATAGGCAACCACGGCACCGCTCGCCACGTTGACGCTGGTCACCGTGGCGTAGACCACGGACGAGCCTCCGAACTTCATGCCGTTCTGGAACGTTACCGTGACTGCCGTGCCGAGCCCGCTCGGGTTGTTGATGGCCACAAGGTAGAGCGCGTCCTTCTGGAACGTGCCCGGCAGCGGCACGCTCGCCGTCACAACCGTACCTGCGGCGGCGGAAGCCGCGAAGGTGAGGTTGTAGGTGCCGAGGACGGTGTTGTGGCCGGATTGGGTGACGTTCCCAATCGTGTTCGACCCAGCGGGGAGGGGGTTTACTATCGTGACGGACGTGCTCAAGCTGGACCCTCCAGACGAAGTCTCCAGGTAGACGGCTCGGCTTCCTTCCGCCATCTCTCCCACCTCACGCCGTCCGGGCGACCAGTACGGACGTGTTCGTGCCGCCTACGAGCGAGGCCGTGCCGCCGGTCACTGCCGCAAGGCCGAAGTAGTAGTAGTACTTCGCACCCGAGGTGAGCCCCGTGTCGAGCGCATGGATCGCCACCGACTGCTGTTGGTTCGCTGCCGAGGAGAGGAACGCGCCGGAGTTGAAGACAGCGGTGTCGCCGGTTGCCGGCGCGGACCCGGCAGCCGGGATGCCTGCGGTCGAGCGGTAGACGTACACTATGGCACCGTCGCCTGCGGTGTTGTTCGACACGATGGCGTGCCCTTCCAGGAGGACCTGGGTGTTGCCGGGGATGATGCTGAGGCCGATGCCCGTCGAGACGGCTGTGGTGCTCGTGGTGGTGGCGGTCGTGCCGACAGAAGCGGTGGCGAGCGTGGCGTCGTGCGCACCCTGAGAGAGCGTGGCAAGGCCACCAACGCCGAGCGTCGTGCCGACCGAGGCGGAGCCGGAGACGGTAAGGCTCGACACCGACTGCGCCACGTCCACGGCAATGGAGGAGAGCGAGCAGGACCAGATCGTTGTCCAGGACGAGGTGGAGGAGTTGTAGACCTGGATTGAGATCGTGCCCGTTGTGTTGTCGGCGACGATCTGGAACAGCTGCGGTATGAGCGTGAGGATCGCCTGAGCCATACGCATCTACCCTTTCATGCTTTCATGAGGTTACGTCTACATGAATATGCCCATCTGGATGATTCCGCCCGGAAGAACGGAGACTTTACCACCGGTCTCAATGGTCATGCTCTGGCAGTCAAGCTGACCTTCCACGGCATAGTACCCGTATACGGTGAGGGTGTAGTAGCCCTCCTCTTCGCCCGACGTAAGGAGGCGGTACGCACCGGTCGGCACCGTGGCGGAGAAGACATGGGTCGCGTAGATCGTCACCGGAACACGAGGATTGCCGGAATCGTCCGTGGGCACCGGTGAGCCCCCGACGTATGTGATGTTTTCGGACACGGTGGCTTGGATCGTAGCCACACTGAAGAGCAACACGGTCGAGCCTTCGGCAGGTGCGGCAGAAAGCGCCGGGACCGTGAGGCTCGTGGCGGTGTTGCTGCTGATGGTGGCGATGGTGGGCGGACTTGCGGCACCGAGCGCGCCGGCGTCGAGGAGCACAAGGTTCCCAGAGAGGTTGGCACTCCCGAGGTCGAGGTCCGCCAACGGGATGGTCGTCGTCGTCGCACCTGGACCCACATGGGCCACGAAGGTCGCCCGTGCCCGGCCTAGAGCCCGGATCAGGTCGCCAATCTCGACGCTGCTCATTGGGCCTCCCCCCTGACGAAACCCCTGACATGGGATATCCTGGGCGCGTGGGAGGTGTAGGCATGGCCACAGAGAGGATCGTGAGGTACTACACCCGTACGGCGGCCCAGTACCGCAGGGTGTGGAGCCCGGACCACCTGCACTACGGGTATTGGGACAGGCGTGCGTGGACACACAGGGAGAGCCTCAACCGGATGGTGGAGGTCCTGGCCGATACGGCGGGCATCCGGCCTGGAGAGTTCGTCCTCGACGCTGGATGCGGCGTAGGAGGAAGTGCTCGTTGGCTTGCGCGTCACCGCCGCGCGCGGGTGCTCGGCATATCCATCACACCGGCCCAGGTCGCGGAGGCGGAGAAAAGGAGTCGCCATTTCTCCGACGTGTCCTTCATGGTCGCCGACTACCTCGACACGGGGCTTCCGGGAGCTTCCGTGGATGTTGTCTGGGCACTTGAGTCGGCGTGCTACGCTCCAGGGACGGCCAAGGCGGAGTTCCTCAGAGAGGCCTACCGTATCCTTCGCCCAGGGGGACGGCTCGTGATGGCGGACGGGTTCACACGGCGACCCCCACGCACAAGGGAAGAACGAGAGGCACTGCTCGCCTTCTGCGACGCGTGGGCTCTGCCGACGCTCGGGGTATGGCCCGAGGTGCTCGCCGAGGCGGAAAGGATCGGGTTCGAGATCCGGACCGCCCGGGACATCACTCGGCATGTGCTGCCATCCGCGGTGCGTCTCCTCGTACTCCACCTGGGCTTCACCCCCTTCGCGTGGCTGCTCTCGGATGAGGAGCGGCGCAACTGGCTCGGAGCCTACTGGCAGTGGAGGGTGTTCCGGACCGTCGGCATGTATGGGCTCCTGCTGGCGGTCAAACCTCACGAACGGTGACATCACACGACAGGGCCAACGGATCACCTGTCAGAGGGTGGCGCGCCTGGACCCGCCCGGACCCGAGATGCGTGGCGGTCAGAAGCGCGCAGAACGGATGCGGGCCCTGGGGGAGCGGGGGAAACCGGTACACCCGCCTCTCGGGGTCCTCTCGTTCGATCCAGATTTCCGTGCCATGGCGGTCACAGCGGTAGACGCGCACGTCCTACACCCCCGTAATGTTGAGGGTGGACTTGATCTGCTGATACCCATAATTCAACAACGTCTGGTAGAACTGCTCGAAGAAGGTCCGCGGGATGACCATCGCGTTGGCGAAGAGCCAGATGGTCACCGAAGATGACGACGGGTTGAGGAACTCGATCTGGAGGCCGGTCTCGGGATTCTGAACCACAAGGTATTGCGCAACGTTGATCTGCACCGATGGGCCGAGCACGAACCCGTTCGGTCCGATAGATGGTTTGCCGTCGGTGTAGATGATGACCTGAACATTCGCGCCGACATCGCTTGTGGTGACCACCGCAGGGGCGACCAGGGTCACAACGTACCCGGGAGGGGGCGTGAGGTAGACGACGGCCTCGCCTGGGCCGGATGCCGAGGCTGCGGGGACCGTGACGGCGAACTGCGTCAGGTACCCGCTCTCGTATCCTGCCGTGCCTTGTCCCGGTGTCTGGCCCGCCGCGATGACGAACTGGTCGATGTCGAGCTGCGTCAGCGGAATGGACAAGCTGACGGTCGTCTCCGGTGCGGACGGCGGCGCGGGGAACGACGGAACGGTGACCTTGCCCGACAGCGCCTGCTGGATGGCGGCGAGCTGCTGCGAGATCCGCATCAACGCAGCGAGGATCAGCTGCTCGCCTGTGAGAACCCCAGGTGAGGTTATGCCTTCCAGTAGACCCTGGTGGAGCTGTTCGAACTGCTGGACCTGGCGTGTGAGATCCGTGCTCATTGCAGGCCCACCACCACCTTGGCGTAGTTCGCCCGGGGCGTCGTCGAAAGGCGGAGGTGGAGCGTCAGGAGGTCGCTCGGCGCAAGCGACAGGACGTATGGACGGATCGCATAGGTCCCGGGCGAGCCGAGGACGTTGATCACAAGGCGCTCCTTGAATGGGATGAAGGCATTTAGAGGCGCGTCGTCTGCTACGGCGACGGCCGCGCCATTGAACTGCCAGTACCCGAGGTCGCTGTCCCGGTCGATCGACAGCGTCACGGTCGGCTGGCCTTCGACACCCATGGCCACGAGAAGGCCGTACTGGCCGCGCGCGACCGGTATGGCCTGTGTTGCGGACGATCCTCCAGTAGGGATTGTGAGGTGCTGCGGCACGGCGACGCCGAGATCGGGGAGCCGTCGGTTGGCGAACAGCGCGTCGTACGTACGACTGCGGAAGTCGATCGGAAGCGTCCCCTTGGCGACGAGCGCCTGCACCTGCTGTAGGCCGTCTTGGCCGTCCACGGGCGGAAGCGTCTTCAACGCATCGAGGTCGGCAGGGCTCAGAGGGTAGCCGTAGAGTAGCTTCTCGGCAACCGTCAGGAGTCGCACGGAGACGGTGTAGTTCAGCTGGAACCCCGTGATGGCCGAACCGCTGACGTTGTTCACGGCGAGGCTGATCCGGCTCACTGCCTGGGCGTGGAGCGTGTAGGGCCGTAGCCCTGCAGGGAACGCGTCGGTCCACCCCTGGGCGACGTTGCTCGAGGACCCGTCGTAGGTCCAGATGAGCTGCACCGCCGGGTTTTGCGTCACTGCGATGGCCTCGAGCACCACGGCCTTCTGTGCCGGGTCGTCTGTGGGGTTCCACCCCGACACGTCGAAGACAGGGGTGAGGCCTGTGCCGAGCGTCCCCGGACCCCACGTGTAGGTGACGCGTTCATAGCCGTACCGTGCTTGGGCGATCTGATCTCTGCCGAAACTCGCGCCCATGGGACTTCAGCCTCCCGTCTCTGTTGGGCGTCCTCCTGGTTCTCCGGAGAGGTGAGAGCGCGTGGGCATGCGGACCATGAGGAGGGAGGATACGCGCTCTCGCCTCTCCGGGCTAGGGACGATTCCCTAGCCCAGGAGCGCGCTACGCGGCAGCGCCGAGTGCGCCGAGAGGAACGTAGGTGACGAGAAGCAGCTCACCCGCAGTCGGAGCAGCCGAGAGGGTGACCGTGCTCGAGGGCGCGTGCGGCGTGCCCGTGAACTGGATTTGGCTCGCAGTAGGCGTGCCGGTCGTCACCGTGAGCTCGGTACCCGTGATGGGCGAACCAGCCGTTGCCGCGCCGTTCAAGATATAGGCAACTATCACCGCCGAGGCAGGCTCAGGAAGAGACTGCGTGGTCGATGCGGCTGCCGCGATCAACGCCGTCTTGGTGTTCGGGCTCACACAACATCACCTCTCAGAAAGCGCTCAGAGAGCCAACGACGATCAGCACGCCGCCAAGGGCCACCTCATCCGCACCTGCGGCGATCGTCTGCCCATTCTGCGCCGCGATGGAGATTGCGGCGTCCTCACCGGCGACGAGTTCCGGGCTCGGCTCACCTGCCCAGCTCCCCCAGGCAGGGAGCGCGTACCAGAGGTTCGACTCAGGTCTCCACGGCTGCACCGCACCGAACGGAATACGCGGGTTGCCGTAGGTCGAAGGCGTGCCGAGGCTGGTGTCACCCGGGTAGATCTCGCTGCCGCCGAAGTACAGGCCGATGTAGCCTGCACCTGGGGCCGGACGATGGCCGAGCTCAAGAAGCTTGATCGCATTGCCGGTCCCGGCGAACTTGAAGCCCAAGTCTTCGTTCGGGGGAATGTTGTTGGTCCCGCCGTTGAGAGCCGTCACCTTTGTCAACCCATAGGGCTGGTTGCCCGACACCGGCTGGGCGTTGGTCGAGAACTTGAGGAACCGGTAGACCTTCACCCCGCCCTGCTGAGGCCCACCAGGGAGCGTGTTCCACGCCGACGCCCCAGGGCCGAGCGACTGGTGCGCCTGCTGGTACGGAGGCAACCCCTTGCTCGCACGGCGGACGGAGGTCTCCGAAATCGTCGGGTTCCAGCCGAGGACCTGCTGCACCCAGCGCAGCGAGGCGGCGTCATAGACATCGCCGTAGAGCTGCACCGTAGGGGGCTCGTCGAATGTAGACGACGTAAAGCCAGAGTTGGATGTGAAGTAGAAGGTGATCTCATCGGTAATCTTGAGCCCTGTGAACCGAGTCGCCATATTGCGGAGCGACCCGGGAGGGGCCCCATTTCTCTGCGCCGCCAAGGCTGCCACATACATCGACTCGCCAAGGCGAACGAACTTCTTGCCCACCGAGTTCTGCGGTCGGGGAAGCATGCAGCCGTCAATCGAGATGTCTAGGTACATGCTCGCCGTGTAGTCCACGCCATCGACGTGGATCTGGAGCTTCAGGTCCGGAGCCGTAGCCCCAGGAGCGAGCGTTCCGGGAAAGACGACAAGGAGGAGCCCATCCCAATACTGCCCGGACTTCGGCGACGTTGTGTTCACGCTGTTGGGGGTCATCTGGACGGTGCCCCCGCCGACTGTGTTCGTGGCCCCGCTGATGGACTGCAACGTCTGGCCTGCGCCGAGCGAGATCACCTGCACGTCGGCGAGCAGCTGGCCAGGCCCTACCTCAACTCCCGGCATCGTACTACCTCCTCTGGGCCGCCGATTTGGCCCTGTGGTTGTTCCGCCGCATAGACGCGGCGGAGGCCGACCATCCAGGGTGCGAACCCTGGACGATCGGCCTCCGTCGCTCGGTCAGCCGAGGCGGGATATACGGTGGAGGTGTCGCGTCAGCTCACGCGGTGTTGTTCCTCGACTCTCACGAATACCGGTACCCCGTCCTGGACGGTTACCGTAACTGCACCGTAG
>Ga0208683_100790_pt1 | contig 11509 bp, 9 predicted proteins | sample BED_Mat_host_9_1_FD_187141 | JGI IMG/M metagenome (GOLD analysis project Ga0208683, IMG submission 187141) | Extremophilic microbial mat communities from Yellowstone National Park, USA - BED_Mat_host_9_15 (SPAdes) (version 3) | ecosystem: Environmental > Aquatic > Thermal springs > Hot (42-90C) >... | reverse complement strand
CCTGTCCCGCGATGGCCATTGCCGGGGCTGGCTACCGCGGCGTCGGTCTGCCCGACTGCGTGGAGCAGGGCGAACGGGCGGCCGATCAGGTCCTCGCCGCCATCCGCGCATGAGATGCCCCTGCGATCACGGCACCGGGGCAAAGCGATCGCGCAATCCCTGCGTCGCAAGCAGCACCGTTTGGGTCAGGCTGGCGTTGGCCGCGAGGACAAAGCCCTGGGTGTACGAGACGTAGTCGACATCAAGCACATAGGGATACGAATCGAGCCATTGCTCGAGCGTCGTAGAATGCACCGTGAGCCACGTGGTGCCTGAATCGCTGGTTCGCATGAGCCGCCCATCTTTGATGGCATAGCCGTAATCGGGCGTGACGAACGCGCACGGCGCGCCCTCGGCGTTGGCCCGCGCCCCGAGCAGGACATCGCAAATTTGTCCCGCGTACGAGTCGCCACCGTCGCGGGTGCGAAACACCACGACGTGATCGCGCACACCCGCGGCGCTCTTCGTGCGCCAGATGGACGCGAAGGTGACCTCCTGCTCCAGCGCGCGCGGCGGAAAGAGGCGCGCGACTTTCGCCCCCGCGATGGGAGCTGGCGCGGACAAGGTGCGCCTTTCGAAGTGCATCCCTCCGTCCCGCGTCCGGTAGGTCACGAGCTTGCCGTCCGGATTCGCGGCGTAGACGTAGCCGTCCCGCAGATTCGCGAACGCCACCTCCACCTCGGCACCCGGCGTGAAGCCGGATCCGGGCGCAACGTTGTCCACCTTCACCTGCGCGATCCGCGCCCCGGCATCCGAGACCCGGTAGAGCAGGGGCGCAGTTCCGCTTTCAGATGCTGGACCAGCGAGCACCACCCACGCGTCCTTCCGGCTCGGCTGGCTGACGCTCGTCACCCGGTAGCCGCCGTGCGGCAATTCGGTCGATGCGACCTGCCAGCGACGGCCTCCATCGGACGTGGTCAGTCGAAAGAACCGACTTCCTTCCACACCGTAGATGGCGACCGTGTCGAGATCGACCACGGCGACCTGCGGATTCTCCGCGCCGCCGTAGCTCGACTGATCCGAGAGCCGGAAGGCCACGGGCAGCGAGATGGGTTGCCAGGTCACGCCGCGATCCGTCGTCCGCTCCATGCGAAACTGGCCTCGGACGTAGCCGTATCGGTATCCGGTTTCTCCGTCGACGAGCCGCACGTGGTACCACAGGTTCTTCCGCTGGATCTCGGCGAGCGAGATCGAGCGAGGCACATTTGGGTGCGCCGGCTTGTCCAACATCGCCGCACTTTGATCCGGAGGCTTCAACGCGGATTGGGATTTGGAAAGTTGAGCGCCTTGGCCGTCCCCACATCCGGCGAGGGCGAGCACCCCGCAAAGCGCCATCCACGCCAAGGTGCGTCTCGTAGCCTTCATCGTATCCCCCCAACCTGAACATCTAGATGTAGGTTGTCATCGTGACAAGAATCCATACCGAATCCAGACATTGTGGGCTTGCACGCGCCGCAGTACAATGATGACGTTTACGGATGGGCGTTGGCGAGGGGGATCACCGGTGGAACATCTGACGTGGGCGCACGCGGTCATTCTCGCGGTGGCGGGCTATGTGGCGGCATTCATCGACTCGACGGTGGGCGGAGGCGGTCTCATTTCCCTGCCGGCTCTGCTCTTTGTGGGACTTCCTCCTTCCGCGGCGCTCGGGACGAACAAATTCGCAGGCACGATGTCGGCCATCACGAGCTTCAGTTCCTACCTGTTGTCTGGCAAGGTCCGCTTGAAACTCGTGGGACCGCTCTTTCCATTGGGCGTCATAGCTTCCGCGCTCGGCGCGTACATTGTCCACCAACTGCCGTCGTCGTTTCTGCGGCCGTTTGTGTTGGTGATGCTCGTGATTGTGGCGGCCTACACGTTGTGGAAGAAGGACCTCGGCCTGGTGGAATCGATTCGGCCGCTGACGCGAAAGACATTCGCGCTCACTGCGCTTTTGGCCATCGGGCTGGGATTTTACGACGGATTCTTCGGACCAGGGACGGGATCGTTTCTAGTCATGGGATTTCTCCTCTTGGGCTTCGACTTTCTTTCCGCGAGCGGAAATGCGCGCACGTTGAATCTGGCGAGTAACGCGGGCGCGCTGGCCACATTCATCGCCGTGGGAGCCGTCCGGTATGAAGCCGGTCTGGTCCTCGGTCTATCGATGGTGCTCGGCGCCCTGACCGGGTCTCGGTTCGCCATTCGCAAAGGCGCCCGATACGTGCGCCCCATTTTCATCGGCGTCACCTGCCTGGTCATCGCCCAGCAGATGGCACAGTTATTCCACATCGGATGAACCGCGGAATGCGGACAAAGAGGAATTTTGCTGAAACGCGTCGAATCGCTCCAATGGTTCGATATGCACTCATCGTTGTCATTCTGTTCCTCCGCCGTGGAATCATCTTCCATGGTTTCGGACGACACGAGGCGGTGGCTTTGTGACTCTCGATGCGTTTTCCGGACAGCGCGACGCCCTGACGAACCTGTTGGGACGCGGTCAGTTCCTCTTCGTCGTGTCGCAGCGAATGAAGGACGCTTCGCGCAGTGCCATAATCGTGGTGAATCTCGATCGGTTTCGACTGGTCAACGCGCACCTGAGCTTCGCCGATGGAGACGCGATACTCCGCAGCACGGCGTTGCGCATTGCCCGCAGGATCCCGGAAACCGCTGTGGCCAGCCGTCTCAGCGCGGATGAGTACGCGGTCGCGCTGTTTGACGACGACGTGGCGAAAGCGGACGCCCTCGCGGAACAGTTGAGGGCCGCGATGGCCGAGCCTCATGCCATCGGCGGGATGGACGTGATCGTCACGGCGAGCGTAGGCGTGGCCGAAGGCGCCCAAGGCGTGAGCGCGGACGAACTGTTGCGCCGGGCGGACGAGGCCATGCGCCTGGCCAAGCGGTTCGGATCGAACCAGGTCAGGCGAGATCGCGACATTGTCGCCAAACAGGACGGGCTTCCTCCGCTCCTTGTCGAGACGATGCTCAGGCAGGCGTTGCAGAACGGCGAGCTCGAAATTCACTATCAGCCCAAGATTCACACGCGGTCGATGCAGGTGGTGGGAGCGGAGGCGCTGTGCAGGTGGACTCACCCTGAGCTCGGGCACATTCCGCCTCAGGCGTTCATCCCAATGGCCGAGTCAAGCGATCTGATCCTCCCCATCGACGAGTACGTGCTGCGCAGCGTCTGCCAGCAGGGCGCGTCGTGGATGAAGCAGGGGTACCGCGTGCGCATCAGCGTCAACATCTCGGGCCGGCAGTTCATGCAGGACGGATTTCCGAAACTCGTTCGGGAGTGCCTTGCGCAGACGGGCATGGATCCCCAGCTCATCGAACTGGAGATCACCGAGCGCACCGCCATGTACGACGTGGAGCGCGCCGTCCACGTCTTGCAGGAATTGAGGAAGATCGGCGTGCGAATTGCCTTGGACGATTTCGGCGTGGGGTATTCGTCGCTCAATTACCTGATCCAGTTTCCCGTTCACACACTGAAAATCGATCGCACATTCACAGCGGGGATTCAAAGCGCCGTCAACCAGACGCCCATCATCGGGGCGATCATTTCGCTCGCCAAGTCGCTGAACTTGAGCGTGGTGGCCGAAGGGGTCGAAACGTTCCAGCAATTTGATTTTCTGCGAGAAAACCGATGCGACGAGATTCAGGGATTCCTCTTCGGCGCCCCCGTGCCGCCGACTTCGTTCCAGCTCTCGGCCTTCGTGGCGAAGCTGCAGCCTCGCGCGCCCCAGCCCGCTCCGGCGGAGGAGCCAACCGCGGAACCGACTTGGTTGGAGCGCCTGTACCTGGAGAGCAAGCGCCTGCCCGACTGGCGGCAGATTGCGTCTCATTTGGCGGACAGCATCGCGCCGCACGTGCCGCTCGACCGCCTGAGCATCGAGTGGTGCGAGGAGGGTGATCCGTTTGTGGACGTCTGTGAGGTATCGCTGCGGGACGAGATCCCGGCTCGGCCCGTGGGGACCCTTGTGCCGGCGGGATCGAGCGCAGCGCCAACCATCATCCGCGCCGGGGTCGCGATGAGCTCGCCCGACGTTCTCGGCCGGCCTGAGTTCGATGAAGACGATCGCCTTGCGGCGGACGGGATACGGTCCGTTCTTCGCGTGCCTCTCACCCACCTCGGCAAGCCGTTCGGGATCCTGACCGTTCAATCTGCCCTGGAGCGGGTGTACACCGACAGCGACCGGCGAACCATCAAGGAGGTCGCGGAGCGCGTCGAGGATGTGATGTGGTCGGCGTACCAGCGCGAGCGAGAACCGTATGACGGCCTGTACGATGCTCGGACGCGGATGTTTCACCGCGCATTTCTCGCGGAATGGCTGACCGCGGACGATCCCGTCTGGTTCCTCTCGCGCGCCAAGCGACGGCCGTACCAGGCCTGGACACATGCGACCGCGTCTGTGCTCCGAATCGAGCCTTTGGCGGAATGGCCGCCAAGCGAGGCGGAGCGAGTCGCTCAGCACGTCGGCCAGTTGTGGAGTGCCTACGGATCTCCCGCATGGCCCGCCGTGCGCATGGAGGCAGGGGAATTCTTGCTGATTTCCTTGGACGGAGAGGACGGATCGTTCTACACGTTCCTGGAACAACTGCGGATGCATCTGAGGGTGATAGAGGTGCGGAACACCCGCCTCGGCTCCCCGTATGTGTCCATCTCCATGGGATGGGGCGAGTGCCGCGACGCTTGGCCAAATCTGTGGAACGCCTACCTGCAAGCGCGAGCCCGGGCCTTGTCCGCATGCCGTGATTCCCATAGGCAAGGCGAGCCTACCGATGGTGAAGCGCGGTGAAGGAGTTCACCGCGTGACACCGCGGGCACTGCAGCTGAATGGACATTTCGATGTACGGCCCTTTCACGCCCGTCACGGTGATGGTGGCGTCGATCTCGTTGCCGTGAGATAGGACGATCCCGCCGAACATGTGCCCAGCGAACGGAATGACATGGCCACAGGCGAAGCACGTATGATACGCGTGGATCTCGCCTTCGTCGGGATCGCGTTCGAACGTGTCGATGAACATCGCGCTTCCCCCCTTCGGCCGTAGTGTCGCGCACAGCTCGAGCGCTGATGCGCGGCACATCGTGCCATGGGAGAGGCTGCGCGGATCCCGCACAGCCGCGCGACGCCGTCAGAACTGCCGCTTGCTGTCGAGCAGGATGGTCACGGGGCCGTCATTGACGAGTTCCACCTGCATCATCGCGCGAAATCTCCCCGTTTCGACCCTCAGCCCGTGGGCGCGCAGCGCGTCGTTGAATGCCTCGTAGAGCCGCTCTGCCACCTCCGGCGGCGCCGCATCCGCGTAGCTCGGCCGTCGCCCCTTGCGGGCGTCGCCGTACAGCGTAAATTGGCTCACGGAAAGCACCGCGCCTCCGACCTCGCCCACGTCTCGGTTCAGCTTGCCATCCTCGTCTGGAAAGATCCTCAGACCTGCGATCTTCTCGGCCAGATACTGCGCATCCTCATGGTCGTCGTCCTTGCCCACCCCGACGAGCAAAACGAGGCCAAAGTCGATCTCGCCCACGATCTCCCCTTCGACCCTGACCCGCGCCGGGCCCGATCGCTGCACCACCACCCGCATGGGCCATCTCCCTTCTCATTGAATCATGCGCCGAACGCTGTAGATGTCCTTGATGCGTTTCAAGCGCTCCACCACGGTTCGCAGGTGATCCAGATTGCGGATGCGAATGCTCATGTGGATGTGCGCAATCTTCTTCGCATCGGCTCTCGCGCTCACCGCGGTGATGTCGGTTTTCGTCTCGGCGACCGCGTTCAGCACCTCGTTCACCAGGCCGTGTCGATCCAGGGCGGTGACCTCAATCTCCGCGTTGTAGGACCAATCCTTGTCCGTGGCCCATTCGACCTCCAGCGTGCGAGCGCCGCTTTCCACCATGGCCGCCACGTTGGGACAGTCCCGCCGGTGAACCGATACGCCTCGCCCACGCGTCACGAACCCGACGATCTCGTCGCCCGGCACGGGATGACAGCAGCGGGCAAAGCGAATCAGGATGTTGTCGACGCCCCGCACGCGGACGCCCATCTCCGCCGGCTTCGCCGTGCCCTTTTGGATGGTCACGGTCTCCGGCGGCTTTTCTCCCTGGTTGCGCCGAAAGATCTCGATGAGCCTCGTCACAACCTGGGACGGGCCCAACCCGCCATACCCGACGGCGGCGAACAGATCTTCCTCCCGCGCGAAATTGAACTTCTGAAGCACCTCGGCCATGGCCTGGGGCGTCATGAGTTGCTTGGGTTCAAACTTCTGCCGCGCGATTTCGCGCTCGATGAGCTCCTTGCCCCGCGCGACGTTTTCCTCTCGCTTTTCCCGCTTGAACCATTGGCGGATCTTGCTCTTCGCTTGGGACGTCTGGACGATCTTCAACCAGTCCCAGCTCGGGCCGTACGAATGCTTGCTCGTGATGATCTCCACGATGTCGCCGGTGCGCAGCCGGTAATCGAGCGGGACCATCTTGCCGTTCACTTTCGCCCCGATGCAGTGATTGCCGATATCCGTGTGAATCCGGTAGGCAAAGTCAATGGGGACCGAACCGGCCGGGAGCTCGATCACGTCGCCCTTCGGAGTGAACACGAACACTTGATCCGAGAACAGGTCGATCTTGAGCGTCTCCATGAACTCCTGTGCATCTCGGAAGTCCTGCTGCCACTCCAGAACCTCTCGGAACCAAGCGAGCTTCTTCGCGAAGTCGTCCTCGACCCGCTTCGAACCGGACTCCTTGTACACCCAATGTGCCGCGATCCCGTACTCGGCCGTTTGATGCATCTCCCACGTCCGGATCTGAATCTCGAGCGGTTCGCCGTTCGGCCCAATCACCGTGGTGTGAAGGCTCTGATACATGTTCGCCTTCGGCATCGCGATGTAGTCCTTGAACCGGCCGGGCATCGGCTTCCACATCGTGTGAACCACGCCGAGCGCGCCGTAACAGTCCTTGATGCTTTCCACGATGATGCGGATCGCGAAGAGGTCATAAATTTCGTTAAACTCCTTGTGCTGCGTGACCATCTTGCGATAGATGCTGTAAATGTGCTTGGCGCGGCCGCTCACGTCGGCCTTCAGGTTCAGCTCGGCGAGCTTCTCGCGCAGAACCGCGATCACGCCTTCGATATACTGCTCCCGCTCCTGCCGCTTGCGAGCCATGAGATTGACAATCCGATAGTACTGCTGGGGATTCAGGTAACGAAGCGAGAGGTCCTCAAGTTCCCATTTGATGGTGTTGATCCCGAGCCGATGTGCAAGGGGCGCGAAAATCTCCAACGTCTCCCGGGCCTTGCGCACCTGCGTTTCGGGGCTCTGATACTTGAGCGTCCGCATGTTATGCAGCCGATCCGCCAACTTGATGATCAGGACCCGGATGTCCCGCGCCATCGCCATGAACATCTTGCGGAGATTCTCCGCCTGCTGTTCCTCACGCGAATCGAACTTGATCCGCTTCAACTTCGTGACCCCGTCGACCAGCGTCGCCACTTCGGCACCAAACGTCTGCACGATGGCGGAGTCGCTCACCGACGTGTCCTCCACCACGTCGTGCAGGAGCCCGGCCATGATGGCGGCGGCATCAAGCCGAAGATCGGCGAGGATGTAGGCGACGGCGAGCGGATGGCTGATGTACGGCTCCCCCGAGAGCCTCGTCTGGCCCTGGTGTGCCTTAGCGGCAAACTCGTACGCGCGCCGCACTGCGGCGATGTCCTCCGGGCTCATGTACGACCCCAGCTTCTGGCACAGGCCATCGATGGTCTTTTCCTCCGTCTCCACAGCCACGGCCGCTCACCTCCTCCCAGCTCCTTCAGTCGTCAAACTGGACAAGCGTGTACACGGGTATATCGCCAAGCCTATCACGGCCGCCCAACTGTTTCAATTCGATCAGAAACGCGGCGCCGACGACCACGCCCCCGAGTCTCTCCACCAGGTCCATCGTCGCCCGCATCGTGCCGCCGGTCGCCAACAGATCATCCGCCACCACGACGCGCTGTCCCGGTTGAATCGCGTCCTCATGAATTTCCAAGCGATCCGTCCCATATTCGAGCGCATATTCCACACTCACGGTCTTATAAGGCAGTTTGCCCGGTTTTCGGACCGGCACAAACCCGAGGCCCAGTGTCACGGCGAGCGGAGCGCCCACCACGTATCCACGGGCCTCTGGCCCCACCACCAGCTCGGGCTTCCACTCCTCCGCTTTGGCCGCGAGCACCTGGATGGCATCTCGATATACAGCGCCGTTCCCCAGAAGTGGCGTGATATCACGAAACAGAATGCCCTGCTTGGGAAAGTCGGGAATGTCGCGAATCCACGTCCGATAATGGTCTTTCAACTCGTCCTCTCCTCTTCCACTCGTTCACTCGGCCCATCGCCGACCGGCCGCAAATGTCTGCGCACAAGCGCCTGGTACGCAAGGGAATCGCGCAGATCTCGTTTTTCGCTCGCAATCACATGATACAGGCCGCCCTCGAGCGCAGCAAATCCGAGCTCGACAAATGTCGCCATCACGGATTCGAGGTCCCGGTCGAGATCGGCCGAGATGGCTCTCACGCGCTGCCGCAGCGTTTCCAGCGTGCAAGGGCCCCGCCTGAGCAACCTGAACACGGCCGCAAACGCCTCTCTCGACACTGCACGAGGTAGGCGATAGCCCCGGTCGATGCGAAGCTGGGGGCGCACGGCCCCTCTCCAAGCATTCGGAACGAGCTCGACGACGAAAGCCCAAAGCCCAGAGGTATCGCGAGCGATGATCTCAGGCGCGCGAAACCACACAGCTTCTTGATGAGCGCCGCCCTCCGCCAATACGAGCTTCAGATGTTCCCCGCCCCCCATCCGCGCGCATCTCACGATCTCGACGGGACCTACGAAGAATCGGAACGGCTCGTGCTCGGGGCCAAACGGCGCGAGCCTTTCCAGCCACACCAGCAACTCGTCCGCCGACTCCGACAACATCAGATAGTCGTCCGCGATGGCGATAGGGGGATCGACGGCCGTGCCATTCTGCCGCGCGACCGTCGCGGCCTCGAGAAACGCCTCGCGAAACTTCGGCAGTTGAGACGCATCGAGTCCACACCCCACGGCCGCCTCGTGCCCGCCAAAGTGATCGAGGAAATCCGCGCACCGGCCGAGGAGGTCGAGCATCGACGCGCCTTCCGGCGCTCGCCCGGATCCTCTCAGCGTCCCATCGCCCATGTCCGCGAGGGCGATGGCCGGACACGCGTAGGTCTGCGCGAGACGGGCCGCCACCAGCCCCACCACGCCGAGAGGCCAAGCGCCCGCCACGACGATGGCGGCAGGATTCGGTCCGTGCTCCCGCTCCACGACCTCCAGAACCTCGGCGAACGCGGCGTCCACGGCCTCCCGCCGCTTCGCGTTGAGCACCTCAATCTCTTCGGCGAGGCGCTTGGCCTCCTCTTCATCCTCCGCCATCAACAACCGATAGGCGAGATCGGCATGCGCCATACGGCCTGCCGCGTTCAGCCTCGGAACCAGGCGCCAGGACACGTCGGACGCACTCAGGGTATCTCGGCTCACCCGGGCGCAATCGCAAAGCACCCGCCATCCGGCGCTTCCAGCCGAAGCCAGCACCCGCATGCCTTCGCGAACGAGCCGACGATTTTCTCCCACGAGTGGCATCATGTCCGCGAGCGTGCCGAGCGCAGCGAGGCCCATCAGCCAGATCCGCAACGCGTCGCCTTTCGGGACACCGGCCGCGTCAAGCAGTTGTGTGGCGAGCTTCCACGCGACGAACGCACCACAACCTCGCTTTGCCGATATGGGATCGCGGTGGCGCGTGAAGTGAATGACCGGAACGCCGTCGGGGACGACCTCGTCGCCAGGCTCGTGGTGATCGGTGACCACGACACTTAGTCCGTGAGCAAGCGCCGCCGTAATGGCCTCCACCGCGCGGATCCCGTTGTCGACCGTGACGATAAGCGCCGCGCCCTCGCTCTTCGCATCCTCGAGCAGGCGGAGCGAGAAACCGTAGCCATCCGACACGCGCTCGGGGATGTGGCACATCACCCGCCCGCCCAGAGCCTGAATTGCTTTCGTCACGATCACGGCGGCGCTGACGCCATCCACATCGTAGTCTCCGATCACAGCAATGATCTCACGTCTTCTCACAGCCCGCAGGATTCCCTCACACGCCGCGCCCATCTCCGTGAAGTCCATCGGGTCACTCCAAGGCACGTCGGCCGTGAGCAAGCGCTGCACTTCGTCGGGGTCCTCATAACCGCGCGCCGCGAGCAAACGCGCCACGCGAACCGGCATGCCGAGGACGGAAGCTAAGCGGCGCGCGACATCGCCAACCGCCGCAGCTCGCCAAAGGGGCAGGCTCACCCCTGACGCCCCCTCTCACGACCGTGATGACGCTCACACGGGTCGTACGGATTCACGTGAACAAACACGTCTTGGACGCGGTCGAACTTCTCACGCAGCCGATCCCGCACGGCCGCGGCGATGTCGTGCCCTGCGAGGACCGTGATATCCGCATCCACGGCGATCTCGATGTCCACGATCACGTACTGGCCGTGATCGCGCACCCGGATCTCGTCGATGGCTCGAACCCCCGGCACCCGCAACACCTCCCGTCGATACGGCTGCAGCGCCTCTTCGGAAAGCACGACGCGGTCCATCAAAATCTCCAATGCGTCTTTCGCGATCTCGACCGCCATCTTCAGAACCAACGCCGCCACAAAGATACCGGCCGCGGCATCGGTGTACATGAGCCACTGGACGCCGAGGCGCTCACCCACGACGGCCAGCACAATGCCGACAAGCGCCGCGAGCGAGGAGTACACGTCCGCGCGGTGATCGGATGCTTGTGCCAACAGGCTCTTCGACTGCAGTCGCTTTCCGAGCCTGACGTTGTAGCGGTACAGCGCCTCCTTGACGACCACTGCGACGAACGCCATCACAGCCGCCGCCCATTCGGGTGCGCGCGGGCTGTGGAAGAAGGAAGCCGTGGACGAATAACACACCTCGATGGACGCCGCGATGAGCAATACGCTCACGCAGATGGAGGCGATGAGCTCCGCCTTTCCGTGGCCATAAGGATGGTCCTCGTCCGGCGGCTTCCGAGCGATGCGCAGGCCGACGATGACCGCCACCGACCCAATGAGGTCGGACGCAGAGTGCACGGCGTCCGCAATCAATGCCTCGCTGTGCGCCAAGATCCCAATGATGCCCTTGGCGAGCGCCAGGAGGACGTTCAGGATGGCGTTCACGTAACTGAGGATGGAGCCGCGCCGCTCAAGCTGATTGGTCACTTGCAATCACCATCGAATCCTTTCGTCATGCGCTGGACGAAGGAGGGGAGCGCTTCGCAGATGCGCTCCCCTGCCATCACTCCGGAATCGGTGCGGCTTTGTCGCCGCGATTCGCCTTCTTCATCGAGCGAGATCGCCACGCCACCCATATGGGGCTCGCGATGAAGATGGACGAATACGCGCCGCTCACGAGACCTATGATGAGCGCGAATGTGAAGTTCCGGATGGAA
>Ga0208683_100787_pt1 | contig 11539 bp, 20 predicted proteins | sample BED_Mat_host_9_1_FD_187141 | JGI IMG/M metagenome (GOLD analysis project Ga0208683, IMG submission 187141) | Extremophilic microbial mat communities from Yellowstone National Park, USA - BED_Mat_host_9_15 (SPAdes) (version 3) | ecosystem: Environmental > Aquatic > Thermal springs > Hot (42-90C) >... | reverse complement strand
ATTTTTTGGTGATATGCTGGCGTATCACACGGCTTGGGGCAAGGACTGTGAAGCTGAAGGCCTCTATAATGGGTTCTTGGCCCTTTCAAGTGAAGTGTATGCTGAGGCCTATCACATTTTGGCCGAACAGCAGACCGGAAGGATATGGGTTTACATGAGGCTTTTAGAGGACTTGGAAAAGGAGTTTGGGCAGGTTGAAGATGCTTGTATAAGGCTACACCCTCAATACCAAGAGCTATGAGGTGAACACAACATGACTGAGTATAAGCCGGTTCATGGCGTAATTGGCTTTACCGATAAGGCCTTGGCCGTTAGGATACAGGCCTATGAAGAAGACCTTAGTAACAGCTTGTTTTCAATAACGCAATACCTTATGAGGCCTAACCGCAGTTTAACCTATGAGGATATGTTAATAGCTATTGACGGCTTTAAGGCCGTTGAAGACCACATTATAGCTAAGCGTGTGCTAAGGTTAAAGTGCTTGGACGACAGCATTTACTTTTTGGTGTTAAGAGATTTGTCCGAAATAATGAGTGATATCTACATGTATTTTGTCCATAACAGGACAGAGCTTAAGGACAGGATTAAGTTCAGGCTTAGCTTATATCAGCGGGACATTTACGGGTTCATTAAAGACTGCCCAAGCTTTAAGTCTTAGCTCTAAGCCTACTTGGGCTTTTTTCTGTGTAGTGTTCTGTAGACTGCCCTGTAGACCGTTATGTTCTCAGGTTATGAACCCAGGAAAAAGAAAGTTTTATAAACTCCGGGATTCCTAACTAGAATTGGCCCGGAAACGGGCCGAGAACCATGTCCAAGAGGGCCTCAGTTGTGAGGAATGAGCCTGAGGCCAAGGGCAATATTTCGGCTCAGCCTGAGCCTGAGGCCTCAGGCCCTCAGGAAATCACAGAGCTGAACATAAGCGTTAGTTCACACGGTAAGGCCAAGGTTGTCAAAATCATTAAGGGCCAAATCAAGGACTTTATACCTGAGAACAAGATAAAGTTCGGCAGGGACGACATAGAGTTCTTGAACAGACTGCTGACAAGCCCGGCAATACAGGTTCACTTCATGACTGAGGATGGCCGGCACTGGAGAGAGACCTTCAGGATAACGCTAACAGGTAACAGCAAGCTGAGGAGGTACATCAACAAGTACGGTAACCCCAAGGTCGGCCAAGAAGTTGAATATCAAGAAGACAGCCGTGGTTTTCCACGGCTTGTCCTTTGAGGTGGGCTTTTTGAGCGAAGAAAACAGCGAAAAGTCTTTTTTTGTTAATTGGCCTATCATGTTGATATACGCCGGCCGTTTTGGAAAGGTTATTGACAACTTAGAGGCCAAGGGCTGTATTTCAAAGGACTTGGCCTCAAAGACCAAGAAAACAATAGCTGAGCTAGAAAACCTAATAGATATTGTGGCCGTAACTCATGACGTAGAAAAGCAAAACAGAGCCGAAGACCTTTTTCATGTCATAATGCTAACGCTTTTTGAGGTGTTAGACAACTGTTTTAACAAGTAAAGCGGGTTTAGGCCAACCTAAATTTTTCGCTTTTTTTCCTTTTCCTCATGTCCTCAGTCGCTTAGAGGCCCGCAAAAGATAGCTTTATAAGCCCCGGAAATCCTGAGATTATTGGGCCTGAGACCATGGGGGCCCAAGAAGAGAAAGAGGAAAGTCAGCCTGAGGGGCCCGTAAAGGCCCTTTTTTCAGCCCGGACTCGTATATGTGCTGACCTAAGCCCGGCAGACTATCAGCACTGGAACGGCCTTAAGAACGCTCTAAAGCCTTACGTTAAGGTTACATTAGGTAAGACCTTTAGGCTGTCTGACAGCTTCATGTTGTCAGTGTTGTTAAACAACCCGGATTTTGATACGTTTATGTTTGAGAGCTTAAAGCTATACATACAAAAGCTAAGCCCGCAAAGCAACGCCTAAATGGGCCTTTAAGGGCCTGAGGGATATGTCAAAGGGGTGTATAAAGTGAGCTCTGACTATGAAAAGTGTGTGGCGTTCGGCGAGGTCATGAGGCTGTGCGAGGGCGAGTTCATAGAGGTAACATTAAGGTCATACCGAACTATGTTCACAGTAAGAGGTACCGTTAAAGGAGTAAGCCCTAACGGAATTCTGTTATCTGACGGTATAGCTGAGTACTTTATCAGGTCTTCAGAAATCAAAATGATAAAGAGGCTGAAGGACAGTGTCGGAGATAGAGGAGACAGCTGAGGAATTTCCGGCCGTAGAGCTTAGCTGTGAACCCCCAAGCTTACGCTTTTTTAAGTCCTATTTCCTTTTCCGGCCATCAGATATTGAGACTACCGTAATATGTACCGGCCGTGGTTATAGCTATGCTTTTTTCTACCTTCATAACGGCCGGCCGGTAAGTAGGAAAAAGCTCAAGTTACCTTCTCTTAAGCCCTGTGTGGGCCGGCCAACTGAGGGCTGTGTCAGGTGGGTTCTGAGGCGTGGACAGCTCCAAGCTGAACAATATCAAAAAGGAAAATGGGTTAGACTACCTTACACACTGCCTGAGGGTTACGCTGTGTCAGTAAGGCGTATAGCTGTCCAAGACATTAACGGCCCCCCTTACTGTTACGCTCAAATCGGAAAAGAGGCTTACGGTATAACTGACTTTGCCTCAGACACCTATCTGACAGTACACTACACTAAAAAGAGTAAGCAAAAAGGACAACATAACCTATATTTGGAGTGCCACTGTAATAAGGTATATCATATAGGTGATTATAAGAGAGCTATAGACCTATATAGAGCAATTAGGGCCAAGATTTCTAGGTGTACTGAGTGTATAGAGAACTACGTAGATAGGACTGTGTCTATTGAGGCCGTTGAGTTTGCGGGCTATGAGTGCGGGACTAACTTTTTCATTAAAGAGGCTGACTTAGAGACGGCTATCACCGAGACCGAAAACGTAGGTAGGGCCGGCTTCTGCTATTTCGGCCGTTACCTTGGCCAAGAGCTCCAAGGTGAGAAATGCTCATGAGGACACTAACCTTTAACAGGTGCGGAAAAGGCGCAACTGACACGCTCTTTATTGACTTAGATATACCTTTTGAGGACTTTAATAATGTCTTCAAGTTCCATTATGAGCGTGTGTTAGAGCTTATTTTGACCGAATATGGTTATAACACCTTGTTCAAGCAATACACCAAGTCCCGTAACGGTTACACACACCTGACGTTAATAATTGACGCCTGTGTAGACTATGAAAAGGCGTTAGTCCTTAAGTTCTTGCTTGGTGATGACCGTAACAGGATAACGCTTCAGCTCTGGCGTTTACGGACAATAGGTAACCCATTAGACTACTTTAACGGTTCACACCATTAGCTTTCTTTTTTCTTTTCCTTTTCCTTAGCTGAGCTTATGTCCTAGGCCTAGTTCTACCTTTAGGCCGTAATCTTTTTAAACTTCAGTAACTGTGTACTAAGCGGTGCGTGGTATATGGGTAAGGCGAAGTCTAAGGGGTTGGATGTAAATACTGAGGCGTACAAGTTCAAGCAGTTACAGTACAAGCTTGGCGGTAGGCTACCTGAGGCCACCAGCATAGACATAGCCGAGCAGACTACTACGAACCAGCTCATGAACTACCAGATGGCCTATGGTGTGTTCAACAGGGTCTGGAGAGAGATAGTCGTTCCAGCACTTGTTGAAAAGGGCATTTGGAGCCCTATGTGGGGCCCGTATAAGGCCTTTACTAATGAGCTCCTTAAGAGGGCCCTTGGCCTTGGCAGACAGAGGCCTACTATGACAGTTGATGAAGTTGAGTCTAAGTGGCAGAAGATGGGCCTCAATAAGGACGTCTTGGATACTATCGTTGCCAGGATACAGACCAAGGGCCGTGAGCTGAAGATATTCGGTTAAAGCTAAAGAAAAAAACAGTTTGTTTTTTGACTAAGAGCTCTTTTTTTCCTCTTTCTGTTTAGACAGAGCCTCACGCATCTTGTCTAAGGTCTTCTGTATGTCCTCTATTTCCTTATCTGTGAACTGAGGCTTCTCTTCACCCTCAGACTTCTTGGTCATGTGTTCTAGGAAAAGCTGATAGACCATGGCCTCAGGGCTTGAGGGAACGCCTGAGCTTGAGGCCCTGCGCACCTCTAAGTCCTCCTGGAGCTTTCTGAAGGCTATCATAGCCTGTCTTATGTACTCTACGTTAGCTATCACAAGACACATGAGCCTTTGAAGCTCAGGCAGGCTTAGGATTAGCTCAGGCGGTAAGCTCTCAGGTGTACACTTCTTGGTATCAAAGCCCAGGAAGTCTGACATGACACATCACCCCTTTTCCTCAGCTTCCATTAGCTTCTTAACGTCCACAGGCGTTGTGCCTGTCCACATATGGACTACTAAGGCCTGTTTCTCTCCAATGTATTGGAAATAGGCCTTAGCGTTAGTCAGACGGCCTCTTACCTTCTTCTCTATATGCTTGGCGTATGTCTTCATGTGTAGTATAAGCGTCAAGCTGTCTGGCGTAGGTTGAACTACTAGGGCTAGGACACCATGCTTAAGGAAAAAGCCCTCTATCTCCTTTATGCCCTCATTACTTAGAGGGTAGTCTGTGAAGAACTTAAGGTTATATATGACCGTGTTGTGCTCAGCGTCATATTGAGCGTTAGCCGTAACCGTGTGCCACTTAGCGTTAAACTCCTCTACGTATTTGTCCAACGCAGGCCTGAGGACAGCAATTAGGTAACCGTAACGGTCATCTACCTTATAGAAAGAGGCCTTAACGCCCATGCGGTCAAGCTCACGAGTGAGCCTTATAACGTCAGGGTTGTTGGTAATATCACGCATTCCGTTAAGCACCAACTTAGAACATTCCTTTTAAGCCCTAAAAAACTTTACTAACACAGCGAGGTGTGTGTGAGATATGAGCTCTCCGGCAACCGGGCTTAGTGAGGCCCTGTCTGCGATACAGAGCGCTATAACTGACTTCGTTACCGGCGCGGCCTCTGTCTTTGACGGAATAGCTCAGTTCTTCGTTCAGAACGCTACAACGATAGGAGCGCTTCTGGCAGGCGTCGGCCTGGCGCTGTTCTTAGCTAACAGGTTCGGCCTGCTTGACGCAATAAGGGGCATAGTAGGAGCGATAATTCCACACTAAACAGGCTGAATAAGAAAAAAGAAAAAAGTTAAAACCCAAAAAAGATTTTTTATCTTTTTATTTTACTGAGTCTTTTTATCAGCTGAAGACGCAGGCTTACCTATGACCTTATCAGTGATGTCCATCCCCTGAGAGGCGGTTATGGCCACAGTTATCATGCTCTGAATTGACTGAACGGTCATGCTCGTGGTGTCAGTCATTTGCTTAGCTAGGTTCTCAATATGCTTATTGTGGAAGTAGTCCATGGCCAGATAGACGACAGCAACAGCACCAAATATGGTGAGGACAGCGGCCAATAAGTTGGCTAGGCCGGCTGAGGCCACAGCCGACACGACCTGAGTTCCATTAAAGATTCCTAACATGGCCTTCACCGTTCAGCTAATGGGTTGTTGAAGATTAAATATTTTACTCTCACAGGCCTAAAGCTAATAAGGGTGGTCTGGCTTGGTAGAGGTACTTGGGACAGGGGACAACAGCCTACCTAATAATGTCGTTCAGGAGGCCCGCTCATTCTTAGCCACGTTAGTGTCAGCGTTAGCCACAATAGGTAATGAGCTCTATACCTGGTTCCTGTCAATAGCTAACAGGTTCCTGACGTTCTTTGAATCACATCCTATTGAGGGCGCTATGTTTATAGCCAACATGATAATACTCTTCAGCTAGAGGTGATGTAGATGTCAGGACTGCTTGACCTGTTAATGAGCGGTTTTCCGGTTAAGCCCAAGACGCCCCCTCAGGTAACACAGAACACCATAGAGGTAACGCTCACAGCTGATGAGCTTAAGGCCCTCCTGTTCGGCAGGGCAGACCCCAGGTATCAGGGCCTGATAGACGTAGAGATAAGGGACAACAAGCTGATAATTAAGTTCAGGCTATTTTAAAGGTGATAGGGAGGCGCTAGAGCCATGAGCTTCATACTGGGGCTGTTCAGTGATGTAGAGAGCGCATTTAGTCAGGCGTTTAGCGACTTAGAGAGCTTCTCCTCAAGTATAGGTAGCTCTATATCTCAGGGTCTGAGCGCTGTAGGCTCTGGCGCCTCCAATCTATTTAGCGGTATAACCTCAATAGGACAGGGAATAGCGACAGCCCTTTACGCCTTTGGCTCATGGATTTGGAAGGGGCTTTACGATATCGGTAAAGCGTTTGGTACGGCAATAGCCACAGCCTTTGACCTGTTAAGGAAAGGTATAGAGACACTAGGTAGTTACCTCTATCAGGGCCTGTCATTCATATGGCAGGGCATGATAGCAATAGGCCAATGGATTTGGGGCGCCCTAGTTACGTTAGCTAAGTACATATGGAACGCCCTAAAGGCCCTCTATCAGACTATAGTAGATTGGGTTAATAACATATCTAACACTATATCCTCCTGGTTTAACGGAATAGCCTCAGATATAGATAACTGGCTCTACGGCATAGCGTGTAACCTAAGGAGTAAGCTATCAACCATGATATTCACAGACATAACGATATGGGGTGTAGGTAAGTCATTAGAGAACATGTTTGAAGGAAAGATGGGTATTAGAGATGGAGCTATCAGGGCCCTGATAGCACCATTAGCTGGCACATTTGCGGCAATGTTATTTGATGCTGTGGTGCCGGGCTGTACGCAGAAGACGCAGAGCTTTGTCCTTGCTCCTAGGTCTGTGTCTATATCACTGCCTGTCGTAGAGCTCCAGGAGCCTGAGCTGATAACCGGAACGACCGGCTTCGCCCAGTTCACGCTACCGTTCAACTTTGAGCTGATACCGACGCTCAGCTATGTGTACAACATATTAGGACAGCCTGCTTACCCTGAGAGCTATGGGACAACGGTAAGCCCGAGCCTGACGCTCACAACTGAGGTGTTAGGACAGCCCGTAGGGCCTGAGAGCTATAGCTTAACGCTGAGCCCGAAGCTGGTAACACCATATAGCATATACGCTAGTGTAACAGAGACCGCTGGTGCTAGTATAGGTACGACAACACCGACTAGCGTAAGTGATACAGCTAGCTCAAGTATAGGTACAACAACACCGACTAGCGTAAGTGATACAGCTAGCTCAAGTATAGGTACAACAACACCGACTAGCGTAAGTGATACAGCTAGCGCAAGCATAAGTACGACAACACCAACTAGTGTAAGTGAGACTGTCAGCGGAAGCATAAGCTCACAGACGCCACCGCCAGAGAGCGCTAGCCTGACGGCCAGCCCGAGCCTGACGTACACTTACAGCGTGAGCTGAGCCGATAACCTCTAAAAGCTTTTAACCGCTTTAGGGTTATTCTCTATAAGGTGTAGGGAGTTGATGGTAGCGCCTGACCTAGTAAGCGAGGAGGACATAGCTAAGCTAATTATACCTGACGACTTACCTAATGATGAGCCATCGTTTGAGGCCTATATAGAGGCTAAAGTATATGACAAAGAGGGCAATCTTATACAATACCATAAACAACCAATGAGAAGCCTAACACAGTACTTCTTGGCCCTTATGTCAATACCGCTGATAGGCACCTTCCAAAGCTCATCTACAAACAGCGCAACAGGTATCCTTACCAATGTGCTAGGTTTTCCCTCACAGGCAAATAACAGTAGTAATTGTGCGCAAATTCAATGGGATTTCTCAATTCAGCTTGGCTCGGGCTCCCAAGAGTTCAGCTTAACGCTATCTAGTCTAGCCGCGCCAATAGCTAACGGAACGGGTCCAGGTCAATTGACGTATTTAAGTAAGGCTTCGTCATATACTGGGACATCCATCTCTCTATTTATAACAGTACAGAACGTTTCGGGCTCTACAATAAATGTAACCGAAATTGGCACATTATGGAGTGTTTATATAACATGTGGTAGCTGTAATGCCACCTATAACTATAACTTCTTGTTCTCATATGATACGTTCTCAACAGCTGTTTCAATACCTAACGGAGGCCTAGCCACGTTTCAAGTAACGTTTGAGTTCTCAGGGTGATAGCCCATGATGGTTGGTAAAGATATAGGAGAACCATTAACCAAAATGCCAAAAGATGTCTATTATAACGGTAAAGATGTACCTACATTTAACGCATACCTAACTATTATTGTTAGAGATAAAGATGGAAAGGTGATTAGAGTACATAGACAGAGGTCTCACAGCCCTACTTATAACTTCATATACCTGTTACTACCATATTCATTCTATGACACTTCAGGTGCTCTAGTTACTATTACAAATACAAGCGGTGGATCTAACTCATGGGCAACATATAAGGGTGCAATCAGCTATCCTAACACAGCCACTAACCATCCCTCATACTTAGTTATGATTCAGGTAGGTAATGGCTCGCAGTCGAATCCATCAGCGGCTACCAATCTGGCGGCGCCAATATCTAGCGGTACAGGCGGTGGACAATTAGTTTATGGAGCGGTGTCAGTATCATCGAATATAGCGGTAAGTGGTAGCTCTGCGTATTTCTATATAGTCCAAGCATTTAGTAACGAATCTGGAGCTGATGTATCAATAACTGAAATAGGTATAATAACACAGATACAGGTAAATGGGACAGGTTGCGGATATTCTGTAAACCTTGGCAATCTATTGGTATGGTATGACATTCTCAGTTCAGCAATAACAGTACCAAGCCAGGGAACTGTTACAATATACTACACTTTCACGGTGAACCCGTAAGCTAACTAAACGCTTTTAACCGCCAATCCTTATACACATAATGAGGGGTAGATATAGATGGCGCTTATAGGTCTAAATAGGGATGAGCTTGACCTAAGCCAGCTCCCTAAGGACTCGTTCTATGACCCTAAGAAAGACGATGACCTGTCAGGCGTTCAGGTAAGGGCAACCATAACGTTCAGGATAACTAACCCGGACGGCACAGTTATTAGAGAGTGGACTGAGCCAGCTCACTCACTTAACTATAACTTCGGCCTGTTCATATGGGCCCTGTGGGGCGCCAGCCAGGCCGAAATGAACGACACAGTTGGGACAGCTATATACGTTCAGGGCGCAAGCGGAGGCGCATGGTCTGTTACCGCTCCATCAGGTAACACAGCATATGGTATAGTTGTAGGCTCAGGCGCCTCGGCCGGAAGCACTCCATCACCCACAGCTTACAAGCTAGTGGCACAGATACCTCAGGGTACAAGCTCAGGCCAAATAGAGTACGGCGCTACTTCGGTAGGCTCACCATCACAGAGCGGTCAGATTACACAATTCACCATATCTAGGAGCTTCACTAACGTGTCAGGCGCAACACTTACTGTTACAGAGATAGGTATAATTGTTTATGTAACCGGCTTTGCTATGACCACGGTAAGCGCGGCCACAGCTGTGTCCTCAGATTACTTCTTGATAGCTTACGACATACCGTCCTCAGCTATCAGCATACAGAACGGCCAGACGCTAACAATAACTTACACGTTCAGCGTAACAACGTAACGCTAGCTAGCGCCTCAGATTAGCTATAAGCTCTACAAAGGCCTGATACACTAAGCGGTAGTCATACTTACTTGCGACCTTCCTGTTACACTCAGACCACTTAGCTAGCGTCTCCCTGTCATGTAAGGCCATCTCTCTAGCTATCTCCATAGCCTTAAGGTAATCTTCGGCGCTGTACTCAGCGTGTAGTATATACTCATAGTCAAGCTTCTCTAGCCAATACCGCTTTACCCCAACAGCTATGTTACAGTCCACGGGCAGGTATTCCCTGATAGCCGGATAGTAGGCCGTTATCACTATCTCACCGTAGGCCATAGCCTCCAAGGGCTGAAGTCCGAAGCCCTCAGCATCACTTAAGTTAAGGAAAAAGAGGTGGCTGTCATACAGCTGTCTCAGCTCGTCAGGCGTCAGCGGGTTCTTAATCTTCATGAATGGAAACCTGGCCTGTAAGAAGTAGTCCTGTGTAAATGGGTCGCCTACAAGCCAAATGTCAAAGCCGTCAGAGCCGTACCGCTTTACGTACTCCTCTAGGGCCTGAAGGCCGTACTTAGGATATTTCCTCTCTAAGTAGTAGGCCCTGTAGTAAAAGCCGTTCTTCTCAGTTACCGGCTCCACCTTTTCCGGTACCTCAATACCGTGAGGTATTACGCCATAGACGTGTACCCCTTTAAGCTCAAACATCTTCTTAACGAACTCGGTAGGCGTTACCACTATCTGCTTGTTCACGGCCTTAGTTAGCGGAGTCCTTACAGGCCCCTCACTTACTAGGTACATGATAACACGGTTAGGCGGAAAGCTCCGGCCCACAAGCCAGCTGTCTATCCTTGGGTCGCTTACATACACCATATAGTCCCAGTCCCGCTTCTCAAATGGGTTAGGCCTGAACTGCCAGCCCGTGGCCATAGAAATCCTGAGCGCAACCATCTTAACAGACGTAGGTAAGCCCGCTGACACAATAACCTTATATCTGTCCAAACCGTTCACCATCAGTTATGGGGGCCTGTAGTGGATAAAAGGGTTTACATCATTCCGACAGGCGCTCTCTCCTTTAAGCTTCAGGCTAACCTCTTAGCTGACGTTATAGGTGGCACTGTCTTCAATTGGCCGTATTTGTCAAGCATGCCAGCAGACACCATTATAGTTATAGGCAATATAGATATGATGCCCCTCAGGACGCCTAGGTTCATTAAGTTCAAGAAGCTGATATGGTACACAGTCATAGAAGGTGATTTTCCAGACTTCGGCGTAAAGCTGGCCATAAATGCCTATAAGCCATACATAATCACGCCCTCTAAGTACGTTAGGGGTCTTCTAGAGGCTCATGATATACATGTAGATGAGGTAATACCTCATGGAATAGCCTACTACCCTCCTGACAGAGTCCATCCAAAGGACATTGACTTCCTCTATATCGGTGAGCCCCAGAAGCGTAAGGTACCGCCATGGGCTTACCCCGTTCTACAGGCCCTTCAGGACAGGTTAGCGTTAGTCAGCGACTTCTCACACCCAGAAGTCCGTAAGCTTAAGCCCAAGATAGCTTATCAGACGCAGAAGGCCAGGCCCATTACATGGTACTCTTTAGCCACAGACCAAGTTATACAGAACCTATACTCACGCTCAAAGTTCTACTTAAATGTGTCAGCAAATGAGGGCTTTGGACTTACACCTTTAGAGGCTGAGGCCTTCGGGGCAGTACCGATAGCTCCAAGCATTCCAGCCTTCCAAGAGACGTTAGGTAACTGTGTGTACTGGGTTCCGGTTAAGCCTAACGACTATGAGCTCTGGCGTTACGGCTTCCTAAACCTTCACCTGTACCACTATGACCCTAAGGCCATGATAGAGACAGCTGATAACGCCAGGTGGACAGAGGGACAGGCTAAGGAGTGTATGCTTAACGCCTCTAGGTACTACTATAAGGGCGTGTACCGTCGCTTCCTAGAGCTTATATAGCATCACTTAATCGCAACGGCTAACAGGACAGAAGCTAAAACGGCTAAAGCAGTAAGGGATATATACACGGCCA